>FWPV01000734.1_pt1 | contig 99100 bp, 104 predicted proteins | sample 2228371 | NCBI WGS metagenome assembly FWPV01 (sample SAMEA103939776, study PRJEB20133) | metagenome
CCCTCCCGAACCTCACACAGGATCGACCTTGCCATGAACAGGGCAGACCGGCGAGGGTCTATGTGATCATCGGGGATGGAACAGTTAAGGGCAAGTGAACCGGCGAGGGCAAGGCGGTGCGCATGAATGCGCACCCTACGGGTCGCGCGTATGGTCTGACTGTCATCAAACCTTCACTGGACGGGGGCGCGTATTTCCAGCATTCGGGAAATATGGAACAGAATCGTGCCGCGCAAGCCTTTGCCACGCTTGGCCATCCCGACCGGCTGGCCGTCTTTCGTCTCTTGATGCGGTTTGCACCACGGGGCGTGCGGCCGACCGAGATCGCGGCGGCGTTGGGGCTGAAGGCCAACACGCTGTCGCATCATCTGGCGGACCTGACGGGGTCGGGGCTGGTCAAGGTCACCCGGGCGGGGCGGTCGTTGTTCTATGCAGTCGATCTGGGCGCCGCTCATGCGCTGATCGGCTATCTGGCGCTGGATGTGGGCCGGGCGCGGCCTGATCTTCTGGCCCCTCTTCTTGCCCACCGAAAGGACGCCGCCATGCGGGATACCGATTTTGACGTGCTCTTCATTTGCTCGGGCAACTCGGCCCGGTCGATCTTTGCCGAGGTGCTGCTGCGCGATCTGGGACGGGGGAAGTTCCAGGTGTTTTCGGCCGGATACCGCCCGGGGACCGCGCTGAACCCCTTCGCGCTGGAGGTCTTGCGGCGCAATGGCCATGACATTGCCGGCCTGCGCTCCAAACATGTGTCCGAGTTCCAGACGCCGGACTCGATCGTGATGGATTTCGTCTTCACCGTCTGCGACACCGCAGCGGCCGAGGAATGCCCGCCCTGGCCGGGCCAGCCGATCACCGGCCACTGGGGCCTGCCGGACCCGGTCAAGGCGACGGGGACCGAGGCGGAGAAGGCGCTGGTCTTCGCCCAGACCTATGCGGCGTTGCGCCGCCGGATCGCGGCCTTTGTCGAGCTGCCGTTCGACGCCTTGAGCCGGATGTCGCTGCAAACCCGGGTCGATGCCATCGGCACCGAAGCCCATTCCGCCGAGAAGGCCTGAGCCATGCCCCGGATTGCGTTGAATGGCCTGGGCCGGATCGGAAAGCTGGTGCTCCGCGACCTGATCGACACCGGGGCCGCGGGCGAGATCGTGCTGTTGAACGACCCTGCAGGCGATGCCGAACAACATGCGCTGCTGATGGAGTTCGACTCGGTCCATGGGCGCTGGCGGACTCCGGTCGCGGCGGGGGACGGGCTGCTGGTGCTGGGAGGCCAGACGATCCGGCTTTCCCATGACAGGACCATCGACGCGCTGCCGCTGGCGGAGTTGGGCGTCGATCTGGTGATCGACTGCACCGGCGTCTTCAAGTCCGCCGCCAAGGTTGCTCCCTACTATGCGGCGGGGGTGCAGAAGGTGGTGGTCAGCGCGCCGGTCAAGGACGGCGGGGCGCTGAACCTGGTCTACGGGGTGAACCATCAGCTTTATGACGGCTCGCAGGCGCTGGTGACGGCGGCAAGCTGCACGACGAACTGCCTGGCACCAGTGGTGAAGGTGATCCATGAGGCGCTGGGCATCAAGCACGGGTCGATCACCACGATCCATGACGTGACCAACACCCAGACCATCGTGGACCGCCCGGCCAGGGACATGCGCCGGGCGCGGTCGGCTTTGCTGAACTTGATCCCGACGACGACCGGCAGCGCGACGGCGATCACACTGATCTATCCCGAGCTGAAGGGGCGGTTGAACGGCCATGCGGTGCGGGTGCCGCTCCTGAACGCCTCCTTGACCGACTGCGTGTTCGAGGTGGCGCGGGCGACGACAGTCGAAGAGGTGAACCGGTTGTTTGCCGTGGCTGCAGAGGGACCGCTGCAGGGCATCCTGGGATATGAGACGCGGCCCCTTGTGTCCTCCGACTTCAGCAACGATCGGCGGTCGTCCATCATCGACGCGCGGTCGACCGGTAATCCCCCCCGAAAGTAAGGGGCTGCATAAGTAGAATTTTCTCGGCAAGATGAACGAGGAGATTTCGAATGAAGACAAGCAGATACACTGAGGCTCAGATCATCGCGATCCTGCGGCAGGCCGAAGGCGGTGTGCCGGTTGCCGAGTTGTGCCGTGAGCATGGCATGAGCAATGCCTCGTTCTACAAGTGGCGGGCGAAGTATGGCGGCATGGATGCGTCCTTGATCAGCCAGATGAAGGCCATCGAGGACGAGAACCGTCGGCTGAAGCGGATGTATGCGGACCTCAGCATGCAAGCCGACCTTTTGAAGGAAGCTCTTGGAAAAAAGTGACCGGGCCATCTCAACGCCGTGAGATGGCCGAGAACGCGGTGGCGCGACGAGGGGCGAGCATTGCCCTCGCCTGCCGGGCCTTTGGGGTCAGCGAGACCTGCTATCGCTATGGCCCGAAGCTGCGGGCTGAGAACGAAGAGATCGCCGATCTGCTGGTCGGCCTGACGGACGCCCGCAAGACATGGGGGTTTGGCCTTTGTTTCCTGCATCTGCGCAACGTGAAGGGTCATCCGTGGAACCACAAACGCGTCTACCGCATCTACTGCGAGCTGGAGCTGAACCTGCGGATCAAACCCCGCAAGCGGCTGAAGCGGGACAAACCCGACGCCCTGGCGGTGCCGGAGGCGCCCAACATGACCTGGTCCATGGACTTCATGGCCGACCGGCTCGGCGATGGCCGGGCGTTCCGGCTGCTGAACGTGCTGGACGACTTCAATCGCGAAGGGCTGGGCATAGAGGTCGACTTCTCGCTGCCCGCAGAACGGGTCATCCGCAGCTTGGACAGGATCATCGAATGGCGCGGCAAACCCGGCACCATAAGGGTCGACAACGGCCCGGAATACATCAGTGGCAAGCTGCTGATCTGGGCCGAGAAACGCGGCATCACCATCCAGCACATCCAACCCGGCCAGCCGCAGCAGAACGCCTACATCGAGCGCTACAACCGCACGGTCCGGCATGAATGGCTCGACCAATACATCATCGAAACCATCGAGGAGGCCCAGGATCACGCCACGCAATGGCTCTGGACTTACAACAACGACCGACCGAACATGGGCATAGGCGGCATCACACCCGCACAGAAACTGAAAATGGCCGCGTGAATTCTACGAATGCACCCCGTTAGAAATGGGGAGATTACCCCGGGGGCGAGCATGCTGATCGGTGTATCATCGACAAAGATCGCTTCGGCCGACAGGACATGGCGACCGATGGCGTCAGCAAGGGGTTCCAGCAGGGCGGTGGTCTTGCCGACCCAGTCGGCCAGGGTGGATCGGTCGAGATCGAGCCCTTCGCGGTCGAAGATCTGGCTTTGGCGGTAAAGCGGCAAGTGATCAGCATACTTGCTGACCAGAACATGGGCCAGCAAGCCCGGGCCAGGACGACCGCGCTCGATCGGGCGCGAGGGCAGCGGGGCTTGCACGAACCGCTCGCAGCACGAACAGGTCAGACGCGGGCGAACGATGCGGTTCACGATGAAGCGTCCCGGAACGTATTCCAGTTCCTCGGTCACATCTTCGCCGATCCGACGCAGGCGCCCGCCGCAATCGGCACAGGCGTCGTCACTTGGCGTCAGTTCCACTTCCATCCGGGGGACATGGTCGGGGATCGGGCGGCGCTTCGGTTTATCCTTCTCCTCAACGTCCGGCAGCTTCATTCGCGCCGTCATCGCGGCAGCAGCGATCTCGCTGGTCTCAAGTGCCAGCTGAAGCTGTTCCGCTGTCTCGGACGATGCGCCAAACCGGTGTGCCCGATGTCCGGCAAGTTGATGGCGCAGCTTCTCGATCAGGATCGCCTGCGCCTTCACCTCGGCCAAGAGCCGCGCGGTAAAGCTGCGCAGTTCCTCGGGGTCTTCTGGCAAGGTCAGGGTCTGATCGAGCATGCAAGGAGTTTATCCCACTGTATTCGTTGTGGGAATCGTTGATTGCGGGACCGGCAGATTATCCTGCCGCCAAAGGCCGCCACGTCCGCTGTGGCGTCCGCCAGTCGATGCCTTCCAAGAGCATCGACAACTGCGCAGGCGACAGCGCCACCTTGCCCTCCTTCGCCGAGGGCCAGACAAACCGCCCCTTCTCCAGCCGCTTCATGAACATGCAGGCGCCTTGACCATCCCACCAGATGATCTTCACAAGGTCACCCTGCCGACCACGGAACACGAACAGATGCCCGGCGAACGGGTCCTGCTTCAGCACCGCCTCGGCCTGCGCCGCCAAGGCCGCAAAGCCCTTCCGCATATCGGTGACACCCGCCGCCAGCCAGACCTGCGTGTTGACCGGAACCGGGATCAAACCGTCAGACCCCGGATCAGCCGCGCCAATGCCTCGGGATCATAGCTCCCGCTGACGCGCATCCGGTGCCCATCCGCCAAGTCAATCTCGATGTGGTTGTCTGTGGCAGGCATCTGCCGGATCACCGGCACTTCCTTGACGATCTCCACCGGCAGAAAGCGCAAACCGGCGTCCTCTGATCCCGTTCCGGGCTTGGGCCGATACTTGGGATCGCGCAGCCATTTGAAGATCAGGTTCGCATTCACCGTATAGCGAAGCGCCACCTGGGCCACGGATACGCCCGGCGCGGTCGTCTGCAGGCAGATCGACCGCTTCTCTTCATCCGTCCAAAGTCGCCTCGTTCGCCGCGCCATCAAGCACCATAGTGTCCACTATCCTTGGTGGACACTATCCGGCACCATCGCCCTGCGGCAGAGCGGTCAGGCCGGACGCTTACTTGGGTGTGGGCGTTTACCGGGCTTTAAGGTCTTGCCCAAAGGCCCCCCACCCCAGCCCTCCCCCACAGAGGGGGGAGGGAGGCGTTTTCGCGGGTTTCGTAGAGCCCGGGAGGCTGAGGGCGGACCGGGGGTTTCACACCCCCGGACCCCCGTGGGATATTTGGGGAGGGAAAGACTTCAGAGACTTGAGCTAGGCTGCTGTTGAGGCACGCGCAGCGTTGATCTCTAACACTCTCCGCCTAATCGCCTGGTCCGAAACGTAGAATTCTTGCGCAAGCTTGGGAATGCACAGTCGACGAAAGTTTATGCTCCGCCTGACTAGATTAGGCGGCATCAGCAAGGTAGCGGCAAAACTCTCTGCTTCGCGCTCCACACGCGACCGGCGATTGGTCCGATATGAGTTGCCAATGGGCGCAACAAGCGGAATGACCACACCATACTCTTGATCGTCAACTACAACCTCAAAGTCCGGATCGTCTCTATGAAGCACAAAGTGCCCAATCTCGTGGGCAATGCTCCACCTTTGACGCTCAGGTGGATGCAGCCTGTTTACTGCAATCCGAAATCCGGAAGGAGAGCCACAGTTCGGCGCACGCAACAAGACCGCCGACACTTCGTCGGGAAGATCCTCCTCGTCCACCCTCAGCCCAAGGCGACGGGCAAGACCCTGAATGCTCTGACCGGCCTCGGACGCGAAGAGCCGAAGCTCGCCGCGTTCACGGCTTGGAATGCGAGCGTCATCGCGGAATGACACGAGCCCCATGGCCTAGTCCTGACCGCCACTAGCCCGATTGCCAGCTTTCGATACGCCCACCAGCGTTTCCGCCCGCAGTGCGTTCAAAGCCCTGAGCGTTGCCTCACAGTCAAGGAGGAACTCGAGTCTCTCTTCGGAGACCCTAACGGTACGGTGCTTTGCGCGCCTCGCGCGGAGCCAAGAGTAGCCACCACGAACCATCACGACGGAGGGATACACCAAGGTGTACAGCGTCGCCCAGAGGCCGAGGATGTGAAGGATCAAATCGGGCACGTGGGCACCTCCAACACTAGATGTCGATACCCGCGAAGGATATCACACACCAGCTTGAAATTCACGCTATATCTAGCCATCAGCTGCACCCCGTGGTTGCGCCACAGCTGTTGCATTTTAAGCACGATCCATTGCGAACCATGGTATAATTGCCACATTCGGAGCAGGAGTCCCCGGTATAGCCCTGCAGCTTGGCCTTGGACCGGGCGTCGCTTGTGGCTGTCCCAAGGGCGAAGGCGGAGGTCGTTTCGGAGAAGCCCGACAGCCGCGCTTCGGGCATCAGCACGTTCAGCGTGACCATCGCGTCGGTGCCGGTCGCCAGCGCCGTGGCCCCCACCCCGCCTTGCAACACGGTGAACTCCTGCGGCAGGCGTTTCCGCATGTAGCCGGTCGAGGCGACCTGTTTCAGGACCTCCAGCGACTTGGAGGCAGCCGTCTCGGTCACTTCCGAGATGTTGCGCTTGCCCTCTTCTTCACCACGTCCGAGGTCGTCGAAGGCAGCACCCTTCGGGGCGACATGGGCCAGATCGGTGCGGTCGAGGTAGCTGACGGCAAGCTCGCGGAAGATGTAGTCGAGGATCGAAGTCGCGTTCTTGATGCTGTCGTTGCCCTGCACCATGCCCGCCGGTTCAAAGCGGGTGAAGGTGAAGGCCTCGACGAATTCCTCCAGCGGCACACCGTATTGCAGGCCGACCGAAACCGCGATGGCGAAGTTGTTCATCATCGCGCGGAAGCCCGCACCTTCCTTGTGCATGTCGATGAAGATCTCGCCGAGCGAGCCGTCCTGGTATTCGCCGGTGCGCAAGTAGACCTTGTGGCCGCCGACGATGGCCTTTTGCGTGTAGCCCTTGCGACGCTCGGGGAGTTTTTCGCGATTGCTGCGGACGATTTCCTTGATGATCACCTTCTCGATGATCTTTTCGGCGATGACGGTGGCCTTCTCCATCAGCGAGCCGCTCTGCAGGGTTTCCTCGGCCTCCTCGTCTTCCTCGATCAGGGCGCTGGCGAGGGGCTGGGAGAGTTTGGAGCCGTCGCGGTAGAGCGCATTGGCCTTGATGCCGAGGGAGTGGCTGAGTTCGTAGGCCGCCAGCGTCTCGGCGATGGTGGCGTTGTTCGGCATGTTGATCGTCTTGGAGATCGCGCCCGAGATGAAGGACTGCGCGGCGGCCATCATGGTGATGTGGCTGTTGACGGACAGGAACCGCTTGCCGGTCTTGCCGCAGGGGTTGGCACAGTCGAACACGCTGTAGTGCTCGGGTTTCAGGTGCGGCGCGCCTTCGAGGGTCATGGTGCCGCAGACGTGGTCGTTGGCGGCGTCGATCTGCGCCTTGGTGAAGCCGAGGTGACGGAGAAGGTCGAAGGTCGGGTCGTTCAGCTTGTCCTCGGGGATGCCGAGGGTTTTCTGGCAGAAGTCGGCGCCGAGGGTCCACTGGTTGAAGACGAACTTGATGTCGAAGGCGGAGGGGAGTGCGGCCTCCAGCTTCTCGATCTCGCGCGGGCCGAAACCGTGGCCGATCAGCGACGTGTGGTTGATGCCGGGGGCCTGGCCGAGGGAGGCGTGGCCGACGGCATGGGCGACGATCTCGGCGGCCTGGGCGGTGGTGTAGCCGAGGGTTTCAAGCGCGGCAGGGACCGACTGGTTGATGATCTTGAAGTAGCCGCCGCCAGCGAGTTTCTTGAATTTCACCAGGGCGAAGTCAGGCTCGATGCCCGTCGTGTCGCAGTCCATGACGAGGCCGATAGTGCCGGTGGGCGCGATCACCGTGGTCTGGGCGTTGCGGTAGCCGTGGGCCTCGCCCAGGCGCAGGGCCTCGTCCCAGGCGGATTTCGCAAGCGCGACAAGGGCTTGGTCGGGGCAGTTCGCTTGGTCAAGGGCGACGGCGGGGACGTTCAGGCCTTCATAGGCCGTGCCGTGCGCGGCGGCGCGGTGGTTGCGGATGACGCGGAGCATGTGCTCACGGTTGCGGGCGTAGCCGGAGAAGGGGCCGAGTTCCTTGGCCATCTCGGCCGAGGTGGCATAGCTGACGCCGGTCATGATCGCGGTCAGGGCACCGCAGAGGGCGCGGCCTTCGTCGCTGTCGTAGCCGAGGCCCATGTTCATCAGAAGGCCGCCGATGTTGGCGTAGCCGAGGCCGAGGGTGCGGAAGTCGTAGGAGAGCTGGGCGATTTCCTTCGAGGGAAACTGCGCCATCATGACGGAGATTTCCAGCGTCACGGTCCAGAGGCGCGAGGCGTGGACGTAGGCTTCGGCGTCGAACTTGCCGTTCGCGAAGAAGGTGAGGAGGTTCATCGACGCCAGATTGCAGGCGGTGTCGTCGAGGAACATGTACTCCGAGCAGGGGTTGGAGCCGCGGATCGCGCCATCCTCGGGGCAGGTGTGCCAGGCGTTGACGGTGTCGTGGAACTGGATGCCGGGGTCGGCGCAGGCCCAGGCGGCGTGGCCGATCTGGTCCCAGAGGTCACGGGCGCTGACGGTCTTGGCGACCTTGCCGTCGGTGCGGCGGATCAGTTCCCACGGCTGGTCGTTCTTGACGGCCTGCAGGAAGGCGTCGGTGACGCGGACCGAGTTGTTGGAGTTCTGGCCGGAGACGGAGATATAGGCCTCGCTGTCCCAGTCTGTGTCGTAGGTCGGGAACTCGATCGAGGTGAAGCCCTGGCGGGCGTATTGCAGGATGCGGTTGGTGTAGGTGTCGGGGATCATGGCCTTTTTCGCGGCCTTGATCGCGGCTTTCAGGGCCGGGTTCAGGGTCGGGTCGGTCGCGCCCTCCATGCTGCCATCGAAGGCCTTGATCGCGGCGAAGATGTCGTTCAGGCGCGCGGAGTGGACCTTGGAGCCAGCCACCAGCGAGGCGACCTTCTGCTCCTCGATCACCTTCCAGTTGATGAAGTCTTCAACGTCCGGGTGGTCCATGTCGATGATGACCATCTTGGCCGCGCGGCGGGTGGTGCCGCCGGACTTGATCGCCCCGGCCGCGCGGTCGCCGATCTTGAGGAAGCCCATCAGGCCACTGGATTTGCCGCCGCCGGACAGCTTTTCCCCTTCGCCCCGCAGCGAGGAGAAGTTGGTGCCGGTGCCGGAGCCGTATTTGAACAGCCGCGCCTCGCGGACCCAGAGGTCCATGATGCCGCCGTCGCCCACCAGATCATCCTTGACCGACTGGATGAAGCAGGCGTGGGGTTGCGGGTGTTCGTAGGCGGAAGTGGATTTGGTAAGTTTTCCGGTGGCGTGGTCGACGTAGAAGTGGCCTTGGCTCGGGCCGTCGATGCCGTAGGCCCAATGCAGGCCGGTGTTGAACCACTGCGGGCTGTTCGGCGCGGCCATCTGGCGGGCCAGCATGAAGCGCATCTCGTCATAATAGGCGCGGGCGTCGGCTTCGGTGGTGAAATAGCCGCCCTTCCAGCCCCAATAGGCCCAGGCCCCGGCGAGACGGTCGAAGACCTGCTTGGCCGAGGTCTCGCCGACGATGCGCTGATCCTCGGGGAGTTTGGCAAGCGCGTCCTCGTCGGGGACCGAGCGCCACAGGAATTCGGGCACGCCCTTTTCGCGGACCTTCTTCAGCACCGCCGGAACGCCCGCCTTGCGGAAATACTTCTGCGCCAGCACGTCGGAGGCGACCTGGCTCCAGCCCTCGGGCACCTCGACGGCGTCGTTGCGGAAGACGACTGTGCCATCCGGGTTGCGGATTTCGGAAACCGTGGTGGTAAAGTCCATCGCGCCATAGGCGCCGGTGGCTTCGGTGGTGAACTTCCGCTCGATCTTCATGCCCCTGAACTCCCGTTTCTTTTGGGCTGATGCCCTTGTTGACCCATACCGGAACCGGCAGGCATGGCTTCGCCCGGTTTGACCGGTGCTTTGCTTTGCTGTCTTTCGGTCCCTTGCGTCGGCACTAGATATGGTGTTGTCCCCGACCGCTTTGTCAAACTGTCGTATCGCCCGCTGGCATTCAACGGATTTATTTGCGCCGCCGACCAATTTTCCCGCTTGACGTCTGCCGGGCCACAGTCGGGCCCTGCCCCCCGAATTCGGCGGCGGCTGTGGACAGGCCTGGGGACAGACCTCGCGCAGTTTGGCAGGAGAGGCCGATTTCACTGACACGCGGGCAGCTTGACCGCGGCGCCTGAGATGACTTCGCGTCAAGCGCGGGGCTGGGGACAGGCCGACGCGGACGATTCTGCCGCCGGGTCAGGCGCGTGGGGCGGTCGGGCGGTTGATCAGCACGATGCCGGCGGCGACCAGTCCGGCGGCGGCGAGAATCGCCCAGGTGACGGTTTCGCCGAAAATCAGCGCGCCCAGCGCGATGGCGAGGATCGGGGTCAGGAAGGAAAACGACGCGACCGTCGGGGCCGGATAGACCGACAGAAGCCAGAGCCAGGTGATGAAGCCACCCGCCACCACGACCGACGACTGGAACAGAAGCCAGGCGATATGCTGCGGCTGAAGCTCGCGGATCAGCGGGCCGAAGAAAGGGGCGGCCAGCAGGAGGATCGGACCCGACACGAGGACCATCCAGAACAGCTGCATCTCGGGTCCCTCGGCACGCATGACCGGGCGGCGGGCGATATAGGCGGTCCCGGCCCAGCCGAGAGCCCCGCCAAGGGCGAAAAGATCGCCCGCAAGGCTGCCCTCCCCCGACGACGCTCCCGACAGGATCGCCCAGGCGGCCCCGGCGAAGGCCAGCGTCAGCCCGGCGATGCGGGTGGGGGTCAGCCTGTCGCCAAGGCCATAATGCGCCATGATCGCGAACCAGACCGGCATGGAATAGAAGATCACCGAGGTGCGTCCCACGGTCGTCAGGTCCAGCGCCATGAAAAGGCAGAGAAACTCGGCCGCAAAGACGACGCCCATCAGCAGACCGGTGGGCAGGGTTGCGCGCGACAGGCGGGGCGGGCGGCGCTTGTAGACCAGCCAGGCCCAGACGAAGACCACCGCCAGCGCCGAGCGCAGGCCGGCGAAGAACACCGGCTGCAGGCCTGCGTTCACCAGTTTGACGATGACCTGGTTGAAGGCGAGCAGGAGGGTGACCCCCAGGAGGACCGACCCTCCAAAGGCATCCAGCCGGTCTTTGCGTTGCATGGGTGATCCTTTCTGGCGCGGCAGTTGTGCATGGCGCGTGCGGCAAGGGCAAGCCGGGAATGGCCGGCGGGATCAGCCGGGATGCACATCCCGCGATGCGGCCGCGGCGGGTTTCCAATGCCGCGCGCGCGCCCTAGAAGGGCCGCATGACCAGGGCCGAACCGCGCAGCGAGAACCTGACCGGCATCCTCTTGATGCTGGCGGCGATGGCGCTGTTCGCGGTCGAGGACCTGTTCCTGAAATGGCTGGCGGAAGGTTTGCCGCTGGGGCAGATCGTGCTGGCTTCGGGGCTTCTGGGTACGCCGGTCTTTGTGGCGATGGCGCGCGCGCAGGGCCAGCGCATTCTGGTGAAGGACGCCCTGCATCCCGCCGTGATCGCGCGCAATATCGGCGAGATGATCGGCACGGCGAGTTTCGTGGCAGCCCTGGCGATCGTGCCGCTTGGCACCGTGGCGGCGGTCTTGCAGGCCATGCCGCTGGCGGTGACGATGGGGGCGGCGCTGGTGTTTCGCGAACAGGTGGGCTGGCGGCGCTGGACGGCGATTGGCGTCGGGTTCGCCGGCGTTCTTCTGGTGATCCGGCCGGGGGCGGAGGGGTTTCAGGCGGCCTCGCTTCTGGTTCTGGTCACGGTGGCGGGCATGTCGCTGCGCGACCTTGCGGCGCGGGCGATCCCGGCACGGGTGACGACGGCGCAGGTTTCGGCCTGGGGGCTGATGGCGGTGGCCGTCCTGGGCGCGGGGATGCTGGGAGTGACCGGCGGGGCCCGGACTGTCAGTGCCGGCGAAGCGTTGATCCTGCTGGGCGCGGTCGTCTTTGGCACCGCGGGATACTGGGCCGTGACCGCGGCCACCCGCACCGGCGAGGTTTCGGTCGTGGCACCGTTCCGTTACGCGCGGCTGGTATTTTCCATGAGCCTTGGGGTCGTCTTTCTGGCCGAACGCCCCGATGCGCCGACGCTGGTCGGGGCCGCGCTGATCGTGGCATCGGGACTTTACGCCTTTGGCCGCGAGCGGGCGCGCAAACGCGCTTCCCTCACCGGGTAAGGCGGGGTAAAGCGGCAGGCGAGAGCACCCATCCGGCCTTGAGGGACCCCCATGAGCACGATCATCGACATTCACGCCCGCGAAATCCTGGACAGCCGGGGCAACCCGACGGTCGAGGTCGACGTCACTCTGGAAGACGGCAGCATGGGCCGGGCCGCCGTGCCCTCGGGTGCGTCGACGGGTGCCCATGAGGCGAACGAAAGGCGCGACGGCGACATGGCGCGCTACAAGGGCAAGGGCGTGCTGGAGGCCGTGGCGGCGGTGAACGGCGAGCTGGCCGAGGAGCTGGTGGGGTTCGACGCGACCGAGCAGGTCGGCATCGACCGCACGATGATCGAGATGGACGGGACGCCGAACAAGTCGCGCCTCGGGGCCAACGCGATCCTTGGCGTGTCGCTGGCGGTGGCGAAAGCGGCGGCCGAATTCACCGCGCAGCCCCTGTTCCGCTATGTCGGAGGCACCTCGGCGCGCGTGCTGCCGGTGCCGATGATGAACATCATCAATGGCGGCGAACATGCCGACAACCCGATCGACATCCAGGAATTCATGATCATGCCGGTCGGCGCCGCCACCCTCCGCGAGGCGGTGCGGATGGGGTCGGAAGTGTTCCACACGCTGAAGAAGGAGTTGCAGGCGGCGGGCCACAACACCGGGATCGGCGACGAGGGCGGCTTCGCACCGAACCTGAACTCTGCCCGCGACGCGCTTGATTTCATTCTGAAATCCATCGAAAAGGCGGGGTATCGCCCGGGCGAGGACATCTACCTCGCGCTCGACTGTGCCGCGACGGAATACTTCAAGGGCGGCCGCTACGAGATGAAGGGCGAGGGGAAATCGCTGTCCATCGAGGAAAATGTCGAGTTCCTGGCGGGCCTTGCGGCCGACTACCCGATCATCTCGATCGAGGACGGCTGCGGCGAGGACGACTGGGCGGGCTGGAAGCTTCTGACCGACCGGCTCGGCTCGAAGATCCAGCTCGTGGGCGACGACCTCTTCGTGACCAACCCCAGGCGGTTGTCGCGGGGCATCAAGGACGGGGTGGCGAACGCGATGCTGGTGAAGGTGAACCAGATCGGCACCCTGACCGAGACCTTGCAGGCCGTGGAGATGGCCCACCGCGCGCGCTATACCAACGTGATGAGCCACCGGTCGGGCGAGACGGAAGACAGCACCATCGCCGACCTGGCCGTGGCGACGAACTGCGGGCAGATCAAGACCGGCTCGCTCAGCCGCTCGGACCGGCTGGCGAAATACAACCAGCTGATCCGCATCGAGGAAATGCTGGGCGAGACGGCGGAATATGCCGGGCGGTCGGTGCTGCGGGGCTGACGGAAGCGGCAAGGATTTTCGAAAATCCTTGCAAATCTTTTCGAAAAGATTTGGGGCGCTCCATCCGGGGCGCCCTTTTCGGTCAGGCGAAGCGTGCGGGACGGAATTCGGCCAGAAGCGGGCTGTCGGGACCGCCGGTCATCTCGTCGGCCAAAAGCTCGGCCACGATGGGCGCGAGAGTTGCGCCGGAGTGCATGACGGCGACCCAGAGACCCGGGAGCGGCCCCTGCCCCACCACCGGCAGCCCATCCCCCGGCACCGGGCGCAGCGCCATCGCCTGACGCGCGAAGTGGATGTCGTGGCCGGGAAAGAGGGCGCGCAGCCGTTGCAGGGTCGCGTTCACCACGACCGGGAACGACCCCAGAGACTCGGCATGGTCCGACTGGTGACCGGCAAAGGCGGGCGCGATGAGGTGGCCTTCCGCGTCCTGGCGGACTTCCTGGTCGGGGGTGGCGAGGATCACCGGGCAGATCGGTGGCAGCGGGGTGGTGGCGATCATCAGGCCGGGGCGTTTCAGCATGGGAAGGCTTTGGCCAAAGGGCGCAAGCAGCGCGGGCGTGCCGGTGCCGGTGGCCAGGATCACGCGGTCGGCCGCCATCGGACCAAGGTCGGTCAGGACGCCGGTCACCCTGCCCTGCGCTTCGCGGAGGGCCGCAACGGTGGCGCGGGTCACGGGTGCGCCGGAGGCCACGATCAGCGCGCGGGCCAGTTCGGCAGGGTCGGCGACGCCTTCCTCCGGGAAGAACAGCGCGGTCTTCGGGACCGGGCCGAGGGCGGGCACCCGCCCGGCGACCTGCGCGGCAGACAGACGCTCGACCCGGTAGCCGAGGGCTGAAAGATCGGTCGCGGTTTCCTCCTGCGCGTCGCCGGCCGCCTCGTACCACAGGCATCCGGCCCAGGTGGTCGGCAGGCCGGGAAGCTGGTCGGTCAGCCGGCGATGCGCGGCAAGGCCTTCGTGGCGCAGCCGGTAATGCGGGTGGCTGAGGTAGTTGCAGGCGTTGAGCCAACCGAAGCTGGCCGCCGAGGCCAGGCCGCCGGTCGCATGGGTCGAGACGATGGTCACGGTCTCGCCGCGCCGGGCCAGCTGGTAGGCCAGCGCCGCGCCGGCGATCCCGGCACCGAGGATCAGGGTCCGGGCCATGGGCCAAGGCTGGCATGGGCGCGGGCGCTTGGCAACGGGCAGGCCGACAGGTTAGGTCTGGCGGATGCTGATCCTGCTCAACAAACCTTACAATGTCCTTTGCCAGTTCAGCCGCGACGGCGACCGCGCGGTGCTGGCGGATTTCGTCCCCGTGGCGGGCGTCTATCCTGCCGGGCGGCTGGACCGGGATTCCGAGGGGCTGGTGGTCCTGACCGACGACGGAAAGCTGCAGGCGCGGATCGCGGACCCGCGGTTCAAGCTCGAGAAGACCTATTTCGCGCAGGTCGAGGGGGTGGTGTCCGAGGCGGCGCTGGAACGGTTGCGGGCGGGGGTGGCGCTGAACGACGGCCCGACCCTTCCGGCGAAGGCGCGGGCGGTGGCGGAGCCTGCGTGGCTGTGGCCCCGGCAGCCGCCGATCCGGGTCCGCAAGTCGGTGCCGGACGGCTGGATCGAGCTGACGCTCCGCGAGGGGCGCAACCGCCAGGTGCGGCGGATGTGTGCGGCGGTCGGCCTGCCCTGCCTGCGGCTGATCCGCTGGCAGGTCGGCGACTGGACGCTGGAGGGGCTGGCCCCGGGCGGGTGGAGGCAGGCGTGACCGCAAACGAAATCATCTCGAGACTGGACCTGCAGCCGCATCCGGAGGGGGGCTGGTATCGCGAGACCTGGAAGGGGCCGGAGGTCGGGGGGCGGGCGTCGGGGACGGCGATCCTGTTCCTGCTGCAGGCGGGCGAGCAGAGCCGCTGGCACCGCGTCGACGCCGACGAGATCTGGCTGTGGCACGCGGGCGCGCCGCTGTTGCTGTCGCTGGGGACGGCGACGGCGCAGAGGCTGCGGCTTGGGCCGGATGTCCTGGGCGACGAGGCGGTGCAGGCCGTGGTGCCGGCGGGCTGCTGGCAGACGGCGCGGTCCGTCGGGGACTGGACCCTGGTCAGTTGCACCGTATCGCCCGGCTTTCGCTTCGAGGGGTTCGAGCTGGCCCCGCCGGGCTGGGAATTGCCGTCCGGGGGATGACGCCAGGGCTGCGGCAGGATCCGGGGCAGGATCCGGGGCGTCGACTGGGGTGCCTTCGGGGCGCCTCCGGGGCGCGAGGGACGGTCCGCCACGTCCCATGGCGCGGGGCCGGTCCCTGGCCCGGACGGGTCCCGGGCGGCAAGATCGCGGCCAGGTCGAAACGCCTGCGGATTGTGCGGGACACAAGATCGAGGTGGCTGTCGGCGGGCGGTTTCTGTAGGCGTGGGGCATGGACGATGCACCGACCACCGCGCAGGGCGGGGACAGCCTTCCGGGCTTTCTCTTCGCGCTCACGGCCTATCTGCTCTGGGGCTTTCTGCCACTTTACATGAAGGCGCTGGCGCATGTGCCGCCGCCCGAGGTGATCGCGCATCGGGTGGTCTGGTCCGTGCCTGTGGCGCTGGCGGTGCTGGCCTGGCTCGGGCGCACGGGAGACTTGCGGGCGGCGCTGCGCAGCCCCCGGATGCTGGGGATGGGCGCGTTGACCGCGGCGCTGATCAGCGTCAACTGGGGGATCTACGTCTGGGCCATCGGATCGGGCAACGCGCTGGATGCAGCACTCGGCTACTACATCAACCCGCTGTTCTCGATCTTTCTCGGCGCGGTCCTGCTGCGGGAAAGACCGGGGCGGACCCAGCTGGCGGCGATTGCGCTTGCGGTCGTCGCGGTGGGCATCCTGACCTGGGAGGCCGGGCGGCTGCCCTTTGTCGCCCTGGGACTGACGCTGACCTGGGGCTTTTATGCCTATCTCAAGCGGCGGCTGCCGATCGGGCCGAACCAGGGCTTCACGCTGGAGGTGCTGATCCTGCTGATCCCTGCCGTCGCCTATATCGGCTGGCTCCAGGCGCGGGGGACGGGGAATTTCCTGAAGGGCGTCGCCTGGGACAACGCTCTGCTTCTGGGCTGCGGGATCGTCACCGCGGTTCCGCTGATGATCTATGCCAACGGGGCCAAGCGGCTGACGCTGTCGACCATCGCGGTCATGCAATACATCGCGCCGACAATGATCTTCCTGACCGCGGTCTTCATCTTCGGCGAGCCGTTCAGCCGGGTGAAACTGGTGGCCTTCGGCCTGATCTGGACGGCGCTCGTGATCTATTCGCTGCCGCTTCTGGCCGGGCGGTTCAACCGGGTCGGCTGATCTGGCCGCCGCCGACCAGGGCAGGCGCGCCCGTGGTGTCCGGGCCGGAGGTTGCCATCTTGCGCAGGACGCGCACCGCGAGGAACGCGAAGGCCTGAGCCTCCAGCATGTCGCCGTCAAGGCCCACATCCTCGACCGGCAGGATCGGGCACGGGATGCGGCGGCGAAGCTCGGCCACCAGCGCCGGGTTGTGCCGCCCCCCGCCGGTAACGAGGATGCGCGCCGGGGGTGCGGGAAGGTGGATCTGCGCCGCCGCGACCGATGCGGCGGCGATCGCGGTCAGCGTTGCGGCGGCATCGGCGTCCGACAGCATCTCCAGCCGATCGATCAGGCCGTGGAAATCGTTCCGGTCCAGCGACTTCGGCGGCGGCTGGTCGAACCAGGGATCCTTGAGGACTGCGGCCACGAAATCCTCGTCGACATCGCCCTGGACGGCAAGCCTGCCGCCTTCGTCGTGATCGCGGCCCAGCCGGTCGCGCATCAGGTCGTTGATCGGCGCATTCGCCGGGCCGGTGTCGAAGGCCAAGAGCGCGCCGGGATTTTCCGGGCCGGACGCCGTCGGGTCGATCCAGGTCAGATTGCCGACGCCGCCGAGGTTGAGGAAGGCCAGCGGGTCGGTCGCGCCGATCCGGCGGGCAAGCGCGAAATGGTAGAACGGCGCAAGCGGTGCCCCCTGCCCGCCGATGGTCACGTCGGAGGTGCGGAAATCCCAGACCGTCGGCAGGCCAAGCAGCTGCGCCAGAAGCGCACCGTTGCCGCATTGGTGCGTGCCCTTGCCGGCAGGGTCATGCGCGAGGGTCTGGCCGTGAAAGCCCAGCACCTCGGCCCCGGTGAACCGGGCAAGCACCTCGGCATGGGCGGTCTCCACGACCTCGGCGGCCGCGGCGACCTCGGGGGTGCCCGGCCAGTGCCCGAGAGCGGCGCGAAGCACGGCCTGTTCCTGAGCCGTGTAGGGGCGGTAGGCCGAGGGACCGAAGGCAAAGACCATGTGCCCGTCGGTCTTGATCATCGCCGCATCGACACCATCAAGCGACGTGCCGGACATCGCGCCCAGCGCCCACATGGCCCCGTCCTTCCGCATCTTCCCTTGGGCTCCCAGCGAAGCTATACCGCCGCCACATCCTAGACCGAGGCGGCCATGAACTACCATCCGAAATCTGATTTCATGCGCGTGATGTTCGAACGTGGCTTTGTTGCCGATTGCACGGATTATCAGGCGCTTGACGAGGCATTGGTGAAGGGAGTGCTGCCCGCCTACATCGGCTTCGACGCCACGGCCACCTCCTTGCATGTCGGCAGCCTGATCCAGATCATGATGCTGCGCTGGTTGCAGACCTGCGGCGGCAAGCCGATCGTGCTGATGGGTGGGGGCACGACCAAGATCGGCGATCCCAGCTTCAGGGCGGAGGAGCGGCCGCTGCTGACGGATGCGCAGATCAGTGCGAATATCGAGGGGATCAAGCAGGCCTTCTCGGCTTACGTCCAGTTCGGCGATGGGCCGACCGACGCGGTGATGGTGAACAATGCCGAATGGCTGGACGCGCTGAACTACATCGGCTTCCTGCGCGACATCGGGCGGCATTTCAGCGTCAACCGGATGCTGTCGTTCGACAGCGTGAAGTCCCGGCTGGACCGCGAACAGTCGCTGAGCTTCCTGGAATTCAACTACATGATCCTGCAGGCCTATGACTTCCTGGAGCTGCACCGTCGCCATGGCTGCCTGTTGCAGATGGGCGGCAGCGACCAATGGGGCAACATCGTCAATGGCGTCGACCTCACCCGCCGGGTGATCGGCGGCGAGGTGTTCGGGCTGACCTCGCAGCTTCTGACCACCAGTGACGGCAGGAAGATGGGCAAGACGGCCGGTGGCGCGGTCTGGCTGAACGCAGATCGCTTCAGCCCTTACGAGTTCTGGCAATACTGGCGCAACACGACGGATGCCGATGTGGGGCGATTCCTGAAGCTCTACACCGAATTGCCGGTGGCAGAGTGCGAGCGGCTGGGCGGCCTGGGCGGGTCCGAGATCAACCGGGCCAAGATCGTGCTGGCGACTGCGGTGACGACGCTGCTGCACGGGGCCGAGGCGGCGGCGGCGGCGGAAGCGACGGCGCGGGACGTGTTCGAGAAGGGCGGAATCGGCGAGGACCTGCCGACGGTGACGCTGGAGCCCGCCGAACTGGCCGAAGGCGTGGGCATCGTTCAGCTTTTCGTGCGCGCAGGCCTCGCGGCCAGCGGCAAGGACGCGAAACGCCTGATCGCCGAAGGCGGGGCAAAGGTGAATGACGAGATCGTCACCGATACCGCGCTGCGCTATGGCGCGGGCCATCTGGCCGAACCGCTGAAACTGACCGCCGGCAAGAAACGGCACGCGCTGGTCGTGCTGGGATAAGGCAGGGTGGGCGGTGCTGCCCACCCTGCGATCCGGTCACTCCTGCACCGTGACCTTGGTCATCACATCCGGCGTCGCGGGCGGCTCGCCGCGCTGGATCTTGTCGACCACGTCCATGCCCGAGATGACTTTGCCGACGATCGTGTACTGGCCGTCGAGAAAGCTGCCGTCGCCGAACATGATGAAGAACTGGCTGTTGGCCGAATTCGGGTCCTGCGCCCGGGCCATGCCGACCACTCCGCGCTGGAACGAAAGCGTGTCGGTGAACTCGGCCGGGAGGTCGGGCTTCGACGACCCGCCCATGCCGGCCATCGACAGATCGCCCCCGGCCTTGCCGTTCTGCACGTCGCCGGTCTGCGCCATGAAGCCGTCGATGACACGGTGGAACACCACGTTGTCGTAGGCGCCTTCCTTGGCAAGGGCGACGATCTGCGCGACATGCTTCGGCGCGACATCGGGCAGAAGGTCGATGACCACGGTGCCGTTGGCGGCACCCGCGACCTCGATCACCAGGTTCGGGCCGGGGCCGTCGACGGCCTCCTGCCCGAGGACGGGGGTGGCGAGGGCCAGCATGGCCGCAAGAATGAGGTTACGCGACATCGGCGGCCACCCGTACGGTGATCATGCGGTCGGGGTTGGCCGGAGGCTCACCCTTCGCGATCCTGTCGACATGCTCCATCCCCGCGATCACCCGGCCATAGACGGTATACTGGTTGTTCAGGAAATGGTTGTCGCGGAAGTTGATGAAGAACTGGCTGTTCGCGCTGTTGGGGTTCTGCGACCGGGCCGCGCCCAGCGTGCCCCGGTCATGCGGCAGCTTCGAAAACTCGGCGGGCAGGTCGGGATAGGACGAGCCGCCGGTCCCCGCCCGGCGCGGGTTGTAGCTGGGGCTGGCCATGTTGGCGTTTTCCACGTCGCCGGTCTGGGCCATGAAGCCGTCGATCACCCGGTGAAAAGCGACATTGTCATAGGCCTTGTCCCGCGCAAGCTGCTTCATCCGCTCGGCGTGTTTCGGGGCCACATCGGCGAGAAGCTCGATCACCACCTCGCCGTCCTTCAGCGTCACGATGATGGTGTTTTCCGGGTCCTTGATGTCGGGCATCGGGGTCTCCTTGGCGGGTTTTTTCGCGCGCGACCCTACCGGCGGCTTCCGCCCATGGAAAGGGCAAAGCGACAGAAGCGGTTGACGTGGGCGTGATCGCGCGGGCAATAGCAGATGTGCCCAACGCAAGGAGATGAAGATGCCCTGGAAAACCCTGGACGACCTGGACCTGTCCGGGAAAGTGGTCCTGACGCGGGTGGACATCAACGTCCCGATGGAGGCCGGCCGGGTCACCGACATGACGCGGATCGACAAGATCAGGCCGACGGTGGATGACATCGTGGCGAAGGGCGGCAAGGTCGTCCTGCTGGCGCATTTCGACCGGCCGAAGGGCAAGGTGGTGCCGGAGATGAGCCTTGGCCATGTGGTAAAGGCCCTGGCCGGATCGCTGCGGCGCAAGGTCGTCTTCGGGGCGGATTGCATCGGGCCGGTGGCGGCGGCGGCGATCGCCAAGGCGGGCAAGGAGGATGTCGTTCTTCTGGAAAACACCCGCTTCCATCCGGGCGAGGAGAAGAACGATCCACAGCTGGCCGCGCAGATGGCGGCTTTGGGACAGGTCTTCGTGAACGATGCGTTTTCCGCGGCGCACCGGGCGCATGCCTCGACCGAAGCGCTGGCGCGGCGGCTGCCGGCGGCGGCCGGGCGGCTGATGGAGGCCGAACTGCGGGCACTCGAGGCGGCCCTGGGGTCGCCCCGGCGACCGGTGGTGGCGATCGTGGGCGGGGCCAAGGTCTCGACCAAGATCGAACTGCTGGCCAACCTCGTGACCAAGGTCGACCATCTGGTGATCGGCGGCGGGATGGCGAACACGTTCCTTGTGGCCGAGGGGATCGAGGTCGGCACATCGCTGGCCGAACGCGAGATGGCCGAAACCGCGCGCGAGATCCGGCATCGGGCCCAGAAGGCCGGCTGCCAGATTCACCTGCCGGTCGACATCGTCGTCGCCCGCGAATTCCGGGCCGGGGCGGAAAGCCAGACGCTTGGCGTGCGCGACTGCCCGCCGGACGCGATGATCCTCGATGCGGGACCAAAGACGGTGGCCGCACTCGAGGCGGTTTTTGCCGGGGCGAAGACCCTGATCTGGAACGGCCCCCTCGGTGCCTTCGAGATCGAGCCCTTCAACGCGGCGACCAATGCGGCGGCGCGGGCGGCGGCGCGGCTGACCCGGGCGGGCAGCCTCATCTCGGTTGCCGGGGGCGGCGACACGGTGGCCGCGCTGAACGCGGCAGGGGCGGCGGCGGATTTCACCTTCATCTCCACCGCCGGAGGGGCCTTTCTGGAATGGATGGAAGGCAAGGAATTGCCCGGTGTCGCGGCGCTGATGGGTTGAGTGGCGGGGCCGTCAAGGCTATGCCAGCACTGACATTCGGGAGACGGACATGACCAACGCGAAGATGACCGAACAGGTGCGCAGCGGGCGGGGCTTCATCGCCGCGCTGGACCAGTCGGGCGGATCGACCCCCAAGGCGCTGAAACTCTACGGAGTTTCCGAAAGCGAATATTCCGGCGAGGAGGCGATGTTCGACCTGATCCACGCGATGCGCGCGCGGATCATCAAGTCGCCCGCCTTTACCGGCGACAAGGTGGTGGGCGCGATCCTGTTCGAGCAGACGATGGACCGCACGATCGACGGCCTGCCCACCGCGACCTACCTGTGGGAAAAGCGCGGGGTGGTGCCGTTCCTGAAGATCGACAAGGGGCTGGAGGCGGAAGCCGACGGTGTCCAGCTGATGAAGCCGATCCCGGGGCTCGATGCGCTGCTGGCGCGGGCGGCGAAGGCGGGGATTTACGGGACGAAAGAGCGGTCGGTGGTCAATGCCGCGAACCGCAAGGGCATTGCGGCCATCGTGGCGCAACAGTTCGAGCTGGGTCGGCAGGTGGCGGCGCATGGGCTGATGCCGATCCTCGAGCCGGAGGTCACGATCTCGATCCCCGACAAGGCCGCCGCCGAGGCGATCCTGCAGGATCAGATTCTCAAGCATCTTGAGGGGCTTGATGGTCAGGTCATGCTGAAGCTCTCGCTGCCGACGGTGCCGGACTTCTATCAGCCGCTGGTCCGCCATCCGAAGGTGCTGAAGGTGGTCGCGTTGTCGGGCGGTCATTCGCGCGACAAGGCCAACGAGATTCTGGCACAGAATCATGGGATGATCGCCAGCTTCAGCCGCGCATTGAGTGAGGGGTTGTCGGCCCGGCAGTCCGACGCCGAGTTCGACCGGGTGCTGCAAGGTGCGGTGGACGGGATCTACGCGGCCTCGATCACCTGAGACCCGGCGCTGGCGCCGTCGACGGGGGCCGTGGCGGCCCCTGTCCTGTCCAAGCCCTTGAACGACGCGCATTTTCGGGATTCACAAGCAATCTGTCTTGTGCCATGATTCGCCGCATATCCCCGTCAAGAGGGGCAGGTCGAGGGCAGATGTCGTCAACACACACGCAGCGAAGCCTGGCCGGTCTGGCCTATCTTGCCTTGATCACTGCCCTGGGGCTCTATTTCACCTTTGCCGCAGTGCAAGGAGACTTCGGCATGTTCGCCCGCGTCGCGATCAATGCCGAGTCAAAGGCGTTGCAACTGGAGCGTGACCGGCTGACGGCGGAACTGGCCGAGATTCAGAACCTCACGCGGCGCTTGTCGGACACCTATCTTGATCTCGATCTGCTGGACCAGCAGGCCCGCGACGTTCTGGGCTACATGCGCGCCGACGAGATCGCCATCCGCTGACCCTCCCTGCGCCTCCGGCGCTCCCGTCCGTGCATGGGTGCCATGCGTCCCGCATGGCCTTGCGGCAAGAGATTCCTTTTGACCCAATAATCTCCGTTGATGTAAGGATGGTTTAATACTAAACCATTCCCAAGCCACATCACCAGCCTTCTGGGAGGAACGCGATGGCCAAGAAGCCCGACGCGAGACCTAATGTCTCGAAGGACGACCTGCTGAAATACTACCGCGAGATGCTGCTGATCCGGCGGTTCGAGGAAAAGGCGGGCCAGCTCTACGGAATGGGTCTGATCGGCGGGTTCTGTCACCTGTATATCGGGCAGGAAGCGGTGGTCGTGGGTCTGGAAGCAGCCTCCAAGCCCGGCGACAAGCGCGTGACGTCCTACCGCGACCACGGGCACATGCTGGCCTGCGGCATGGATCCCAAGGGCGTGATGGCCGAACTGACCGGGCGCAGCGGGGGCTATTCCAAGGGCAAGGGCGGCTCGATGCACATGTTCTCGAAAGAGAAACATTTCTACGGTGGGCACGGGATTGTTGGCGCACAGGTGCCGCTGGGGGCAGGCCTTGCCTTTGCCGACAAGTATCTCGGCAACGACAACGTGACCTTCACCTATTTCGGCGACGGGGCGGCGAACCAGGGCCAGGTCTACGAGACCTACAACATGGCCGAGCTGTGGGATCTGCCGGTGATCTTTGTCATCGAGAACAACCAGTATGCGATGGGGACCAGCGTGAAGCGGTCGACCAAGTCGACGACATTGTTCGGCCGGGGCCTTGCCTACGGCATTCCGGGCGAGCAGGTCGACGGGATGGACGTGCTGGCGGTGAAGGCGGCGGGCGAGAAGGCCGTGGCGCACTGCCGGGCGGGCAAGGGGCCCTATATCCTGGAGATGATGACCTACCGCTATCGGGGGCATTCGATGTCGGACCCCGCGAAGTACCGCACGCGCGAGGAGGTCGAAAAGATCAAGACCGAGAAGGACTGCATCGAGCATGTCCGCGACCTCTTGACGCAGGGCGGGCTGGCCTCGGACGAAGAGCTGAAGGCGATCGACAAGGACATCAAGGCGATCGTGAACGACAGCGCCGAGTTCGCCAAGGAAAGCCCCGAGCCGCCGCCGGCAGAGCTCTGGACCGACATTTACGCCTGAGGGAGGGGATATCATGGCAACCGAAATACTCATGCCCGCGCTGTCCCCCACGATGGAGGAAGGCACGCTGGCCAAATGGCTGGTGAAGGAGGGCGAGCCGGTCAAGTCGGGCCAGATCCTGGCCGAGATCGAGACCGACAAGGCGACGATGGAATTCGAGGCGGTCGACGAGGGGGTGATGGGCAAGCTGCTGGTGGCGGAGGGCACGGCGGGGGTAAAGGTGAACACCCCGATCGCAGTGCTGGTCGAGGAGGGGGAAGACGCCGCATCGGTCGCAGCGCAACCCGCTTCGGCAGCGCCCGCCGCAGCGAAAAGCGATGCGAAAGCAAGCGATGAGCGGCCGGTTGCGGCGGCCCCGGCCCCGGCGGCGGTTGCGGCGGCCCCGGCGGCGGCCTCAGGTTGGCCGCACGCCGACCTGCCCGCGGGTCCGACCAAGACCATGACGGTCCGCGAGGCCTTGCGCGAGGCGATGGCCGAAGAGATGCGGGCCGATCCGACGGTGTTCCTGATCGGGGAAGAGGTCGGGGAATATCAGGGGGCCTACAAGATCAGCCAGGGCCTGCTGGACGAGTTCGGGCCGCGCCGGGTGGTTGACACCCCGATCACCGAGATGGGTTTTGCCGGGATCGCCACGGGCGCGTCCTGGGGGGGGCTGAAGCCGATCGTCGAGTTCATGACCTTCAACTTCGCGATGCAGGCGATTGACCACATCATCAATTCGGCGGCGAAGACGCTCTACATGTCGGGGGGGCAGATGGGCAGCCCGATGGTGTTCCGGGGTCCGAATGGCGCGGCGGCGCGGGTCGGCGCGCAGCATTCCCAGGATTATGCGGCCTGGTATGCGGCGATCCCGGGCCTTCGGGTCTGCATGCCCTATTCGGCGGCGGATGCGAAGGGGCTGCTCAAAAGCGCCATTCGCGACCCGAATCCGGTCGTGTTTCTGGAAAACGAGATCCTGTATGGGCGATCGTTCGAGGTGCCCACGGACCCCGGTTTCGTGGTGCCGTTCGGGAAGGCCAGCATCATGCGGGCGGGGTCGGATGTGACCATCGTCTCCTTCGGGATCGGGGTCGCCCATGCCCTAGCGGCAGCCGAGACGCTGGCGGGCGAAGGCATCAGCGCCGAGGTGATCAACCTGCGCACCTTGCGGCCCATCGACTATGACACGGTACTGGCCAGCGTGATGAAGACCAACCGCTGTGTCACGGTCGAGGAAGGCTTCCCGGTGGGGTCCATCGGCGATCACATCGCCAGCACGATCATGCAGAAGGCGTTCGATTATCTGGACGCTCCGGTCGTGACCTGCACCGGCAAGGACGTGCCGATGCCCTATGCGGCAAACCTGGAGAAGTTCGCGCTGATCACGCCCGCCGAGGTCGTGACCGCCGTCAAATCCGTATGCTACCGGTAGGAGGGGACCATGGCTGTTGAAATTCTGATGCCCGCTTTGTCCCCGACGATGGAGGAAGGGACGCTGTCCAAGTGGCTGGTCAAGGAGGGAGACGCGGTCAAATCGGGCCAGATCCTCGCCGAGATCGAGACCGACAAGGCGACGATGGAGTTCGAGGCGGTTGACGAGGGGGTGGTGGGCAAGCTGCTGGTGGCGGAGGGCACGGGCGGCGTGAAGGTGAACACGCCCATTGCTGTGCTGCTGGAGGACGGCGAGGACGCGGCGTCGGTCGCGGTTCCCGTCCCGGCTGCGGCGGTGGCGGCGGTTGCAACCGAGAGTCAGGCTGAAGCCCGACCTGCGGCGGTTGCGGCTGCGGCGGCCACGGCAGCGCCAGCCGCATCCACCGATCTTCCCCGCGGGGAAGGTTCCGGGACGCGGGTCTTTGCCTCGCCTCTGGCGCGGCGGATCGCCAAGGAGAAGGGTCTGGACCTTGGAACCGTCAAGGGCTCGGGCCCACATGGCCGGATCGTGCGGGCGGATGTCGAGGGCGCGCAGCCCGGTGCGGTCGAGGCGAGCCGGGCTGAAGCCCGGCCTGCAACTCCGGTTGCGGTCCCGGCTGCGGCGGCGGCCAAGCCTGCGGCGATGCCGACCGGCATGGCAGCAGAGACAGTGCTGAAGATCTATGCCGACCGGCAGTTCGAGGAAGTGCCGCTGGACGGGATGCGCCGGACGATTGCGGCGCGGCTGACCGAGGCCAAGCAGACCATCCCGCATTTCTATCTGCGCCGCGAGGTGCGGCTGGACGCGCTGATGGCGTTCCGCGAAAACCTCAACAAGCAGCTTGAAGCCCGGGGGGTGAAGCTGTCGGTCAACGACTTCATCATCAAGGCCTGTGCGATGGCGCTGCAGGCGGTGCCGAATGCCAATGCCGTCTGGGCGGGCGACCGGATGCTGCGGCTGAAACCGTCGGATGTGGCGGTGGCGGTGGCTGTGGAGGGGGGGCTGTTCACGCCGGTGCTGCGCGATGCGGACAAGAAGTCCCTGAGCGCGCTGTCGGCGGAGATGAAGGACCTTGCCGGGCGGGCCAAGACCAGGAAACTTGCGCCGCACGAGTATCTGGGAGGGTCCTTCGCGATCTCGAACCTGGGAATGATGGGGATCGAGAACTTTGACGCGGTGATCAACCCGCCGCATGGCTCGATCCTTGCCGTGGGGGCGGGACTGAAGAAGCCGGTGGTGCTGGCGGACGGAACGATCGGCGTGGCGACCGTGATGTCGATGACGCTGTCGGTTGATCACCGGGTGATCGACGGGGCCCTGGGGGCGGAGTTCCTGAAGGCGGTGATCGAGGCGCTGGAGAACCCGATGGTCATGCTCGCATAAACCGGCACGGCGGGGTGCCGAACCGGTAGGCTTCCCTGACTCGCGCCCCCTTCGGACTGCCCGGGAACAGAAAGCGGGGGCTGCGGGCTCCTGCTTTTGTCAGCGGATTTCAGCGTTTCGATCAGCGTCCGGAACCGCCGGAACAGGGTGACCGCCGTGCCCGCGACGATGATCCGGATGGTCACGCTCAGGGTCCATCCGCCGGCGGAGAAGGCCGCGAGGACGGTTCCGGCGAAGAGGAGGACAGCACGAAATCGCCATTTGAACTGTGGTCGCAAAGTCGTTGCGCTGCTGCCCTTCGGGCTCGATACCCTGCCCGATCGCTCGCGGAACGGCCATGAAGCGGGCACAAGTGCATATGGCCTGCCCTGCCAGTCTGGCCGCGAACACCCTGACAGCCGGACTCATCTGGGAGTGGTCATTCGGCCTTCAGGATTTGGTCCATGGTAAGGGCTGGCTGCGCGCATCCTGCCTTGCCGACAACGCGGGCAGGAACCCCGGCGACAGTGGTGTTCCGGGGCACGTCCTCAAGCACGACCGATCCAGCAGCGATACGCGAGCACTGCCCGACATGGATGTTGCCCAGCACCTTGGCCCCTGCCCCGATCAGAACGCCGTCGCCGATCTTGGGGTGTCGGTCGCCGTCTTCCTTGCCGGTGCCGCCCAGCGTGACGGAATGCAGCATCGAGACGTTGTCACCGACGACCGCCGTTTCACCGATGACGATGGAATGGGCGTGGTCGATCATGATGCCTTTGCCGACACGCGCTGCCGGGTGGATGTCCACACCGAAGACCTCGGACACCCGCATCTGGACGAAATAGGCAAGGTCCGTCCGACCGTTCTGCCAAAGCCAATGGCCGACCCTGTAGGCCTGCACGGCCTGATAGCCCTTGAAGAACAGCAGCGGCTGCAGGAACCGATGGCAGGCCGGGTCGCGCTCGTAGACTGCCATCAGATCGGAACGGGCAGCGGCTCCGATTTCTGGATCACTGTCGTAGGCCTGATCGGCGATTTCGCGCAGCATTTGCTCGCTCATCTCACCCGAGGACAACTTCAACGAGAAGCGGTAGGCAAGCGCACCTTCCAGGGCCGAATGGTGCAACAGGCCCGAGTGGATAAGGCCACCAAGCAATGGTTCGTTGCGTATGGCCTCGACAGCCTCCTCGCAAACGCGCCGCCAGACCGGATCAACCGATGTCACTTTCAGTTTGGTTTCAAGCATGTCCACGCCTCCAGACATCGCATGTTCATAGCACATCAACTGGGCGTGGCGAGACGGATTTCTGTGGTTCGGCGCGTCAATCGTCGAAATGAAATCGACCTTGTCCGGCGGGATTTTGAAGCGAGGTAGTCTGAGTGGGATATGGTCCTCCGGTCAAGGGACAACGTCAATCTGGCGGAACGGCCCCGGTCCGAAACTCCGCGAAACTTGCGCCACGGAAAGCTGGAACTGCCCGGAGATCGCATCGCTCGCCTGCATGGCAGCCGTGTACTGGAACGACGGCTGACTGACCGAATACTCGGCAACTATCGCCGCGCTCTGGATGATCCGAACGCGGTAAGTCTCACCGTCCTCCGCCAAGGGAACTTCCGCTGCCAGCCAGGAATCGCCGTCAATCCGGGTGCGCCGTTTCCAGTCACACTGGACGTCACCCGCGACAATCCTATGTCGTAGATGAGCAATCGGATAAGGACGAAGGCCAATCCCATCAAAGGCTTCGACCCGCAGTGTTACGTAGGTGTCGTCGTAGCCCCGCGACGCAGCGCCGACACGATAGTACCGGGCAAGCCCCCTTGCAGACAGCGCGAGATCAATCTGGGACAGGGCAAGATCCAAGAGAACAACGATACTCCCCACCGGCCAGTTTCCGGGCATCACTCCGTCGGTTCCGAGCTGCCCGCGCAGGCGCGTGGAAAGGTCATAAGTATCCGGTGCCACCAGTTGAGCGTCTGCGAACTGGAAGACTTCCCAGTTGCTTCCGCTGCCATCCCCGATCGCCATTGCATTCGCGCCGTTCAATACGGATTGCCGCGCGACCGATACCAGTTCTCCGCCAGAGAGCTTCACCCGCAAGGGCAAGCCGTTGTCCCAAATCCCCGTTCTGTGTGCGGGCAGGGGCGACTCCGTGATCCCGACCACTGCAGGGGCTGCAATAAGTCGATTGATCTCGTAACCGGCGTCCTCGCTGGATGACCAGACGGCGACAGAGCCCGGCCAAGGCTGGGCGGCAATGGCAATATGCGGGGCGTAAGGAACCTCTTCTCCTGTCAGAAGGGGCAGATCGAGGAAGACCGGGACAACGGGCACAGGTGCTGCAAAGGGCCGCAATGACATTGCCTCGTCAGCCCGGTCAGACGGCAGATAGACCCCCGGCTCGACACGGACTGCTTCGAGGGTCTGACCTTCCGCCTGTTCGACCCGGTCAATGCGGTAGCGCCTCCCTTGATGGGCGATCACATCGCCCGACCCTATCGCAAGGCGCGACTTCGGAACAGCAAGGCGAATGCTGTCTCGCGCAACGCGGGCCTCTGCAAGCCAGCGTTCGACGGCACTCAGTGCTTCGAACCGCGTGAGCGCTAGCGAGAGGTCTGTTTGCGAAACACTGCGCGAGTCTTCGTCCGGAAACCGCGTCTCGATTGCGCGCACTTCGTAGCTTGACTGCGCGTCTACAAACCCAAGCCGGATTTGCCCGGCGGTCTCGCTATCAGACAAGCGGGTCATTTCGCAACTGCCCTCGATGTCCGGCGACAGAGCCAGGTCATCGTCGCCTATCTCCGCATCGACTCGGGCATCGCGGGTGCGAAACACCAGCTTGCCCTCCCGTTCGAAAGCATCAAATCCGAACGCAAGCATCAGGGGCTGCAAGGCAGCGCGCGCCGTCGTGACGTCGTCCTGCTGATAGCCCCTGACCAATCCGAACAGGGACGACACATCTATGGCCTCGACGCCAGAACGCTGACAGATTTCGCTGACGACAGAAGCCAAGGGTTGATTTGCAGCGCGGCCATTTAGCCAATGCCCGCGTGCGTAGTTGGCCCCATCGTTCCAGACTTCGACTTGACCTGGAAACTCCGGGAAGGGACGAGCGTCCCAGGCCCAGGCATGAGCATGATCCATGTCGACCATCCGACCGCCGTAGAGGCTGGAAGACGGATTGTTGGCGGAATCAGTCCAGTAGGATCCCATAGCAAGCAGATACTGCATCTGGATCAAGTCATCGCGCCGTCCGTTTGACCAGGCGGGCAAGCCGGATTCCGAGGATTTCAGGTCGATGAACCGGTTCGGCTGGTTGGTTCCTTTGTCCACAGCCGCACAACCGTATTCTGTGAACCGGATCGGTTTGGATTGCGGCACCCAGGCAGAGGGTGCAGCGGCCCGCGTTCCTCCGATCCGATCATAGTGCAGGTTCGTCCACCATGACCTCAAATCTTTGTAGCGAAAGACCCACGGCTCACCGTACGCACCGTCACTAATTGGCAGTCGCCTTTGCGCCAAGGCGCCTTCCACGCTGTCGTAGTACCAGTCGAAACCCTCACCGCCAGCGATATTGGCGCGCAGGTAGTCGGCGTTGTAAATCGATCCAAAGCCGATATCTGCATGGATCTCGCCTTCGCGCCAGTCCGACAGCGGCATGTAATTGTCGATGCCGACAAAATCGATCTGCGGATCCGCCCAAAGCGGATCGAGATGAAAATAGACATTTCCGTCAATATGATAGCCGAAATACTCCGACCAATCGGCAGCGTAGCTGATCTTCACATCTGGCCCGAGGATCGAACGGACATCCGCAGCCAGCGTCTGCAGCGCAGTCACAGTCGGAAAGGCATCGGCAGGGCCGCGAATCTGGGTCAGAGAACGCATCTCCGACCCGATACAGAACGATTCAACTCCTCCAGCCGCGGCGCAAAGATGCGCGTAGTGCAGAATGAACCTACGGAACCCCCATTCGGTCGGACCGTTGTAGCTTATGGTATCGCCACTGACCAAAAAGTCACCCGGCCTCGCTGTTCCGAAGAACGCGGCAACCTCGGCAGACGCATCGGCTGTGCGATCGGGTGACGCTGGCCGCCCTGGGGCAATCGACAGGGTCACGCGGCCACGCCAGGGCAGCGCGGGCTGCGTCAAGGCCGCGCTCCAGGGATCAGGCAGCGTGTTTCCCTCAACCTGATCCATCAGAACGAATGGATAGAACATGACATCCTTGCCTGCCGCGCGCATGGCCCGGATTGCCTCTATGACCGACGCATCAGAGGGAGTGCCGCCGTAAACCGACTCTCCGGCGACCTTGGGCACCTCCCGGGCACCTGCGCGAACAAGGCCGCCAGCCCTCCAGGGCATCCCGACCCCGTCCAGCACGGTCTGCTCAACCTTGGGACGGATCGTGCAGCTCGAACACCGCAGGTCATCACCGAACCACGATACAACCAGAGAGACCGCGCCCACACCCGGGAGTTCCTGGCTCAATTGCTCGAAACTCGTCAGGAAATCGGTCTTGCCGGAGGGCGAATGGACGTTCGCCGTTCGATTCCTGCCCAAACCTTCAACATAGTGGACCGGCGTCGTCGCTAAGCCGTATTCTCCGGTTCCGGGGATCAAGGCAACCGCCCGCACCGCATTGTCCAACGTCTCGGACATGTCCACTGCCGGGCCCTGTGCCGCTCGGACCACTTCGAAACTGAATTGCGGCACCCGGTTACCATAGGCCGCAAGGTCCAGATTCTCGATCACAACATAGGCCAGACCGCGATAGGCCGGAGCCCGGCCGCTGCCTTCGACCGCCTCGACCAGCGGATCGGGAAGCTGAGCTTCGCTGCCGGAATAGACCCGCAAGTTCAGATCCAGTGCCGAGATCTCGTTGCCGTCCGCCCAGATTCGCCCGACACGAAGAATTTCGCCCTCGCACAGGGCAATCGCCAGGCTGACCGAATAGCTATACTCATTGACCTTCGGCTTCGGAGCCCCTTTGCCGGTCCGGCGGCGGCGAACGCTCTCGACGAATTCCGTTGCCCAGATCACCTGTCCGGCCACCCGCATGCGGCCCCAGATCTGCCCGATTGCGGCCCCTTCCCCGGCCCCGGTAAGCCGAAGGCGTTCCAGTCGGCCCACAGCGACCGGCTCCGATCCAGCCCCCAAGACACGCTGGTCAATGGCTCGACCGATCGTCGCGCCGATGGCTCGACCGATGACAGCGCCCGAAAGGCCCAGCACTGTCCCGCCAAAGCCAGCACCAACCGCTGCCCCTGCAGCGGAAAGAAGCAACGTCGCCATTCAGTTGGCTCCTTCTGGAAAGCAAAACCGCGCCGCAACCCGGCGCTGCCACGGCATCGACAGCGAGCTTTCGATCACTCCGTGGCCTGTATAGGAATGGATGAACCGCGGGTGCGCCCCGACATCGGACTGCAGCCCCAGGTGCTTGGCAATACCGCACTCTCGCATCCGGAAAAGCAGCACGTCGCCTGCAGCGGCATCCGCAAGCGACTTCGTGACCAGCCAGCGTCTGGCCGCCCAAAGCAGAACTTCCCGATGCTCCGGTTCTGCCCAGTCTTCGGTGTAGGCTGGCACCGCTTCTGGTTCCTTTCCGTAAAGCCTGCGCCACACACCACGCAACAGACCAAGGCAATCCGCTCCAGATCCACGGACACTCGCCTGGTGCAAATACGGCGTGCCGATCCAGAGCCTGGCTTCCGCAATCGCGACGTCTGCGGCGGTCATGAACTGCTCCCACCGACCCGCCGCGCTCCAGCCGTGGCACGGTCAGGCACTGGATACGACGCCAGCCAATCCTCTCCAGGAATGTGAGGAAAGCCGCGAAAGTTCAAGAAGTTGGCAAACTTGATCCGGCAAGTGGTCTGGGTCTTGTCGCATCCTGCCCGCAACCGGACCCTGTCGCCCGAAGCCACGTCGGCGCCGATCGACTGCCAAAGCTCGATCTCCCGCTTGCCACCGTTCAGGCGGTCATTCTTGACGACCCCGAACAGGCTTGACGCAGCCCCGGACAGGATCTCGAATCTGCCGCCTTCGAACCAGCGCTCGTCAAACCCGCTCACCTCGGCCAGAACGAATTTCCGCCCATCCGAGACGGCATCTACCACCGCGTTGATCGAATATCCGGGCTGCGTCAGATCGAACCGGCACCGGCCGTCCCCCAGAACCGCAGAGCAGCGCGGGGTGTAAGCCATCCCATGCGGTCGGTTCAGCCGTTCGCTCAAGCCCCGCAGCTCGGCCTTGAAGGCACCGCCCGAGCGTGTCACCTCGCCAAGCTGGCCACGGAACTGCTCGACAAAGTCTGTCGGCGACTGCCAGTTGACCAGATACGCCCGAACTTCCGCACCGTCGAACCGCCCGGCAATGAGATCGGCTTCAGTAATCGACACAGCGCTCAGGGCACCGTAGGCTTCGGTATTGTCGACGGAAAGACCCGTCGTCTGTTGCAGCACCCGAGCTGTCATTCCAGCATCAGCCCGGCAGGGCACACCGTCGACTTCCACTTCGAGGTCATGATCCGTAAACCCTAGCACCTGCCCGTCGCGGCGCGTGATGGTCCAGGCTCGGCACACTGTTGTCGCACCAGACGCGAGATGGTCGAGCAATGCCTCCCGGGTCATAGCCGGATCTCCATGACAGGGACGTTTGGCACTTCACCTGCCTGGAACGAGGCGACCGACGTCTGGATAGTGTCTGTGTCAAACCGCACCGGCACGTCGAACTCGAATCCTGCCGTAACGCGCGTCCCGAGGTCGGGAGGCAGCATGAAGGTCACCGCCCCCGTCGCAGGATCGACCGAGTATTCCAGACTCTCGGCCTTCTGGTCGCCTGCCACCGCCACCACAACCGTCCCGGCCACCGGTTTTCGGATTGGACGGGCATAGCTTTGCAGGCCCGACAGATACGTTTTCTGCAACTGGAAGACCGCCGTCACCCCGTCGCCTGTTCCGATCAGCTGGTCATCCGGTGACGGATTGGCCAAGGGCACGCAGGACTTGTAGTCTGACCAGTCCTTCCAGCGAAACCCGTGCAACTGGCCGGTCCTGGCTTCAAAGAAAGCGATAAGGGTTTCGACATCGTTCAGGGATCGCAACCCGACGCCGGCATCATAGCGCCTCCGGGAATGCATCCAGGGGGTGTTGCGCTCCTCGAATCCGTTTGCCAGCGTAACAATCTCGGTTCGCCGCTCCGGACCCCCGACCGAGCCGAAGCTCAGGTTCGTCGGGAAACGTATCTCGTGAAAGGCCATGTCTGTTCCTCACCGATTGCGCTGGCCGCGCGACAGGGCGCGGCTGACCTGGGCGGCCACTTGGGACTGGCTGCGCCGAAACCCCTGGACATCCGGTGTGGTGATGTTCATCACCACATTGACCGCCCGCCCCCCGCCCGCTTGTACGCCCAGCCGACCATCCGGTCCGCGCGCCAACGGCATGATCGCTTCGGGACCCGCTTCACCCATCAGACCCGTTCCGCCCCGCATCGGAAATGCGGTCGGTGCTCCGACAATCCCGCCCTTCGCAAACGGCATCACCTTGCCCTGACTGAAGGTTCCACCCTTGGCGAAAGGCATCCCGCTGCCGACCAGGCCTGCGACCCCTTGCGCAAGAAATCCGCCCAACGCGTTCGTCACCGGCTTGACCGCGATGGAATAGACGGTGTCGACAATGGTATTCGCCACGGTCTTCAGCGCGTCGTTCAGCTTTAGCCCGTCGAAAACCAGACCGTCGAAGGCTTTGCGCAGCCCGCCGCTGATCCCGTTCGACAGCGTGTTCACTTCGCGCCCGGTAAAGACCATCGTCTCTCGCATCCGGGCCAACTCGCCGTCGAAAGCCGCCACCATCGAGACGGATGCGCCCAGTTGCGCCTCAAGCGCCTGAAGCTGCTCCTGCATCGTTCCGATATCCGCCATCGCCCTGATCCTTCCTCACATCCGGAAACGCCGCCGCCAGTTCCGCCAGCCGCGCGCGTGTCAGGGGCGGGACCAGTCCCTCCCGCCCCAGCATGATTTTCAGTTCGACCGGCGTCAGCCGCCAGAAAACCGCCGGTTCCAGGCCAAGCCCGTGCAGACCCGCCTGCATGAGGCCGCGCCAGTCGATGGCACTCATGACTCGCCAGGCAAGGCGAAGGCGCGCGCCAAGAGTTCCGCTGCCGCCCGCGCCGCCTCGACCGGTCCGCCGCCGATCTCGACGCGCAGAAGATCCGAAGCCTGCCCTTGCCAGCCTCCGCCCCGCAGCCCCGCCACGATCAGCGCAAGCACGTCGCGCGTCGAGAACCGCCGCTCTTCAAAGCGCTGTACCAGGTCTACAAGCGACCCGGACTCCAGCGCCTCCTCCAGCTCGGCCAGCGCGCCCAGAGTCAGCTTCGCCAGATGGCGCTGCCCGTCGAGCACAATCGCCACCTCGCCCGCCCAGGGGTTCGCCATCACAGCGCCGTAAAGGTCAGGGCACCAGCCGAGGCCATTGCCATCTCGTAGCTCGCCTCGTCATTGTAGTTGCCCGAATACTCGATCGAGGTGATCTGGAACGGTCCCTCGATGATACCAAAGCTCGGGATCACCACCTGGAATTCCGGGATCTCGCCGGTGAAGAACACCTGGCGCGCGCGCTCGTCCGTGTTCTCGTCGCGGAACACACCCGACCCCGAGATCGCCGCCGACTTCACCCCGGCACCCGCCAAGAGCTCGCGCCACCCGCCCTGGCTTTCCAGGCTGGTGACATCCACCGATTCCGTGTTGAAGCTGATCCGTGTGGCCCGAAGCCCGGCGATGGTGACGAACTGGCCGTCCCCCGTCTGGTCGATCTTGATCAGCAGATCCCTGCCGCTTTGCACAGCCATGTTCGCTCTCCGTTAGAAAGGTGTAAGGGGGGGCGTCAGAGTTGAATCCGCGCCCGGAAAGTCAGATCGATCCGCCGGATTTCCCCCTCTTCGATCCGCCGGGCAGTGGCCCGCAGGAACAGAAGGTTAACCAGCGTCCCCCGCGCCAGCGTCAGGGGCGCACCGATCAGCGCGTCCGAGATGTTCGCGGCGATCGTCTTGATCGACAGGAACCCGGTCGCGTCGGTGATCACGCTGATCACCATCTGATGCTCGGCCCCCGCGCCGGACTTGTCGGACTGGTCGCGCGCCTCCTCGGGGCCGATCAGCACGAATGTTCCCGTCACATTCGGCGGCACCGCGTCGTAGATCGCCACCCCCGTCAGCGCGGGCCAGCCCGCCAGCCGCTGGTATACCGCCGTCTGCAAGGCGGGTGCTGCACTGTAGCTCATTTCGGCACCTCCTCTCGGGCGAAACAGGTCAGGTAACGGCCGAACTGGTCGCGTTCCGTCACCGCCTGGATCAGGAACAGCCGCGTTCCTTCCCGGAACCGCTGCCCGGCCGTGGGGCGGGACGGCGACCCCGTTGGTGCGCCTCGAACCGTGATCCGGTAGGGCACCGCCGACAGCATCCGTTCCTCGCCCAAGGTGTCGCTGCCGGACCCCGGCAGAACCTCGGCCCACAAAGTGCCCAGCGCCGTCCAGGCCTCGGTAAAGCCCCCTGCGCCATCCGGGGTCCGCCCGACCCCCTCCAGCACCAGCGCCCGGTTCAGATGGGGCTCGCTCATGTCTTGCCCCCGCCCAAGATGCGCACGGTCCGCCAGCGCTCGATCAGGGTCACGACGCCAAACGGCAGCCCGGCTGCCTGGGCAGCGTCATCATGGCGATGCTCGTAATATTCTCCCGCAAGCAGCAGCACCGCCTGACGCAGATCGACCGGGATATCCGTCCAGGCCGTGCCAAAACCTGCATCGAAGACGACCTTCACCAACCCTTCGCTCGGGATCGTGGGCAGCGACGCCCCCTTCCCAGCCAGCCGCGGCCGATGCAAGTCAGGGATAAGCCGGTAGGCGCCCGCCGGCATCACCACCTCGCCCGCCTCAGCATCGACCAGCGTGACGCTGACCACGTCGACGACCGGAGCCACGGGCAAAGCCTGTTCCGCGTCGCGCCAGCACTCCAGAACCCAAAGGAACCGGCGCTGGAACAACATCTTGCCGATCCTGCCCTCGATCGCCGCCATGGCAGCGCGAAGATAGGCTTCGATCAGACCGTCCTGCAGCCCGTCATCGGCAAAGCCGCTGCCCATCCGCAGATGGTCCTTCATCTCTTCCACCGGCAAAGCCAGCGAAGGCACCGGGGTCGTTTCCGTCAACATCATGGGTCAATCTCCGCCCGGAACCGGGCCTGATGGGATTTCGCAGGCACGGGGATTGGCCCGGCCCCGCCGGGGGACCGGGCCGGATCGTCACGACACCGCGATTTTCAGCAGCTTGACCGCGGCAAAGTCGGTGATGTCCCCGCCCACCCGCTTGTTGGCGTAGAACAGGACGTTCGGCTTGGCCGAGAACGGGTCGCGGAGGATCCGCAGGTCCGGTCGTTCCGCGATGGTATAGGCCGAGCGGAAATCGCCGAACGCGATGGCGTAGGCATTTGCCGCGATGTCGGGCATGTCCTCGGACACCACCACGGGATAGCCCATCAGCCGCGCAGGCTCGCCCGCCGCAAGCCCGTCCGACCACAGGAAACGGCCATCGGCGTCCCGCATCTTGCGCACGGCGCCAACGGTTTTCGAGTTCATCAGGAAGGCACCGTTCGCCCGGTAATCCGCGCCCAGCGCATAGACCAGGTTGATGATGCAGTCCGCCGGGTTGGTGGTGGCAAAGTCGGCCGCAGCACCGGTCGGCACATAGCCGATGTTACCCCAGGTCCAGGTCGCATCCGCAACCTTGGTCGGCAGCAAGATGCCCTTCGGCTTGTCGATGCCGTCACCGTTGATGAAAGCCGCAGCCTCCGCCCGGATGAAGCGGGTCGCGATCTTTTCGGCCAGCCAGCCCTCGACGTCGAAAGCGCTGTCATCCAGAAGACGCTGCGAAGCTTTCGGCATCGCCGCCAGCTCGTGCAGCTTGATCGAGATGCGCTCGATCACCGGGGTCGCCGTCTCGGTCGTCGCCGCCACTTCGGTCGCCCAGCCCGAGCCCACTTCCGACCGGTCGACCAGCACGTCGAACGAGGTCGCCTCGACCTGCACGACGTTGGCGATCGACCGCAGCGACGACGTCGCGAACAGCATCGACCGGATGCGGTCGGCAGTCTGCGGATCGACCAGATAGCCGCCATCGGCGGCCACGGCGGTCGACATCGCCTTGCCTTCCAGGGTCAGGCCGCGCAGGCCGTCGTCATCGCCCGACCGCAGATAGGCGTTGAACGCCTTCTGGTGCGGGGCTTCCACCTCCGCACGGGCCGAAAGCGCCGGGCGGCCATAGGACATCGTCTTTGCGTTCAGCATGGTCAGTCGCTCTTCCTGATGTTTCAGCGTGGATTTCACTTCGTCCTGAAAGGTGCTGAATTCTTTCAGGAAACCCGCCATGGCGGCCTTTGCCTCCGCAGCCGGAGAGTGGACCGAGGACACATCTTCCCCGGCCCGAGCCTTCGTCTCGGTCATCTCGTCATCCTTCTCTTGTCAGTGGGACGCCGCGCTATCGCCCGGCCAGACTGCGGCGCGCGTCCTCGAAGACCGCCGCCATGTCGCGCCAGTCGCTGTCCAGGGCATCCGCCTTGGCCGCGACCCGCGCCTCGGGAAGCATCGGAAAGGTCACCAGCGAGACCTCCCAGAGCTCCAGCTCCGACAGCAGGCGCTTGCCCATGCCGTCACGTTCCGCCTTGACCGTGCGGTAGCCGATGGACAACCCGTCGATGGCTCCGGCGGCCAGCAGTGCCGCAACCTCGCGGCCGCGCTCCACCTCGGTCAGGATGCGACCCTTGACCCAAAGGCCCGTCGCATCCTCGCGCACCTCGTCCCAGACGCCGATCGGCTGGCCCGGATCATGCTGCCACAGCATCTTGACCCGACCACCGCGACCAGCCAGCCGCTTCAGGCTCGCCGCATAAGCGCCCTTCTGCACGATGTCGCCCCCCTGGTCGGTCTTGCCGAAGAGGGACGCATAGCCCTCGACCACATGGCCTTCCGTCACCACAAGGCTCGCTTCGGCCTGCTGGAACTTGCGCTCCGGTGCCCCATATTCTGTCATCGCCTCACCTCATCGCTGCCTGGATGACCGTCTCGGCCATCTGCGCCAACAGGAACGCCGCCACACCGTAGACGCCGACCCAGATCCGTTTCTCCAGCCGCTCCAGAGTCGCCTCGATCAGCCCCAACCGGTATTCCAGGCCCGACCATCGTTCGTCCGCCACGCGCTCGTTCGCCTCGATCCGCGCGGCGGCGGCGTCGAAGCTGTCATAAAGGAACCGTGACCCGCCCTCGGCCCGCCGCGCTGTCATGCCTCCTCCGCCAGCTTCGGCAGACCCAAAAGCATCCGCTTCTCCGCCGTGGTCAGGAACTCCGCCGCCGCAACCCTCGCCCATTGCTGATCGCGCTCGCTGGCCAGCGCGGGCACCTGATCCAGGTCCGGCTTCAGATCCACCGCCTCGCCCGCGAACCGCGACAGCCAGTGCGCGAGGTCCGCCATCACCTTCGTCGCCAGCGGCAGCACCGTCAGCCGATAGAAGGCCCGGTTGGCCTCCTGATAATTCGAGTAGGTCGCATCCCCCGGGATCCCCAGCAGCATCGGCGGCACGCCGAAGGCAATCGCGATTTCCCGCGCCGCCGCTTCCTTGGTCTTCTGGAACTCCATGTCCGAAGGCGAGAACCCCATCGGTTTCCAGTCCAGGCCCCCTTCCAGCAGCATCGGTCGCCCCGCATTGCGGGCCCCCTGATGATGCGCCTCCATCTCGCTGACCAGCCGGTCGTACTGGTCCGACGACAGTCCGGCCCCCCCGTCCGCGCCCTTGTAGACGATCGCCCCCGAAGGCCGCGCCGCATTGTCCAGCAGAGCCTTCGACCAGCTCGACGCAGAGTTGTGCACATCGACCGCCACCGCCGCCGCCTGCATCGGCGAAAAGCCGTAATGGTCATCCTGCGGGTGAAAGGTCTTCAGATGGCAGATCGGGCTCAGCGGCCCCGTCACGTCATAGCGATGCGTCCGCCCGCTGACGGTGTAGTCATAGGCCACCGGCCAGCCGTCCGCCCCCGGCACCAGGTTCATCCGGTCCGACCGCAGCACATGCAACTCGCCCGGTACCGCGTCAACACCCGGCACCGCCTCGACATAGGCATTCCCTGCCAGCAGGAGATACCCATAGACCGCCTCCAGAAACTCCGCCCGGCCCTGAGCGCCATTCGGGCGGCTGATCAGGTCCAGCACCGGATGGGCCTCGAACCGCTCCATCGCAGTCTGGCACACCAGCGGCAACGCTGCCGCAGCTTCCGCGATCAGCCGCACCACGCGGAAGCCGACCGGGTTCCCCTGAAATCCGGTCCGGATCAGGCTGCCGACATCGCGCGGGCTCCAGGCCACGCGACCCGCATTGCCCCAGGCGATCACCCGGCCGACCGCACTGGCCTTGCGTTCCGGAACCGCCTCTGCCGGCGCCTTCCGCAGAAAATCGAACACCATCTCGCGCTCCTTCATGCCCCGGGCAGCGCCGGACCTGTCCCGGGCTGCCTGATGCGCCCGGCCATATGACCGCCTATTGCCGTAGATCGTCTAAAGCGACCGAACGCTGGGTCGCCCGACCTGCAACGCCCCCAGCATCAGGTCGGTCAACGCCCAGACCAGCGCATCCAGCCGGTCAGGCGAGCCCGACCCCTGCCAGCCCACCGCCGTCATCTTGCCCATCTGCTCTTCCAACGCCCCAAGGCCCCGGACATGGCGCACCCGACCCTGCTCGTACAAGGCCGCCACCGGCTCGGCGCGCAGCATCTTCGACCGCGTCGCGTGGACGCCCCGATACGGCACCAGCGGGTCGATCATCCGCACCAGCCGCTCCACCAGGTCGCCGCCCTGGTTGACCTCGGCCACCAGCCGATCGGCCCCATGCCGCTCCATCGCCGCCAGCGCCGCCCGCGCCCAGCCTTCCGGGGTCGCCCCCTTGACCGAGGCATCCTCCAGCACCACCGCGCGCCAGTCTTTCGGCTCGCCCCGCGTGTCCGCGCCGACGACGATGATCCCGCACGCGTCGCTCGACTTCATCGACGTCACCGGCGGGTCGACCGCCACTACCACCCGGTTGAACACCGGCACCTCATTCACCCGCGCCGCCTCAAGCATCGCGTGCGTCCACAACGCGCCATCCGCCTCCTCGATCAGCACGCCCTCCAACTCCTGCCGCCCGAAATTCGTCCCGCCATAGCGCGCCTGCACCTCGGCCAGGAAACTCTCTGCCAGGTAGGCCCGGTTCGCTTCGGTCGGCGCGTGCGTCACCACCGACGACGGATTCTTCAGGATCGCCTTCAGCACACCCACATTGCGCGGAGTCGTCGTGACCACCGCCTGCGGGTTCCGCCCCAGCCGCAGCGCGAACTGCAACTGGTCCCAGGCCTCTGACCCCTTCTTCCACTTGCCCAGCTCATCCGCCCAGGCCGCGTCGAACTGCGGTCCCCGCATCGCCTCGGGCTCATGCGCCGAAAAGACCTGAGCAATCGCCCCGTTCGGCCACAAAAGCTGCCCCTTCGACGCCTGCCACTGCGGCTTCCGGTCCGGGGGTGAGCAGGCCACAATTCCGCTCTCGCCCAAGACCATCACATCGCGCACCTGGTCAATCGTCTCGCCCACCAGCGCCACCCGCCGCGCCCGACCGGGATCAGACGGCCCCGCGCCCTCGACTTGGGTGCGCTCATGATTCGACCCCGCCCGCGTCTTGCCGGCACCGCGCCCGCCCATGATGACCCAGGTCTTCCAGGCCCCCCGGGGCGGCAACTGATGCGGCAGCGCCCAGAACTCGAACACCCATGGCAACGCCAGCAAGGCGTTCTGGCTCAATCCCCCCAGGAACTCATCCACCTCCTCCGGCGTTGCGGAGGCAAGCCAGGCGGCGCCCGATTTCAGCTCGGGCCTCGTCAAGGTCGAGTGCCCCCCCGGCTCCGATGTGGCCGGCGATCTGTTTGCGGAGTTGGTCAACTTTGCCCCTTTCCTGCAACACCGTCAGCGCAGTCGCGCGAAGTTCGCGGATCGCCGTCTGCGCTGCCTTTACCTCATTGAATTCCCCGGCATTGATTGCGTCGATGGTGCGTTCCAGCTCCACCACTGCCATGCCGTAAAGCCTTTCCGCGCTCCCCAGAACATCTTCTGGCGTGGGCACGTCTCCGGTAAACCTCACTGTCATTCCAGACCGCGACCCCTCATGCTGCCCCCCGCACGAAGGAAATGAAAAAGCGGCCTGCGGGGAAACACCCCGGGCCGCTTCGACACTTCTTCTAGCATGCCACGATGTCTACATCAGACCGCGCGGCGAGTCAAGTTAAAACGCAGCAAGATCAATGGCTTGCCGAACGTCAGCTTTACGTCTCGTTAACTGTCACTCCCCCTGGACGCCGGTTTCGCCCTCGACGCCCCGCTCGGCCTCGATCGCCCGCCAGCGCGCAACGTTCTTGTTGTGCTCTTCCAAAGTCTTGGCAAAGGCGTGGCCGCCAGTGCCATCGGCGACGAAGAACAGATAATCCGTGCTGTCCGGGTTCACCGCCGCCTTGATCGCCTCGGCCCCGGGATTTGCAATCGGGGTCGGAGGCAACCCGGCGATCACATAGGTGTTGTAGGGCGTTTCCCGCCGCAGCTCGCTTTGCCGCAGGCCCCGGCCAAGGACCCCCTCGCCCTTGGTGATGCCGTAGATCACCGTCGGGTCGGTCTGCAACCGCATCCCTTTCCGCATCCGGTTCACGAAGACGCTCGCCACCTGCCGACGCTCTTCGGCGACAGCCGTTTCCTTCTCGATGATCGAGGCCATGATCAGCGCCTTTTCCGGCGTGTCGTAGGGCAGACCTTCGGCGCGGGCAGCCCAAGCCTCCGCAAGGATCGCGGCCTGCTTCTCGGTCATCTGGGCAATGATCGCACCGCGTTCCGTTCCGCGTTGGACCTCATAGCTTCCGGGGGCGAGACTGCCCTCCGGCGGCACGCTCTCCAGCGCCCCCTGCAGAAAGTCCGCCTTCTTCAGCCCATCCACGATCTGCCAGCTGGTCACGCCTTCGGCGACCGTGATCCGGAGCACCAGTGCCGGGTCGTCCACCGCCGCCAGATAGGCCGGCGGCAGCGGGTCGACGCCGGCGTCGAACCGCGCCACTTCGGTGTAGCGGTTGCTGCCAAGGTCCAGCTCGCTCAGCACCACATCGGACTGGGCGATCCCGATCCTGAAGTTCAGATCGCGCCCGCAGGTTGATCGCCCGGTCGAGGTGATTGCTTCCAGCACTTGCGACATGCTTGCCCCGGCCGGGATCATGTAACTGCCGAACTTCAGGTCGCCCGCCTGATCGGAATATTCCGCCCCGATCCGGAAGATCCGCGCATCCGTGATCGCGCCGCGTTCCTCCAGGTTTCGGCTGACGGCCGACAGGCTGGCCCCCCGCTCAATCTCCAGGCAGATCGGCGCGCCCAGGGGTCCAGCCGCAAAAAACGCGTTCCGCCCCCAGGCGACCAGGGCCGCAAGCGCGATCAGGATCACGATGAACAGCGTCAGCGCGTTCGAGGCGATGGAGCGCCACATCGGTCAGCGCACCTTGCCAAAGACAAGGCTTGCGTTCGTGCCGCCAAAGCCGAAGCTGTTCGACAGCGCCACGTCGATCTTGCGGCGAACCGACTTGTTGGGCGCAAGATCGACCTTCGGCGTCACAGCCGGCGTGTCGAGGTTGATCGTCGGGGGTGCAACCTGATCCCGGATCGCGAGCACGCAGAAGATCGCTTCGACCGCCCCTGCCGCTCCCAGCAGGTGCCCGATCGACGACTTCGTCGAAGACATCGTCGCCCTCGGGGCATGATCGCCAAGAAGCCGCTCCACCGCGCCCAGTTCGATGGTGTCGGCCATCGTCGAGGTCCCGTGGGCGTTGATGTAGTCGATGTCCTTTGCCTGCAGTCCCGCCCGCTTCAGCGCCGCCGCCATGCTGCGATAACCGCCGTCCCCGTCCTCTGACGGCGCGGTGATGTGGTAGGCGTCGCCCGAAAGGCCATAGCCCAGCACCTCGGCATAAATCTTCGCGCCCCGCGCCTTTGCGTGCTCGTATTCCTCCAGCACCACGACGCCGGCCCCCTCGCCCATCACGAACCCGTCGCGGTCCGCGTCATAGGGACGGCTGGCCTTCTGTGGCTCGTCGGCGCGCTTGGTCGACAGGGCCTTGCAGGCGTTGAAGCCAGCGATGCCGATCTCTGAGATCGGGCTCTCCGCCCCGCCCGCCAGCATCACGTCGGCATCGCCCCACATGATCAGCCGCGCGGCGTCGCCGATCGCATGCGCGCCGGTGGAACAGGCCGTGACCACCGCATGGTTCGGCCCCTTGAAGCCGAAGCGGATCGAGACCTGCCCCGAGACGAGGTTGATCAGCGCGCCGGGGATGAAGAACGGCGAGACCCGCTTTGGCCCCTTCTCCTTGATCAGCACCGCCGTCTCGGCGATGGAATTGAGGCCCCCGATCCCGGAGCCGATCATGACCCCGGTCCGCAGCTTCTCGTCCTCGGAGGGGTTCTCCCACCCGGCATCCCGCACGGCCTGCACGGCGGCGGCCATACCGTAGATGATGAAGTCATCGACCTTGCGCTGCTCTTTCGGCTCCATCCAGTCGTCAGGGTTGAAGGTGCCGTCCGAGCCGTCGCCCATCGGCACCTCGCAGGCATACTGGGTCACGACGTTCGCGCTGTCGAAGCGGGTGATGGTTCCGGCCCCGGATTGTCCGGCCAGCAGGCGGGACCAGGTCTCCTCGACCCCGCAGGCAAGGGGGGTGACCATCCCAAGACCGGTGACCACGACACGCCGCATTCTCTTCTCCCTCAAGATCAGGCTTTCGCGGGTGATACACGGCCCCCCTTGGCCGCGCAACCTTGGGGCGGCGTCATCGGCGGGGGGCAGACCCCGCCACGCGTGGTGGCTCTTTCTGGCGCAACAAAATCAAAAGCTTTGGCTGCGCGCATTCAGGAAGGCTTAACCGTCCTCCCTGCCGCGCCAGCATGTCCATCACGGCGGCCTGAAGCTGCGCCGCGACCGCCGCCCGGGTCGCCGCCGGTCCGCCTGCGCGGTGGAAGCCCACAGAGAGCGAGGGCGTGCAGGCGTCCGCGCCGATCAATGCAATCTGCACCTCCAGGCGCGACCGCTCCCGGCAGCGCGGGATGCCCATGAAGATATCGACGCCCGACGCGCCGAACAGCAAGCCGAGAGCGCCGTTGCCGGTCAGGGCCATCCTTCGTCGTCGCAAGCACAGTGACCTGGCAAGATAGTGCGGCGCGGGCGGCACCGATCGGCTTCGGCAAGCGCGCGCCGCCGTCGCAGCCGGCGTCAGGCGCGGATGGGGTATCGGTCGGCTTCCTGGAACACGTCGATCACCCGGGTCCCCGCCTTGATCTTCGCGCCATGCCGGACGCCTGCCGGGATGCTGTAGCTGTCCCCCGGCCGATAGATGCGGGTATCCTCGCCGATGGTGAAGGTGATCTCGCCTTCGACGACGGTGCCCCACTGGGCACCATGCGCGTGCATCGGCAGCACCATGTCGCGGTGGAAGGTGAAGAAGACCGCGAGGCCCTGGTCCGACCGGATGGCCTGCGTGCCAACCACATCGTCGGGAAACGGCACGTCGAGGGCCGGGAAGGCGCGAAAGAAATCTGGGAACGCCATGGCCTGTCCTTTTCGGCTGGAGGATCGGACCAGTATAGACGCCAAAACGCAAAAGGCACCCCGAAGGGTGCCCCGCGGTCCCGGAAAGGACGATGAAGGATCAGGCGGCTTCCGAGATGAACTTCACCGCGTCGCCGAAAGTCTGGATCGTTTCGGCGGCGTCATCCGGGATCTCGATCCCGAACTCTTCCTCGAAGGCCATGACCAGCTCGACGGTGTCAAGCGAATCCGCTCCGAGGTCGTCGATGAACGAGGCCGATTCAGTGACCTTGTCACCCTCGACGCCCAGATGCTCGACGACGATCTTCTTCACGCGATCAGCGATGTCGCTCATGTCCGTTCCTCTATCTGTGGCAGGGGACGCTCCCGGCCCTTTTCACTTTGCCCATTGCGGGCGTTCAATCCAGCGCGCCTATAGCAAGGGTCCGCGCCCATGGCAAACGCTTTAACCTGACTTGCGCCTGCGCGCGTCAGACCATGTCCATCCCGCCATTCACATGCAGCGTGGCGCCGGTGACATAGGCGGCTTCCTGCGAGGCAAGGTAAAGCACGGCGGCGGCGATTTCCTGCGGCGAGCCCATGCGACCTGCGGGAACCGAGGCCAGAATCGTTGCGCGCTGTGCATCGGTCAGCTTTTCGGTCATCGCGGTCTCGATGAAGCCGGGGGCCACGCAGTTCACCGTGATCCCGCGGCTTGCGACCTCTTCGGCCAGCGATTTCGACAGGGCGACGAGCCCCCCCTTGGAGGCGGCATAATTCGCCTGCCCCGCATTCCCGGCCCGGCCCACGACCGAAGAGATGTTGACGATCCGCCCCCAGCGCGCCTTCATCATTCCCCGGATCGCCGCACGGCAGAGCCGGAAGGCAGCGGTGAGGTTGACGTCGATCACCGACTGCCAGTCGTCATCCGACATCCGCATCGCCAGCCCGTCCCGGGTGATCCCGGCGTTGTTGACCAGGATGTCGACCGACCCCATCGCCTCTGTCGCGCGCTTGACCAGGCCCTCGACCTCTTCGGCGTTCGACAGGTTGCAAGGCAGGAGATGCGCGCGGTCCCCAAGCCCCGCAGCCAGAGCCTCCAGCGGTTCGACGCGGGTGCCGGAAAGGCCGACCGTTGCCCCGGCGGCATGCAGGACGCGGGCGATGTCGGCACCGATGCCGCCTGAAGCGCCAGTGACGAGGGCGGATTTGCCGGTCAGGTCGAACATGGGTGTCTCCTTCACGCCTTGAGGGCGGCAATATCTTCGGGCGTGCCGATGGCGCGGGTCGTGGCATTGGCAGCCGTCCGCTTGATCATACCCGACAGCGCCTTGCCAGCGCCGATTTCCCAGAACTCGATCACGCCGGCCTTTTCCATCCAGAGGACGCTTTCCCGCCAGCGCACCGACCCGGTGACCTGCGCGATGAGCAGGTCGAGGATGCGGTCGGGTTCCGTGACCGCCTCGGCACGGACGTTGACCACGACCGGCAGGCTCGGCCTGGCGATGGGGACGGCGGCCAGGGCCTCGGCCATCACGCGGGCGGCGGGTTGCATCAGGGCGCAGTGGAACGGGGCGGACACGGGGAGGAGAAGCGCACGTTTGGCGCCCCTGACCCTGGCGATCTCGACCGCGCGTTCGACTGCGGCCTTGTGGCCCGAGACGACGACCTGCGCTGGGTCGTTGTCGTTGGCCGCCTGGCAGACCTCGCCCTGGGCGGCCTCGGCTGCCACGGCAGTCGCGGTCTCGAAGTCGAGGCCGAGGAGTGCGGCCATCGCGCCCACGCCGACGGGAACGGCCTCTTGCATGGCCTGGCCGCGGATGCGCAACAGGCGGGCGGTGTCGGACAGGGTCAGCGACCCGGCAGCGCAGAGCGCCGAGTATTCGCCCAGGGAGTGCCCGGCGACGAAGCTGACGTGCCCGAGGCCGAGGCCCTCGACCTCGAGCGCGCGCAGGGTGGCGATGGAGGTTGCCATCAGCGCGGGCTGGGCGTTTTGCGTCAGCGTGAGTTCGGCACTGTCGCCCGACCAGATCAGGCGGGAGAGGTTTTCGCCAAGTGCTGCGTCCACTTCGTCGAAAACCGCCTTCGCGGCCGGATAGGCCGTAGCCAGCGCCTGGCCCATGCCGATGGTCTGGGCACCCTGGCCCGGAAAGACGAATGCGCGGCTCATGTTCCCCCCTTGGTTGGCTTGGGGATAGCGCGGCAGGGCGAAATCCGCAATCACCCCCGGTGCACGGGCTATTTCAGCCGCAGCCGCACCCGGCCCCGGCCAAGCACGCGGTCCTTGACCCGGCCCTTCAGCGACCGGGGCGGCAGATGCTCGCGGTCCTGCAGGAAGACGAGACCGTTGATCGCCGGGTCGTGGAGAAGCGCGAGATTGGCCCCCCATTCGCCGGCACGCGCGGGCTCTACCCCGTCGGGCACGCCCTTGCGCGGCTTATGGGTGCCGGGAACCCAGTCGTTGATCACGATGGCCGGGAAACGGTCGCCCAGATCGGCGACCAGCGCCCGGGTCAGGATGCGCAGAGCCCCCTTCGACACGGAATACCCCGCAGACAGCGGCGCGGGACGGACATCGGCGAAGGTCACGATGTTGATGATCCGGCCCCGGCCCGCCACCACCATTTGCGGCAGCGCCGCATGACAACAGTTGAAGGCCCCCAGAAGGTTGACCTGCATCGTGTCGAGAAAGCTTTCCGGCGTCTCGTTGAGGATGTCGCGGTGCGGATAAATCTCGGCCCCGTTGATCAGGATGGTCGGTGCCCCGATTCTTGCGCGGATCGTCTCGAAGGCGGCAGTCACGGCGCGGGGATCCCGGACGTCGGCGGCAAGCGGGTGGATACCGGGATGTCCGGCCTCGAACGCCGACCTGGCGATGCCGGCAACGGCGACGCCCCTTTGCGCAAGTGCCAGGGTCAGGGCGCGGCCGAGCGGGCTGCTGGCCCCGGTGACAACCGCGACATCGCGGCCTGCGTCCGCACTGAGCCTGCTGTCCTGCATCACACCGCTTTCCTCGTTTCGGCCCGGTGGCGGTCCGCGATCACGTCGGCAACCCGCAAGGCGTTGGCCGCGATCGTCAGGCCGGGATTCACCCCCATCGACGTCGGCATGAACGAGGCGTCCGCGACATAGAGATTGTCCAGATCATGCGCCTTGCAGTTTGCATCGAGGACCGAGGTCCGGGGATCGAGGCCAAAGCGCAGAGTCCCGCAGGAATGCCCGTAGTTGAGGTCCGGACCAAACCCCAGCAACAACGTTCGGGTCCGGCCGAACCTTTTCCGGATCGCCCGGCGGAACGCCGCGCGGCGTTCCAGAAGCTCGTCCCGAAGCTGGTATTCGATGACCGGGACATCCGGCTCCTCGGGATGAAGAAGGACGCGGTTCTCGGGGTAGGGCAGGTCTTCCAGAACACCGACGAAGACCGTGGCCTTGCCGAAGATCCCGGCACCGATGCGCGCCGCGAGCGTCGCAACTTGCCGGATCGCGGGCAGATTTCGCAATCGGGACCGTTCGATCAGCTCCTTGAGATAGACGGCGATCTGCCCCGAATCCGCGGCAAGACCCATCGACTGCACCAGTCCCAGGCGCTTGCCCTGGTGCGCGTAAAGATCCCGGAACGCCACCGCCCTGGTCGCCCCTGCCGAAGGCTGGCCCCGGCGCGGCCAGAGCGCGACCAGCTCGCTCAGGTGGAACATCAGCCCCCGCCCGACCCAGCCGCTTGAATTGGCGCAGCCGTCGGGGTGAATCCCGGTCGAGGCCAGCAGGATGCGCGGGGAATGCAGTGCACCCGCCGCAAGCACAACCGTCCGCGCCGACAGCAGGTGGTCGTGCCCGCCTTGGCGCACCCGGACCTGCGTGATCCGGCCCGCGCTTTCGATCAGCTCTTCCACCGAACTATTCGCCAAAAGCGCCGCACGCCCGGTTTCCATCGCCGGTTCCACCCCGGCGGACCTGCCGTCCATCTTGCAGGGCCGGGGGCATTTGCGACCCAGACAATCGGAACACCCCGGCACCCGGCGCAGGGCCTCATGCGCACGGTAGGGGTTCAGGCCCAACTGCCGCAGATCCTGGAAAAGCGCCAGCTCTACGTCACGCAGCGGTGGGGCCTGCAACAGCGGAGCGGGCAGTCCCGACGCCGGATCGCCCTCGCCCCGGATCGACAAGAGCGCAGCCGCCTGGTCGAAATACGGCGTGAACGCATCAAACCCGATCGGCCAACCGCCTGTCGGGTGCGTCAGATCGCCCACCGTTTCAAGATCATGCCGTTCCGGACGTTCGGCAGCGGCAGCATAGAACACCGAAGTCCCGCCAACGCCGCTGCCGATGGGCGCGTAAAAACGCCTTGGATGTCCCCCGTCCAGATGCACCTCGATCTTGGTCGGCCAGAACCCCCGCAGCTGCCGGGCGCCCTGGTCATCCAGGTCGTTGCTCATCACCTGGCCTTCGGTGCGATAACCGACCGGCCCTTTCTCGACAAACAGGACCGAGAGCCCGCTTTCGGCCAGCCGCCGCCCGGCCAGACCGCCGCCAAGCCCGGTGCCGATGACAATGACGTCCCAGTGCCGCCCTGCCGCCTGACGGGCATTGGTCTGCCCGGAAATGACCGAAGGACTCCAGGATCGATGCGGCATCAGAAACATCCCACCATGCGCAGGCCAACCGCAACCGTCAGCATTTCAAGCAGTCCACGTTGCGCATCCGGGGTTCCGGTCTTGTGTCGTTGCGTCGCGAAACCTGCAGTCGGCAATATGGCAGGACGCGAGCCGGAACAAGGCAATGCGTCATTTGCGTTCACGGTTCGGGCCGGGGGTCATCGCCACACCTCTACCAAAGACTGCTGTGGAGGGCTCGGTGCCCACATGATCTTGTCTTTTCGTCGCTGGGCCGAGCCTTGCCCCGATCCGCTGACAGTTCAAGGATTTTATCGTCCCAAAGGCCGTTCCGGGCGCAGCCCTGCCCCGCTGGCAGCGAAGGGAGCGACTTTCCGCCGGGATGAGGAAGGCCGAGGCAGCCCTGGCCTTCGACGACCTGGGCATGGTCGCGGAACGCACGGAGCCATGGGGCGCGAACGGGCTGACGGTCGGGCTTACCCTTTCGCGGCCAGACGGGTTCCGCGCGCCCACGGGGGCGGGGATGGCGGATGCAGAGCCGCTTTTCGGCGCCGCGACACGGCCCCGAAACTCTGCGACCTGCCCGTCCGCCACTCCAGACCAGCGGCAGAGCGGTCGGGTTGCTGTCTGAAAACTACCTCGCTCTCCACGCTCGCGGCCGGACGTCACGGTCGCATCAGGGCGGCCAGGCAACGGGTCTGGGCCTCGCTTTTCCGATGCAGGTCGTCCATCTGCATCGCTTCGTCCTTCACGAACTCGATGAACAACTGGTTCAGGGCGTGAAAGACGATGTTGCCCAGGGTGGCCGGGTCGAGGTCGGTCCGGGTCAGGACACGCGCCCCGAGTGCCGTCAGCAGATCGCAGACCTGGGCGGCCAGCATCGCATCAAGCCGCGTGTAATGGCGCGAAAACGGTGTTCCGGGCGCTTCGATCGAGATCGCCATGGCTTTCCGCCACATCTCTTTCGACAGATACATCAGCGAGTGGTCATAGTAGAGCCGGATCAGCCCTCCAAGGGCCTGCGCGATGTCGGGGGGCGGATCTTCAACCAGCGCGCGACCGGCCCCGACCACTTCCTCGACCTCCATCGACACGATCGCAAGCAGAAGGTCCCCCTTGGTCGAGAAGTAGTTGTAACAGGTCCCGGACGAGACCTCGGCGGCAGCGGCGATGTCCTCGATCCGCACCGCATCATAGCCTTGCGCGCGGAACAAGGCTGACGCGGCCTTGAGGATTCGCCCGGTCCGGTCGGCTTTCTGTCTTTCGCGCAGTCCGGTCATCGTATTCTCAAACCGCCTATAAATTGATGTTGACTTCAAAAATGAACGAACTCAATTCTTTTCGCAACCGCCCGCGAGAGGCCCCCAACATGGAGATGACGATGACCCGCACGCTGTCTGCCCTTGCCCTGCTGCTGACGGCCACACCCGGCCTGGCGCAGGAACTGAATGCGCTGGTATGGTGCGACCACACCGATCCCGCCCTGATCGAGCCGTTCGAGAAGAAGTTCGGCGTGAAGGTGAATCTGAAGGTATACGAAGGCACTGCGGCGGGGCTGGCGATCCTCGATCAGTCGCAGCCCGGCGACTGGGACGTGCTGGTGATCGACGCGGTTGACGTGAAGCGCGCGGTCGAGGCCGGGCGTCTGGCCGAGCTGCCGGCCGACAAGCTGGCGACGGCGGATTTCTTCCCCGAACTGGTGATGGCCGAGAACAACACCGTGGACGGCAAGACCTACGCCGTGACCGAGAAGTTCGGCTACAACACCATCTCCTACGACAAGACCAAGGTCGATCCGGCGGACATGGAGGACATGGCCGCGCTGACGTCTGGCAAGTATGACGGACGGATCGGGATCTACGACTATTACCTGCCGGTGCTGGGCCTCGTGGCGTTGGGTCAGGGGATCAATACGGCCGACATCACCGCCGAGACCCTGCCCAAGCTGAAGGACCCGCTGATGGCGCTGCGCAAGGCATCAAAGCAGGTCTCCGACGTGGTTTCCGCCCAGACCGGGCTGGCGACTGGGGAAGTCGACATCGTGGTCGGTGGGGGCGAGTGGCTGACCGCCGTGCTGGCGGCGGAGAATCCGAATCTCGACTGGACGATTCCGAAACAGGGTGGCCTGCGCTGGGCGCAATCCATCGGCGTGGTGGCGGGGTCCACCCAGCCCGACCTTGCGCTGGAGTTCGTCAACTACATCACTTCGCCCGAGGGGCAGGCACGGCTGGCGACCTCGTCCTGCTATTGGGGTATGCCGGCCAACGCCAAGGCAGGCGATGCGCTGACGACGGACCAGAAGGCGGTGCTGCGCTGGGACCAGCAGCCCGATTACCTGAAACGCGCGCAGTTGTATCCGATCCCGGATGCAGCACTGGATACGGCAATGCAGGACCTCTGGACCGAGATGCTGGCGCAGTAGCGTGAGCCTCGCCGCAAAGGATAGCCGTCAGGCCTGGGGCCTTCTGGCCCCGGCGCTGGTCTGGACGGCGGCCTTCTTCGTCCTGCCGTTTCTGGGGATGGTCGCGCTGTCCTTCGCAAACATGGAGGGGCGCGACATCGTGCGGGGCTTCGACCCGGGCAACTATGCGCGCATCTTCACCGATACCGTGATGCTGGGCGCACTGCGGAACAGCCTGGAGATCACCGTCGTGGTGACAGTGATCTCCGTGGTGCTGGCCTACCCTCTGGCCGCGATCATCGCCTTCCGCGTGCCCGCCCGCTGGCAGCGGCTGGCGCTGATGATGGCCGTGCTGCCATTCTGGACCTCTTACGTCGTGCGGTCCTACTCCTGGCTTCTGGTGCTGGGGCAGAACGGGGTGGTGAACAAGGCTTTGCTGGGGTTGGGTCTGATCGCCGAGCCCTTGCAGATCGCCTCGACCCGCACAGCGACGGTGATCGGCTTCGTGCATTTCTTCGTCATGCTTCTGACCCTGACGATCTACGCCAACCTGATCCAGCTTTCCCCGAACTACGCCCGCGCCGCGCAGGACCTTGGCGCCAGCCGCTGGCAGACGTTTGCCCATGTCATCCTGCCCCTGACCCTGCCGGGTGTGGTCACGGGGGCGTTCCTGACCTTTGTCCTTAGCATCGGCGACTACATCACGCCGCAGATCCTGGGCGGGAATACCGAGCTGACCCTGCCGCAACTGATCATGCTGCAACTGGGCCGCAGCGGGAACTTCCCCCTGGCCTCGGCGCTGTCGGTGGTGCTGATGGCCGTGGTGACGCTGGCCTATTTCGCGAGCAGTCACTGGCTGCGGCTGGACCGGGTCTGATGCCCCGCTCGCCGTCGCCTTCGTCCCTCCCCGATCGCACCTCTCCGACGAGAAACCAAAGGCGCAAGAGGAGGTGCCCCGGATGATCCGCATGCTGTCCTGGGCCTACCTTGTTCTCGCCTATGCCTTCATTTTCCTGCCCGTCGCGGTGCTGGTCGCCTTCAGCTTCCAGGACGGCCGCCTGCCCGTGCCGCCGTTCAAGGGCGTGACGCTGGACTGGTATGCCAAGGTCCTTGGCAACGACGACCTGACCGCCGCCCTCCTCAACTCATTCCTCGTTGCCGTCGTCTCCTCCCTCGTCGCCCTGATCCTCGGCTTCCTCGCCGCCCATGCCCTTGCCCGCGTTCGCCTGCCCGGATCGGCCCTGATGCGCGGCGTCCTGATCGCGCCGATGGCGGTCAGCACCCTGATCATCGCGCTTGGCCTGCTGAACCTCTTCACCCTCACCGGCGTCCGCCTGTCGCTCTGGGCCACCGGGATCGGCCATGTCGTCATCAACCTGCCCCTTTGCTTCGCCATCCCCTACGCCGCGATGGGCGACCACCAGCGCAATGCCGAACGTGCCGCGCGCGATCTTGGCGCGCCCGAATGGAAGGTCCTGACCCTGATCTCCGCCCCCATGCTCGCCGCCCCCCTCGCCGCCGCCTTCTTCCTCTCGGTCACCTTCTCCTGGGACGAGTTCATCATCGCCTTCCTTCTCACCCGCTTCGACGTCACCCTGCCGGTCGAAATCTGGTCGATGCTGAAATCCGGCCTGTCCCCCGCCACCAATGCCGTCGGGTCGCTGGTCTTCCTTGTCTCGGTCACCCTCGTGATCCTCCTCGAACTCACCGTCTTCCGGAAACGCCCATGACTGCCGCCGTTTCGATCAGCAACGTTTCGCAACGCTACGGGCAGGCCACCGCGCTGGACCGCATCAGCCTGGAGATCGAGGCGGGCGAGTTCGTCGTCCTCCTTGGCCCCTCGGGCTGCGGCAAGACCACGCTGCTGAACCTGATCGGCGGGTTCACCGAACCGACCGAGGGAACCATCCTGATCGGCGGCCGCGACATGGCCGGGGTCGCACCAAAGGACCGGCCCACCACCACCGTCTTCCAGGACTATGCCCTGTTTCCCCACATGACCCTGCGCGACAACGTGAGCTTCGGGCTGCGGATGCGAGGGATGGACCGGGCGAAGCGCGCCGCGAAGGCCGAGGCGATGCTGGCACTTGTCGGCCTTGACGCCAAGGGCGACCGCCGCCCGCATGAGCTGTCCGGCGGGCAGCGGCAACGGGTGGCCCTTGCCCGTGCGCTCGCAGTGGAACCCGAAGTCCTCCTTCTCGACGAACCCCTTGGCGCGCTGGACCTGAAGTTGCGGCGGCAGATGCAGGACGAGCTGAAGGCGATCCAGCGCCGGGTGGGCACCACCTTCGTCCACGTCACCCACGACCAGGAGGAAGCGATGGCCATCGCCGACCGGATCGTGGTGATGAACGCGGGCCGCATCGAGCATGTCGGCCCCCCGCGTGAGGTCTATCTGCGGCCGAAAACGCTTTTCACCGCCGGGTTCATGGGCGAGATCAACCGCATTCCAGTGCAAGGCTGTCAGGCTTCTTTCGGTCCGGTCAGCGCCCCGGACGGCACCCTCTGCATCCGCCCCGAGGCCCTGTCGCCGCACGGCAGCCTGCGCATCGGCCTGTGCCGGATCGACGACGCCGCCTTCTTCGGCACCCATATCCGCGCGCATGTCAGCCCGCTCACCGCGCCCGACTTGCGCCTTGTGGTGCATCTGCCGCAATCTCAACCCGTGGAACCCGGCCGGGTGCTGGACCTTGGGGCCGAAACCTACGTGGTGCTGACCGAATGAGAGCCAGACCGGAAGACTGGTGGCGCGTTCGCAAGCTGGACGATGGCGTCACCCATATCGACGAACCCCACATCCGAGAGTTCTACCGCTGCAACGTCTGGCACATCAGGGGCCGCGACAGCGACATGCTGGTGGACAGCGGGATGGGCGTCGTCAGCCTGCGTGATCGGGTTCCGCTGGTCACTGAACGCCCGCTTCAGGCCGTCGCCAGCCACACCCATTTCGACCATATCGGTCTGCACCACGAATTCCCCTGCCGCCTCTGCCACGCTGCCGAGGCGCATCTCCTCCGCGCCCCCACCCGCGAGAACACCTTCGCCGACAAGTATGTCAGCGACGACATCTTCACGACCCTGCCACCCGCGCCCTACGCCGCCGGGACCTACGCCGTGCAGGCCGCCCCGGTGCAGCGCCTTCTGTGGGACGGCGACATCATCGACCTCGGCGACCGGCAGTTCGAGGTGATCCACACCCCAGGCCATTCCCCCGGCGGCATCGCCTTGTGGGAGGCGGCGACGGGCATCCTCTTCTCGGGCGACATCGTCTATGACGGCGCGCTGATCGAGGGCACCAGTGACCTTGAACACTGGCAGTACATCACGTCGATGGAACGGCTGCTCCGTCTGCCGGTCCGCATCGTGCACGGTGGCCACTTTCCAAGCTATGCTGGCCGGCGGCACCAAGAAATCATACGCAACTGGCTGCGCTTGAAAGGCCGGTAACGCGGCGCGTGTGCAGCGCCGCGGGTCGGCATGAAGACATGCAGGTCCGCACCAGATCGCTGGCCCACGCTTGATGGCGCTCCGTCCGGAATGCTGGTGTGCCCGGCCCGGTCCCATGACCGTCCTCACTTGTGGATCCTCGCCGACCCGCCCTGGCACAGCGATGGAGGGCGGTCACATCATCAAAGCCGGTTCACCACAAGCGGCCGGGGCAATTTCCTTGGCCTGTCCGTCCCCGAGATCATTGCGGCCGACGCCTGTCTTGCAGGCTCGATGATCCTCGACTACACCTCCGCTGGCCGGACGGTCCTTGCCAGCGGCGGGAACGAGGATGCAACGAACCTGATGGGCTTGCCTGCCACTCGTGTAAAGATCCTGACCCACCTCGCTTCGGGCGGACTCGCCGGTCTTGCGGGCGCGATCCTTGCCGCGCGGTTCGGCGCCGGCCAGCCGATCGGCGGCGTCGGGTGGGAGCTTATCGCCATCGCCTCGGTCATCGTCGATGGCACGCTTCTGACCGGTGGCTCGAGCCCGGTCGGAGCCACGCTGGCCGCTGCCCTTCTCCTTGGCATCATCTTCAATTTCGGGAACTGCGAGGGCTGGAACTGGCTTTCGGCCTGCCGACAGTCGCTGTTGCGGAGGCTGTTCCTGGTGTTCGGCGTGCTGTTGCAGGCGCGGCCGGCCCAGAGGACGCCCTGCCGGAGGACGGCGACGGCCGGGCGAGCCGCGGGATGAGCCTTTTCCCACGCCATGTCCCGCAGGATCAGCTGCGCCCTTTCGGATCGCTGCACGGCGCGGATGTTCCCGAGATCGTCCTGCGCTCTCCCGGCGGGATCGAGGCGCGCATCATTCCCTATGGTGCCATCGTGCGCGATCTGTCGCTGCCAATGCCGGACGGGCGGCGTCAAGGCATCGTCCTGGGCTACGACAGTCTGGACGGCTACCTTGCCGACCCGAATTACTTCGGCGCGCTGGTGGGGCGCTTTGCCAACCGCATCGCCGGGGGCCGGTTCACCCTTGACGGGACGGCCTATGACCTCGACCGAAACGAGGGCGGGACAACCACGCTGCACGGCGGGCGGGGCGGCTTTTCGACGCGCCTCTGGGCGATCGAGGAGCTGACCGAGACCGCCGTCACGCTTGCTCTGGTCTCGCCCGAGGGCGACCAGGGGTTTCCGGGGGCGCTGACCGCCCTTTGCCGATACGAGGTCAGCGACAGGTCCGGCCTTCGGGTCGAGGTCTCGGCCCGAACGACCCGCCCGACCCCGGTCAGCCTGGCGCAGCACAGCTATTTCACGCTGGGCGCGCGCGACGTTCGCGATCTGCGTCTGACGGTCCACGCCGACCGCTACACGCCGGTGGACGGCGCCAGCATTCCGACGGGTGCGCTGTCCGCGGTTGGCGGGACCGTCTTCGACTTCCGGTCCCCCCGTCTGGTTGGAGCGGTAAAGAGCGGGCTTGACCACAATTTCGAGCGGCGGGCCGCATCGGGGGTCGGCGGGCCCGGTCTGGTCGCGACGCTGGAAAACCCGGACACCGGGCTTGCCCTGGACGTGGAAACCACCCAGCCGGGCCTGCAGGTCTATGACGGAAGAATGATCCGTTCAGCCCTGCCCGGCGGGGCTGCCGGTCCATATTCCGGCATCTGCCTTGAGACGCAGGCTTTTCCCGACAGCCCGAACCAGCCGGGCTTTCCCGACGCTATCCTGCGCCCGGGCCAGATCTATCGCCACCTGACGCACTACCGGGTCCGCCCGGTCCGCGGCGCGGGTCCGGCATTGCCGCTGTAGTCGGAGGCGGGGCAATCTCGTACGGTCCAGCGCGGCGGCGGGGGTCGGCATCCGGTCGAAATGACCGGCGTCAGCCGCGTCACGACCGACACGCCGGCGCGGGGGTGCGGCGACATCGGCCAGGGCCGATCCTCTGCGACCGGTCGTGGTCCGGTCAGCTTCGCGGGCGGGCGATATCGTTGGCACCCTCCTCCTCCGGGCCAAGGCCGTAGGACATCCGGGTCATCTGGGCGATCACCCGCTCCATCTCGTCATCCGGCAGCACTGGAGGTTCGCCCAGGACCAGCGCCTGCTGATACATGCGGGCCAGCGTCTCGACTTCGATCGCCATCCAGAGCGCGGCGTCGAGGGTCTTGCCGAGCGCGATCTGGCCGTGCTGACCAAGAAGGCAGGCCCTGCGATCCTTAAGCGCCTCCAGCGCCGCGTCGGACAGGGCCTGCGTGCCATAGGTGGCATAGCGCGCGCAGCGGAGCGTGGTGCCGCCCATCACCCCGACCATGTAGTGAAAGGCCGGGATCGTGCGGTGGTGGCAGGCGACAGAGGTCGCGTAAAGCGAATGGCAGTGCAGGACCACGTTCATGTCCTGCCGTGCCTGCAGGATGTCGCGGTGAAAGCGCCATTCCGAGGACGGACGGCGGCCGAGATAGGTGCCGTCCCAGCCCATCTCGACGATGTCCTCGGGCTGCATGGTGTCATAGGGCAGCGACGAGGGCGTGATGAGAAAGCCGTCGCCGTGGCGCAGCGACAGGTTTCCGGCGGTGCCCTGGTTGATGCCCTTGGCATCCATCGCGCGGCAGGTGTCGACCATGGCTTGCCGGAGGGCGCGGGTTTCGGGTGTCATCGGGAGGCTCCTGCAAGGTTGCGCCAGCGGGTGGCGTATAAGGTGAGGCCGGGAAGGTCGAGGGGCTTGGCCGGGGTGAGCTCGAGCGGTGCAAGGCCAGGCGGGCGGCAAAGAAGTGCGGCCCCGGCGGCAATGCCGTAGCTTTCCGGGGCGGTAAGGGTCGTGTGCCCGGGGCGCAGGGCCGCGACAAGGCCCGCGAAGGCGGGGTCGCGCAGGAAGCTGCCATCAAGCACCCACGGGCGCGCGGGGTCCAGCATGTCGCCGCAGGTGACGGCGAGGAGGGCAGTGTAGAGGACGGCGAGGGCGTGGCGGTCTTCCGGGCTCTTCGGCACAGGACCACGGATGCGGCCCCGCCCGGCGCTGCCAGGAAACTGGCCGTCATTGGTCCCGAATGTGGGCAGCGCCATCGTGTCTTGGGCGATGAGCCGCGCGATGGCGGTGGGGTCGGCCCGGGCACCCTCGGGCTGCTTCCCTGCGACGGCCTGGTATTCGCGCCCGCCCATGGTCAGGACGCCGCCGAGGGGGTCGCCGGTCACGTCGGCGTTCAGGGTCATGCCGCGCGTCTCGTCCAGCCGGGAGAGGTCCATCCGGTCGGCCATGCAGACGATCCAGGTGCCGGTGGAGACCAGGACGAACTCGGTCAGGCCCGCGGCCTGATAGCGGAAGAAGCTGACCGAACTGTCATGCGCACCGGCATGGACGCGGAGGGGCGGAACGCCGTGGCGCTGCGCGAGGTCCGGTCGGATCGGCCCGAGGTCATCGGCGGCGCGGGCCATGGGGGGCATGAGGCGACCCCAGCCGCGCGCGGCGACGATGGGGGACCAGGCGCGGTCGCGGACATTCCAGAGATGCGACTGCGCGCCCAGGATCGACGCCTCGCTGACCGCGCGACCGGTCAGCCGCCAGGCCCAGTATTGCGGGATGCCGAGGCACCAGCGGGCCAGCGCGAAGGCGCGGGGTTCGGCGGTTTCGGCCCAGAACATCTGCCGGGCGGTGTGGGTCGCGGCCATCATCACGGCAGAGCCCCGGTCGAAGAAGCTGCCGGACTGCAGAGCGTAGGCGTCGTCAAGCCCGGGGGGCAGGGGCTGTTCGTAGTCGATCATCGGCAGGGCAAGGCCGGTGCCGCCTTCGTCGGGGTCGCCCGTCACGAGCATCCCGCCCGAGCCGTGGCCGGAGGCGACGAAATGCCTTAGCGGGTGGCGGCGCGCAAGGGTCGCAAGGCCTTCAAGGACAAAGGCGTTCTGGGTGGCTAGGTCGTGATGCGCCCAGGGCGGGCCGGAAAGGACGGCGTTCGGCAGGGTCAAGGTTTCCCGAACCTGGCCCTCGGCAGTTGCAGCCGAGAGCTTCACGTTGGACTTGCCGACATCCAGAACCGCGACAGTGCCGTCGCTCATCGTGCCCTCAGATCAGCCGGTATTGCCGGGCCTTGTTGCGCAGGAAGGGAAGACCTTTGTCCATCACCTCCTGGAAGTTTTCGGCCACCGGACGCCAGACGGCAAGGCCGTAACCGACCTCGGGGGGCATGTTGATGAACGACTCCATCGCGAGGCCGCCCTTGAAGCCGATCGCGGCAAGGGTGGCATAGACCTCGTCCCAGTCGCAGGTGCCCATCCCCGGCGTGCCACGGTCGGATTCCGACAGGTGGATGTAGCGCAGGTGGTCGCGGGCATCGAGGATGCCGTTGCCTGCGCCTTTCTCCTCGATGTTCATGTGGTAGGTGTCGAGGTGGATGAAGATGTTGTCGGCGCCGACCTTCTCGATCATCCACCTGGCCTGCCAGCCGGTGTTGATCAGGTGGTTCTCGTAGCGGTTCACGGGTTCGATCCCGAAGGCGATCCCCAGCTTTTTCGCGTGCCTGGCCGCAGCCGCCAAGGCCTTGGCGATATTGTCATATTCTTCCATGGTCGGGGGCAGGCCGGTGCGCTGGCCGATGCCGCCGTAGGTCACGCCCGACAGCGCCTCGGCCCCCATCTCGGCGGCTTTGTCCAGGCTGCGGGTCAACTGTTCGATGGCGCCGTCGGGGTTGACGCTGGCCCAGTTCGCTTGCGGCAGGCCCAGCGAGCAGACCGCGCGCAGCCCATGCTTTTCCAGCAGAGCGCGGGTGTGGGCAGCATCGACGATGGCCGTGTTCAGAAGGGCGATCTCGATGAAGTCCATCTTGTAGGCGGCAGCGGCGGGAATGGTCTTTTCCGCCCCCGCCCGGTCCCAGTGCATGGTCCACATGCTGGTGTGAACGCCAAAGCCTTCCATGGTCATCTTCCTTTGCGTCTGTGGTCTGATATGCGCCCCGCGCCCCAGCGCAGGATCATGACGCCGACGAGGAACAGGCCCCAGACGGCGGTGGAAAGGTGCTGGTTCGCGCCCATCAGGTTCAGGCCCGAGGACAGGACCTGCAGGACAATGAGGGCGATGACCACGGGCAGGACGCGGCCGAAGCCGCCGAACGGGTCGACGCCCCCAAGGAAGCAGGCAAGGACGGTGACAAGAAGCAGCGCCTCGCCATGGCCGACGCGGACCGAGTTGAAGCGGGAGAGCATCAGGATGCCCGCGATGGCGCACATCACGCCCGAGAGGGTGTAGATCAGCACCAGCGTGCGCTTGGTGTGAAGGCCGGAATAGGCGGCGGCGCGGATGTTGGAGCCGATCATCCGCACGGAAAACCCGTGCCGGGTGTGGGTGAGAAGGATGTGCCAGAGGACCGCGCAGGCCAGGAAAAGGATCAGCGGCACGGGGATGCCCGCGACCGTGCCGTGGCCGAGGGTCGCCATCCAGGGCGGGAAGCCCGAGATGTCGCCGCCCTTGGTCAGGAACTCTCCCAGGCCGCGGAGGAAAATCATCATGGCGAGCGAGACGAGGATCGGGTGCGCGCCGATATAGGCGATGACGGCGCCCATCGCCGCGCCTGACGCGGCGCCGACCAGAAGGGCAAGGATGGTGCCGATCAGGAACGGCATGATCCCGGCATCGACCCCGCCATACTGGTTCAGGACAAAGGCGAGGGTGAGGCCCGCCATGTTGGCGGTGTAGATGATGGCGAGGTTGAAGCCACCGGAGATGATCGGCATCAGCATGGCGAGGGTGAGGAGGCCAAGCTCGGGCAGCTGGAAGGCGATGGAGCCGAAGTTGGCCCCGGTCAGGAAGTTCGGGGCGGTCAGGCTGAAGACAAGGATGACAAGGGCGAGAAAGCCAAGGAGGCCCGGAACCTCGGCGCCAAAGGCGGCGGTCAGGCGGCGGTAAAGGGCGGTCATCTCGCGGCCCCGCGGAAGAGGCGGGAAGGGTCGAGGTTCGAGGTGGAGATGGCAAGAAGGATGATGATGCCGACGACCATCTTGAAGGCATAGGGCGAGACACCGAGGAGGTTCAGGCCATTCTGGGTCACGGCGACCAGCAGGACGCCGAGGAAGCAGCCAAGGACCGAGCCCCTGCCCCCGCCGAGGCGCGCGCCGCCAAGGACGACGGCAGCGAGGACTTCCAGCTCACGGCCGATCAGCGCGTTGGGGACGACTTCCTTGGTGATATGGGTCTGCATCAGGCCCGCGATCCCGGCCATCATCCCGCTCCAGCCGAAGGCGATGGCCTGCATCCGGCCGATGCTGATCCCGGCCCGCCGCGCGCCTTCGGGGTTGTCGCCGAAGGCATAAAGCTGCCGCCCGGTGGTGGTGCGGCGGATCAGCGCCCAGGTCGCGAACATCGCGGCAGCCATGACGGCGACGGGGAGGATCAGCTCGGCCCAGGTGCCGCTTGCGGTCTGGTATTCCCAGAGGATCACCCGGCTCGACCACCAGGACGGCAGGTTGTAGAGGAACCGGCCGGAGGAGAAGAACATCAGAAGGCCGAAGAAGGCGTTGAAGGTCGAGATGGTGACGACGATCGAGATGATCCGGAACTGGTGGATCAGGAAAGCGTTGATCAGGCCCAGCGCCAGACCGAAGGTTCCGGCAAACAGGAACCCGATGGCCCAGTTGCCGCCGCCGATGGCCGCGAAGGCGTAGACGCAGAGGTATTGGACGACGGATGCCGCGACGGCGAAGGAAATGTCGATCCCGCCCGCGATGAGGACGACCAGAAGGCCCACGGCCCAGATGACGTTGACGGCGTTGTTGTTGAGAAGGCTGGTGACATTCACCAGCGTCAGGAAGTCGGGTGAAGCGAGGGACAGTCCGGTGCTGATCAGGATCAGGACGACAAGCAGCTTCGCTTCGGTCGGATAGGCGCGCAGGAAGCTATGCATAGACGGCGGCCTCCATGTCCTGAAGGCGGGTCTGGCGCGGGTCCCACTGATGGATGATCCGACCCCCGGCCATGTGGAGAACGCGGTCGGCGTTGAGGAAGACCTCGGGCACCTCGTCGCTGACCAGAAGAATGGCGAGGCCGCGGTCGGCAAGCTGGCGGACGATGCGGAAGATGCCGGCGCGGGCACCGACATCGACGCCGACGGTCGGGCAGTCGAGGAGAAGCACCTTCGGTTCGGTCGCAAGCCACTTGGCCAGCACGACACGCTGCTGGTTGCCGCCGGAGAGGGTGCTGACGGGGTCTTCCGGGAGGCCGATCTTGACGGCAAGCTCGCGGAGCCAATGGCTGACGGTGGCCTCTTTCTTCTGCGCAGACAGCAGGCCCCCTGCCCCGCTGATCCGCTTCAGGACCGACAGGACCGCGTTGTCGGCAATGGATTGCGGCTGGATCAGACCCAGGGCAAGCCGGTCTTCCGAAACATAGGCGATCCCCTGCGCCACGGCGTCGCGGTTGGAGCGCAGCTGAAGGCCCTCTCCGTTCAGCAGGATGCGGCCCCGGTCGGGGCGGGTCATGCCGAAGAGGCTGTGGCACAGCTCGGTCCGTCCGGCGCCGATCAGGCCGGTGAGGCCAAGGACTTCGCCGGCGTGCAGGGTGAAGGAGATGTCGTCATACTCTCCGGCGCGGGACAGGTTTTCGATGCGGAGGACTTCCGGCCCGGTCGCATCGCGGGCGGTGACGGCTTGCGCAAAGGAAGTGCCGGTCATCAGTTCGCTCAGGCGGGACTGGGTCATGCCTTCGGTCGGGTAGACACCGACGAGCCTGCCATCGCGCAGGACGGTGACGCGGGCGGCGATCTCCAGCACTTCGGCCAGGCGGTGGCTGACAAAGACCACGGCGACACCCCGGTCGGACAGGGTGCGGACCACGGCCAATAGCGCATCGGTCTCGGACTGGGTCAGGCTCGCGGTCGGCTCGTCCATGAAGATGAGGCGTGCATCGGACACAAGCGCCCGGGCGATGGCGACGATCTGCCGTTGCGCGATGGGCAGGTCGCCAAGCCGCGCCTCAAGGTCGAGGTCGATGTCCAGTCGGGCCAGCGCCGCCCGCGCCGTGTCGCGCAGCCTGGCATACGACACCCAGCGCGGGCGGTTGCCGAGAAGGGTCTCGAAAGCGATGTTCTCGGCCACGGTCATTTCGGGGAAAAGGGCAAGGTCCTGCCAGATGACGGCTATCCCGGCCTCGCGGGCCAGCGTGGGGGTGATCTGGGTGTGGGTCTGCCCGAAAATCTCGATCCCTGCGCCGGGGTCCGGCTGGTAGACGCCGGTGACGATCTTGATCAGCGTGGACTTGCCGCTGCCGTTTTCACCGGCCAGGCAATGGACCTCGCCCGCGCCGACGCCGAAGTCGACAGCGTCCAGCGCCGTGACGCCACCGAAGACCTTGCGGATGCCCCGGAGGCGGAGAGCGTCTGGTGGCGCGGCGGAGGCTGGGTCACGGGGCATGTCGGTCCGGCTTGGCGGGAAGAAGGCGTATCCGGTCGCGGCAGATGTCCGCCGCCCGGAAGGGACGCAAGGCTCCGGGGCCGCAGGAGCGGCGGCCCCGGAGGGTCGGCGGGCCTGGTCAGAGGCCGAGGTCGGCCAGACCGTCCACCGTGTCGGCGTTGATCGCGATCAGGTTGTTGGTGATGATGTCCCGGTTCTCCGCATCCGGCGAGACGACGCCAAGGCCCGGGATGTCGGTGCCTTCGGTGATCGCAGTGCCATCGACCAGCATCTTGCCTATGGTCACGAAAACGCGGCCCGCTTCTGCCGGGTTCCACATGAAGCCGCCGGAAATCGCGCCGGATTTCACCAGATCACGCCCCTGCCCGGGCGAGAACGGCCCGATGACGTGGACGGTGCCGATCGCGCGGCGTTCCTCGATCGCGCGGCCTGCACCGATCGGGCCCTGGCTGCCGAAGGCAAGGAAACCCGTGAGGTTCGGGTTCGCGGCCATCAGATCCAGCGCGGTCTTGCGGCTGTCATCGACGTTTTCGGCCACGCCGTAGCGTTCGCCGACGGGTTTCATGTCGGGGTATTTGGCGGCAAGATAGGCGATGGCTGCGTCGGCCCAGGCGTTGTGCAGCGGCACGGTCAGGGAGCCGACGAAGACGGCATATTCGCCCTTGCCGCCCATTTTCTGTGCCAGAAGCTCGGCATGGGTTTCGCCGAAGCCCTGGGCCGAGGCCATCTCGAAGTTCCAGTCGACATTTTTCAGGCCGGGGCCTTCGTGGCTGACAACCTTGATCCCGGCAGCGCGAGCCTTTTCGAGGACGGGCTCCAGCGCTGCCTCGTCGTTCGGGACGACGCCGATCACGTCGACACCCTTGGCGATCAGATCCTCGATGGCGCGGACCTGAAGTGCCGGGTCGGCGCTGGTCGGGCCGATCATCGTGGCGTCCACGCCAAGTTCGGCACCCTTTTCGGTGATGCCCATCTCCATCGCGTTGAACCATGGAATGCCGCCGATCTTGACGACGACGCCCATGGTGGGCTTGGCCTGGGCAAGAAGGCGGCCGGTCTGGGCGGCGGTAAAAGCGACGCCGGCCAGAAGCGCGCCAAAGGTTCTTCTTTTCATGTTCATCCTCCCATAAAGCCCTCTGAGGGGCCGCAATCCCTGTGCTATATCGATTGTGCAGGCATTCCCTGCGGCAAACGTTCTGCTGCCCTTCGGGATCGACGCTGGAACCTCCCCCCAGGATCGATGATCTGCACAATCGATATTGCGCATCAAGCGGCCAAGCGCCTAGAGTCGTCAAGAAGTTTCTTGTCGAAGACCGTCGCAATGACCCGCGCACCCCGCAAGGCCACCATCTACGACATCGCCCGGCTGTCCGGGGCCTCGCCCTCGACCGTGTCGGCGGCGCTGGGGGAAAGCTGGCGGACACGGCGCATTTCGGAAGCCACGGTCGAGGCGATCCGCAAGGTCGCGGCCGAGCAGGGCTATTCGGCCAACATGCAGGCCCGCGGCTTGCGCAAGGCGCGGTCGGGCCTGGTGGGGATGATCATTCCCTTGCACGACAACCGGTTCTTCACCGCCCTGTCGCAAAGTTTCGAGGCCTTTGCGCGGGAACGCGGGCTGGTGCCGGTCATCGCCTCGTCCCTGCGCGAGCCGGAAGAGGAGCGTCGGATCGTCGAGACGCTGATCAGTTACGCGGTCGACTTCCTGTTCATCGCGGGCGCGACCGACCCGGATACCGTGAGCCGGATGTGCAAGGCGGCGGACCTGCGGCACATCTTCGTCGACTTGCCGGGCCGGGGGGCGCCATCGGTGGTGTCGGACAACCACAAGGGTGCGGCAGAGCTGACGCGGCGTCTTCTGGTGGACCGACCGGTGACCGGACAGACGCCGCGTGACCGGCTGTATCTCATCGGCGGCGATGCAAGCGACTATGCAACGGGGCGGCGGATCGAGGCGTTCCGCGATGTGCTGACCGAAGCGGGCATCCCCCCCCTGCCAGAGCAGATCATCGCCTGCGGCTATGCGCCCCGAAGTGCGATGCGCGAGATCGCCGCACTGTGCGACCGGCTCGGCGGCTTGCCCGGGGGGCTCTTCGTGAACTCCCTCACCGTCTTCGAAGGGGTGCTGGGGCATCTGTCGGGCCTGCCCGCCGAGGCGCTGCGGGCCTCGGTCATCGGCTGTTACGACTACGATCCCTTCGCCGCCTGGCTGCAATTTCCGGTGCATATGGTGCGGCAGGACGCCCACGGTCTGATCCGAGAGGCGTATCGGATGATCGATGACAATGTCCGCAGTCTGGTGCTGACCATGGTCGAGCCAGAGCAGATCGCGCCACGGACTTTCTATGACAGCCCCTTTGCAGATCGGGGCTGACCTGCAACGGAAGATGAACCGAAGATGAATGGCGGGTTCTTGGCGGGTTAAACAAGCGTGATGCAAGGTTTCAAAAAGCCGAGTCGCCTTTTGTGGAAGAACAAAGGACACCGGCCCGGTCAATGGGGGTTGATCATGCTGCGTTCGACTGCTGAAGAAGGCCGTTTGCACCTGACCGCCGACCTGCGCGCGACTGAGGGGATGCCGCGCACGCCGATGCAACGACAGGTGAAGGCCAGCCGGTTCCTGACCGACCGCAAGCAGTTTCCGCCGGTGGATGATGTCGTGGCGATTCTGGATCGCATCGCTTCGCGCTCATTCGTCGCGTAAACTGCCATCGACCGCCGAAGAAAGGCCGCCCACAGACCGGGGCGGCCTTTCCATTTTGCCGTTTGCCGCCGCGTGATTTCTGGCCGGCAGGTTGACTGCCGGCCAGAGGCGTTTCGGGATCAGAGGCCGAGAAGGTTCTTCACCGCGGCTTCCACGGCGTCGGTCACGGGCTTGTTGGCCGCATTCTCCAGCAGCGCACGCTCCAGATCGGGCTGAGCCGCGACCCTGGCTTCCAGATCGGCGACCTCCGCTTCAAGGGCTGCGTAGGCCTCGGCCTCGGCCAGTTCATCCTGCAATGCCTGTGCGGCCGCTTCGGCATCCGAAAGTTCGGCACGGGCAGCCGCAAGCTCTGCCTCAAGGGCCGGATCGGTCCCGCCGGCACCGGCAAGCTCGGCTTCAAGCCGTGCCACCTCGTCCGACTTTTGGGCAACATCGTCCACGGCTGCGGCAAGATCGGGCTCGATCGCTGCGGGTGCGCGGTCCGGCGCTGTCATGGTTTTCAGAAGAGCCGTCTTCTCCTCGAGATCAGCCTCAAGGTCGCGCCCCGTAAGAACCGCGTCGCGGTATAGGCCGATCTTGCCAACGCGCGAATTCGGCGATGCGTGCTTGAAGGCATTCGCATTGGCATGGGCAGCGTTCAGCGCGCCAAGTTCGGATGCGCTGACCCCAAGCTCATCGGCGAGCCGCCTGGTCTTGGCCGAGGCCGTCGACTTGGACTTCTTCGGTGCGTCAGCGCCGCCGGCCCTGGTCTTGGCCGAGTCGCCGCCGTCGCTTGCCTTGGCACTGCCGCCGTTGCCGTTGCCGTTCGCACTTCCGGTGCCGCCGGCGTTGCCGTTGCCGTTGCCGCCACCGTTGCCGTTGCCGGGCTTCGCGAAGGCCACGTCAGGCACTGAAACAGCCGTGATGATCGCGACCGAGCCGAGCAGCGCAATGGTCAGTGTGCAGGCGCGCAGGACCTGAAGAGCTGGTGATTTCATGGCGGAACCTTTTTGTTGGACGTGGCTGATGGGCTTCAGCACCACGCGGTTGAACCTTCTGCGAAACGCAACCGGCAAGACCGGCCTTGGCCCGACTTCCAGCCCGAGTCGCAATCTGCGGTAGAATTAGATACCAGGCCGGTTTAACGAGGCAGGAACCGGATGTTCATTTTGGGTTCATCCAGACTTCGCTATGATGTCCGCATGAGCCTGCGTTCTGCCCTGCTGCCTCTTGCCCTGCTCGCCCTGACCGGCCCGGTCCTGGGGACGACGATGCGTGAACTGGACGGGGCCGAATTGCGCCGTGTGGTGCGGGAAAGCGACTTGCTGGGCTTGAAGCAGGTCATCACCGCCCTCGTCCGCCAGACCGGAGGCGAGCCGGTCGAGGCGCGCGCCTTCGAGGCGGACGGCGTTTTCTACCGGATCGTGCTGAAAAAGTCGGATGGCAGTCTGGTCAGCATGATCATCGACGCTGGAACCGGGGAACAGGTGGCCAAGGGGTCTGCCGTCGGCAAGCAGGTTGCTGCGGCCGCCGAAACCGGCGGCAAGGCCAAGGGCGGCAAGGCTCAGGCCGCAAGGGAAAACGCCAATGGCAACGCCGGGGGCAACGGGAACGGGAACGGGAACGGCAACGGGAACGGGAACGGCGGCGGAAATGGCAATGGCAAGAACTGACGCCGCCTTAATTGTTGCCAAATTGACAGATAATCCTTGCGGTCATGCGAATATTGCTGGCTGAAGACGAAGTGGTCCTGTGCGACCAGATCAAGAAAGTCCTCTTGGCCGAGGGCCGGATCGTCGACGTCGTTCACGATGGTCAGGAAGCCTGCTTTCTGGGCGCGACAGAATCCTATGACATGATCATCCTCGACCTTGGCCTTCCGGTCCGCGACGGAATTTCCGTCCTGCGCGAATGGCGCAGCACCGGAGTGGCGACGCCGGTCCTGATCCTGACGGCACGGGATGGCTGGTCGGACCGGGTCGACGGACTGGACGCGGGGGCGGACGACTATCTGACCAAGCCTTTCCACCTTCCGGAACTTGCCGCTCGGGTGCGGGCGGCCTTGCGACGCAGCTCGGGCCGCTCAAACCCGCTGTTCCAGCACGGCGACGTGGTTTTCGATACCCGCCATGGTCGTGCGACCCTGGACGGGGTGCCGGTGGACCTGACCTCGCAGGAGGTCGCGGTGCTGTCCTACCTGATCCACAACACCGGGCGACTGATTTCGCGAACGGAACTGTCCGAGCATATCTACGCCTATGACGGCGATCGCGATTCCAACACCATCGCGGTCTTCATCAACCGCTTGCGCAAGAAGCTGGGGCCGGACCTGATCCAGACCGTGCGCGGGCGGGGATACATGATCGACGCGGCTTGATGCTGTCCTTGCGCCAGAGGGCCTGGATCAGCGGCGGACTGTCGGCGCTGGTGTCCCTGGCGATCGGCATCCTGCTCTTGTATTCCTTCCTGAACCAGCGCGAGGCGGACCGGTTCGACCGCGCGCTGATCGAACGCCATACGCAGGTGGTGGTTGCGCTCAGCTACGCTGCCAAGTATCCGTCGCGCCTGGCAGAGCTGTTGGTCGACCCGCAGTACCAGACGCCGTTTTCGGGACGCTATTGGCAGGTCACGTCGCAAGCGGGCCAGAGCTTTGCCTCGGGTTCCTTGCTGGGGGCCAGCCTGCCGGGCGGCGACATCGCCCCGACCGGTCTCGTTCTTCGCGACGCTTCCAATCCGGACATCGAGGCGGTGCGGATCGCGGCACAGCGCATCACGCTGGAAGACGGCAGCTCCTGGGTCGTCGCGGTTGCCGAAAGCCTGGCGCAGTTGCAAGCCGACCGGCGGGACTTGCGGCAAAGCTTGGGGGCGGCCTTTGCGCTGGTGGCAGTGATCGGCCTGGCCAGCGTGCTCTTCCAGACCGCGGCGATCCTGCGCCCGCTCGACCGGCTGCGGCGCGATGTGGCGCGGCGCTGGGATCGTGACGAACCGCTCAGCGCAGCCGACTACCCCGAGGAGGTCGCGCCGCTGGTGGGCGACATCAACACCCTGCTGACCCGCAACCGCGAGATCGTCAGCCGGTCGCGGCGGCAGGCGGCGGACCTGGCCCACGCCCTCAAGACACCCAGCGCGATCTTGCGCAATGAACTGACAGTGCTTGCCGAGGGCGCGCAGGACATGAGCAAGGCGCTGGACGCACTGGACCGGGTCGATGCGCAGCTCGCGCGGTCCTTGGCGCGGCTGCGCACCGCGAACACCGGCGAGACGGTGCAGGCGAAAACCGACCTCAGCCATTCCATCCAGAGGTTTCAGCGCCTGTTCGGCATGATGGCGGAACGCGACGGCAAGCTGCTGTCAGTGGCCTGCGAGCCCGGCCTTGCGGTGCGGATGGATGCGCAGGACATCGAGGAAGTGCTGGGCAATCTTCTGGACAACGCGCTGAAATGGAGCCGAAAGCGGCTTGCCCTGACAGCCCGGAGACGCAAGGGGGCAATCGAACTTGTGATCGAGGACGACGGGCCCGGCATTCCCGAGGCCGACCGGGCCGAGGCGGTGCGCTCTGGTGCGCGGCTCGACACCTCGAAACCGGGGACCGGGCTGGGTCTGGCGATTGCAAGCGACCTGCTGCAGGCTTACGGCGCGGCGCTGGTTCTGGAAGACAGCGCCGCGCTTGGCGGGTTGGCGGCCCGGATCACCCTGCCCGCCCGCCCCGCCGGTGATGTGCAGGATCCCGGATGACGGCCCCTAGCCCGGTGGCAGCACCAGGATCGCGCGGAAGTCGTTGACGTTGGTCAGGGTCGGACCGGTGACAACCTGCGCGCCTGCACGCGCAAAGTAGCCGTGCGCGTCATTCCGCGACAGCGCCGCGGCAGCGCCGGGGGTGTCGAGGGTCTTCGGGCCGACCAAGGCACCCGCGATTTCGGCAGCGCCGTCCACCCCGTCCGTATCGCAGGCAATCGCATGGATCCGTGGATGGCCCTCCAAGGCAAGCGCGAGGGCAAGGCAGAATTCGGCATTCGGGCCGCCGATGCCATCGCCCTCGCGCGTGACGGTAAGCTCGCCGCCGGACAACAGCAGGACCGGAGCGTCATCAGGTTTCAGCCGCGCCGCAAAATCGATGGCCATGGCCGCCTGATCGCCGGCAACCAGACGGGCTTCGCCTTCAAGGTTGTCGCCAAGCGTGTGGACCTGCGCAAAAGGCTCGGCAAGGGCGGCAGCGGCCGCAAGAGACTGGGCGGGGGCGGCATAGATGACGTTTTCGGTGCGCGACAGGCGGCGATCCCCCGGGCGGACGACGCCGGAGCGGTCAAGTGCGGCGCGGACGCCATCGGTGACCGGGATCGACCAGCGGTCGAGGATCGCGCGCGCGTCCGCTGGGGTGGTCGTGTCACCGACCGTGGGTCCAGAGCCGATGAAGGCGGGGTCGTCATCGGGGACATCTGAGATCATCAGCGCAAGCATTCGCGCCGGATAGGCGGCTGCCGCAAGCTGGCCACCCTTCACGCGGCTGAGATGCTTGCGCACCGTGTTCATCGCCGAAATAGGCGCGCCAGAGGCAAGAAGCGCAGCATTGACCGCCTGCTTTTCCGCAAGCGTCATGCCCTCGGCAGGCGCGCAGAGCAGCGCCGATGCCCCGCCAGAGATCAAGGCCAGCACAGTGTCGGCTTCGGCAAGGCCTTGCAAGGATGAAAGAATCCGCCGCGTGGCATCGACCCCCGCCTGATCGGGGACGGGGTGCGCCGCCTCGACGATCTCGATGCCGCGGCAGGGTCGAGCATGGCCGTAGCGAGTGATGACAAGGCCCGCGCAAGGCCCCCACGCCGCTTCGACCGCTTCGGCCATCCGCGCCGAGGCCTTGCCAGCCCCGATCACGATCAGGCGTCCTTGCGGCTTTTCCGGCAGAACGGCGGCCAGCGAGCGCATCGGGTCGGCAACCTCGACCGCGCGGTCGAAAAGCTGGCGCAGAAAGGCGGCGGGGTCGGAGATCATGCGGCACGGCTCGACGCGCGGCGGATCAGTGTCACCGGCGTGATCGTCTCTGGCCCGGGGCGCTGGTCATTCTCCAGCCAGTTCAGGACGGTTTCCGCCATCTGCCGCCCGAACCCGGCGATGTCGCAGCGGACCGAGGACAGTGCGGGAAATGCCTGGGCACAATCCTCGATGTCATCGAAGCCCACGACCCTGAGGTCGGAGCCGACGGCGCGGCCAAGCTCGGTGCAGCCGGTCAGAAGGCCCAGCGCGGTCAGGTCGTTGAAGCAAAGGACCGCGTCGATCTGCCTGTGGTCCCGGGTGAGGCGTTGCGCAGCCTCGCGCCCGAAGCTGCGACCGGGACGGCCGGGAAGATGGAGCGGCACCAGCCCGCGGGCGGCGAGTGTCGCAAGATACCCCGACATTCGCGACCGGGTGACGGCGCGACCTTCAATCCCGCCGATGAAGGCGATCTGGCGCGCGCCTTCGGCCAGCAGATGTTCGGTCGCAAGACGGCTGCCGTCGGGATAGTCGGGGGCGGCGAAGGGAAAGTGCGTGCTGTCCACCACTTGCCGCAGGACTTGCAGCGCCGGGACACCTGCCCGGGCGATTGCATCGAAGGTCGCGGCCTCTTCGCCATAGGCGGGCGAGACGATCAATGCCGAAACGCCGTGTTCCAGCATCGCGCTGACGACCTGGGCCTGCAGCGCGGGGTCTTCGTCGGTGTTGGCGATCACGGTGGCATGGCCCCGGGCTGACAGTGCCATCTGCAGCGAGGTGGCAAATTCGGTGAAGAACGGGTTCCTCAGATCATTGATCACCAGGCCGATCAATCCGGTATTCGCGCCGCGCAGGTTTGCAGCGGCGCGATTGTAGACATAGCCAAGCTGGGTCATCGCGCGGCGCACGTCCGCGCGCGTCTGCTCCTTGACCAGCGGGCTGCTCTGCAGAACCAGGCTGACGGTCGATTTCGACACCCCGGCCAGGGTTGCCACGTCTATGATCGTCGGCCGTCTGTCCATGTCACCTCAGCTTTGCTCGATCCCGTGCACTGCGAGAAGCGTCCGCATCCGCGCTTCTGCCAGATCGGGGCGGGAAAGCAAGCCTGCCTGGTCGGCAAGGCGGAAGACCTGCGCAAGATGCGTTATGTCGCGCGAGGACTGGAGACCTCCTGGCATGATGAAATGGGACTGGTGGCCGTTCAGCCAGGACAGGAAGGCGATGCCCGCCTTGTAGAAGCGGGTGGGCGCACGGAAGATCTCGCGGCTCAGCGGGACAGTCGGGGCGAGCAGGCGGCGGTAGGTGTCCCGGTCGCCCAGCGCGAGGGCCTCGAGAGCCTGCGCCGCGGCGGGGGCGATGGCCGCGAAGATGCCGAGCAGGGCATGGGAATGGCGCGTGCCGTCGCCTTCGATCAGGGGCGCGTAGTTGAAATCGTCGCCGGTGTAGAGGCGCACGCCGTCGGGAAGCCGGGCACGGAACCGTTCCTCGTGACGCTGATCAAGAAGAGAGATCTTGATGCCGTCGACCCGGGCCGGGTTCTCGGCGATGAGAGAGAGGACGAAGCGGGATGCATGGGTGACATCCGCGCTGCCCCAGTAGCCGGTGAGGGCGGGGTCGAACATCGGGCCAAGCCAGTGCAGGATGACCGGGTCCTTTGCCTGGTCGATGAGGCGGCGGTAGACCCGATGGTATGTATCCGGGTTGGCACCGATGGCCGGGAACGCGCGCGAGGCCATGAGGATGAGCTGACCGCCGGCTGCCTCGATGGCTGCGGCCTGTTCGGTGTAGGCCGAGAGGATGGCATCCGGGCTGGAAAGATCCTGCGGGGCCTTGTGGTCGGTCCCGGCCCCGCAAGCGACACGGGGCCGCGCAGGATGGGCCGTCGCGGCGCGCAGGGTGCGGCGGATCAGGTCCAGGGCGGTCGGCCAGTCGACGCCCATGCCACGTTGGGCGGTGTCCATGGCTTCGGCGAGGTGCAGGCCCTGGTCCCAGAGTTGGGTCCGGAACGCCAGTGTCGCGTCCCAGTCGACCGCGGGGCGGGTGTCCCAGGGGTTTCGCTCCCGCAGGGGGTCGGAAACGACATGGGCGGCGGCGAAGGCCGTTCTGGTCAGGGGCACGCGGGGCGCGCGCGGCCTGAGCGGGCTGCCGGTAAGCCGGTATGGTTCCAGACGCGCCTCGGTGGTGGGCAGGGTCAGCATCGCGGGGCCTTTCGGCCGGTCTTGGATCGGAGTGCTGGCGCGCATGCCTCCGACCGCGCTTCAGCCCGCGAAAGGCGCGCAACCGGCTGGGATGTCGCGGGCGCTTCGCCCCCGATACCCGCCAAGGATGTGTGCGGCTGGAAAAGTGTCATGGCGCATCCGCGACCGGCAGATCGAAGACGAGGATGCCGTCGAGGCCGCCTTGGGCGGCGGCGACGAGGGCGGCTCCGACCCGCTTGTGGTCGGGGTGGTCCAGGTAGGTGGCCAGCGCCCGCCAATCGGCGAAGTCCACGGTGAAACCATGAAGATAGCCGCGTTCGATCTTTTCCGGGCTTTCGGAGCGGCCTGAATGGATGGCAAGGATACCGGGGAGGGTCAGCGCGTGGAGCTCCGCGAAGACCGCCCGGATGTGGTCGTCGGTGACTTCGGGGCGGGCTTTCAGAAGGACGATGTGGCGGATCACTTGGCGTCTCCCTTGATCAGGTCGGCCGCTTTTTCGGCGATCATGATGGTCGCGGCGTTGGTGTTGGACGAAACGACGGTGGGCATGATCGAGGCGTCGACGACGCGGAGGGCTTCGATGCCGTTGAAGCGGAGCTGCGGGTCGACGACGGCCTCGATGTCGCTGCCCATCCGGCAGGTTCCGGCAGGATGGTGGTCGGTCTTTGCGTTCTTCACCGCGTAGGAGATGTAGTCTTCATCGGACCTGACCCCGGCGCCGGGCAGGCGCTCCGCAAGGACGAAGGGTTTCAGTGCGGGCTGACGCATGATCTCCTGCGCGAGTTTGAGACCCCGGATCGACATGTCGCGGTCATAGGGATCCTGCCAGTAGTTCGGGTCGATCAGGGGGGCGGCTTTGGGGTCCGCGCTGGCCAGACGGACGGTGCCGCGCGACCGCGGCCTCAGGAAGGCGGAGTTGAGCGTGACGCCCCCGTTTGGCATGGCGGCGACGCCGGCCTCGATCCCGGAACCGAGACCCAGATGGAACTGGATGTCGGGGCTGCGGGCGGAGGGGTCGGCATACCAGAAGCCGCCCGTCTCGAAGAGCGAGGAGGCGACGGGCCCTTTGCGGGTCAGGAGGTATTGCAGGCCCGCCAGCGCCGACCAGTGCGGCTTGGCGTAACGGTCATAGGTGTGCGGGCCGGTGCATTCGGCGATGACGAAGAGATCGAGGTGGTCCTGCAGGTTCGCGCCCACCTGCGGGCGGTCGAGGACCACGGGGATGCCGAGGCGCCGAAGGTCGTCGGCGGGGCCGATGCCGGAAAGCTGCAGGAGACGGGGGGAACCGATGGCACCGCAGGACAGGATGACCTCGGTTGTGGCGCGGTGGAAAGTTTCGGTGGTCTGGACGCCTGTCGCCCTGTCGTTTTCGGTGATGATGCGCAGGACCTGTTGGCCGGTCTTCACGGTCAGGTTCGGGCGGCCGAGGGCGGGTTTCAGAAAGGCGGTGGCGGTGGAGGAGCGGCGGTACCAGCGCTGGGTCAGCTGGTAGTAGCCAAGGCCGTCCTGCGTCTCGCCGGTGAAGTCGCGGTTCCTCGGGATGCCGATTTCGGCCCCGGCCGCGAAGAACGCCTCGCAGATCGGCAGGGGCGCGCGGGGCTGGCTGACGCCAAGGGGGCCGGTCTTGCCGTGAAACTCGTTTTCAAAGGTGTCGTTGACCTCGGACTTGCGGAACCAGGGCAGGACGTCCTCATACCCCCAGCCCGGGCAGCCTGCCTGCCGCCAGTCTTCGTAGTCGAGCGCATTGCCCCGGGTGTAAAGCTGGGCGTTGATCGAGGAGCCGCCTCCGATCACGCGGGCCTGGGTGTAGCGGATCTGCATGCCGCGCAGGTGGCGCTGGGGGACCGTCTGCCAGCCCCAGGCGCCGATGCCCTTGGTCATCTTCGCGAAGCCTGCGGGAAGGTGGTAGAACGGATGCCGGTCGCGGCCGCCGGCTTCCAGCAGGAGAACCCTGGCCGAAGCGTCTTCGGTCAGCCGCGCGGCGAGGACACAGCCTGCGGACCCGCCGCCGATGATGATGTAGTCGTAGCCCAGGGTCATTGCTACAGTCTTTCGATGGAAAGCCCGCCGTCGACGGGGATGACCGCGCCGCTGGCAAAGGCCAGCTGGCCAGTGACGAGGGGGAGGACGGCCTGGCCGATGTCCGCGGGCTTGCCCCAGCGGCCAGCGGGGACAAGGCCCGCGGCGATGCGTCTGTCGTAGTTCTCTTTCACGCCCGCGGTCATGTCGGTCTCGATGATGCCGGGGCGCAGTTCGAAGACGCCGATGCCATGTGGGGCAAGGCGCAAGGCGAGGGTTTGCGCGGCCATCGCGGCACCGGCCTTGGAGATGCAGTACTCGGCGCGCTCGGGGCTGGCCATCCGGGCCGAGACGGAAGTGACGAAGGTGATGGAGCGGTAGTGCGCGCTTTGGCTCGCGAGCATGCCTTTCGCAACCTGCTGGGCCAGAAAGAATGCCCCGCGCAGGTTGATGCCCATGATCCAGTCGAAGTTTTCGGGGCTTATCTCCAGCAGGTCGCCCCGGCTTCTGGCGGCAACCCCGGCGTTCTGGATGAGAGAGTCCGGCAGGCCCTGTTGCGCTTCGATCCGGTCGAGAAGCTCCGGGATCGCGGCGATGTCGGCGAGATCGTGGTGGTAGTAGCGCGCCTCGGGACCAAGGGCTTGCAGGGCAGCCCCGACTGTGGCGTCCTCTGGGGCGGGGCAGGAAGCGATGGCAAGACGAAAGCCATGCTGGGCAAGGGTCCGGGCGATACCGAGACCGATGCCTTGCTGGCCTCCGGTGATGAGCGCGAGAGGTTTCATGCCTGGGCCCTGGCGATGTGATCGCCGGCGCGAAGCGCGAGCGCGGCGATGGTGAGCGAAGGGTTGACCGCGGCCGAGGTGGGCAGGACCGAGGCGTCACAAATGTAGAGGTTGTCAAGGTCGTGGGCCTTGAGGTTGGGGGCAACCACGGACGCCGCCGGATCGGTGCCCATCCGGTTGGTGCCGCACTGGTGGCTGGGTTTGGACTTTGGAAAGCCGCGCGACAGCGTGATCGGCCAGCCTGCCCGCCGCATCGCCTGCTTCAGGCGCCGGACGAGAAGATCATGGGCTTGCGTGTTGGTCTTCCGCCAGTCGAGGACAACCTCGCCATTGCGCCACATGACGCGCGAGTCGGGGTCGGGCAGGTCTTCCGACATGGCCATGATGTGGATCGAGTGGTCGGCGATGTGACTGGCAAGCCAGAGGGGAAGGCCCGCCTCACCCGCGAGGATCGGGCCAGTGACGCGGCCCAGCATCTGGATGTTGCCCAAGGGTTCGCCGGCCGGGCCGCCCGTCAAGTAGAATTCATTGATCTGGATAGTCTTTTCATAAATCGTGCGATTGCGACGGAACGGGTTGTAGGCGACCATTCCGGTCAGGTTGTGGTTCATGAAGTTGCGCCCCACCTGGTCCGAGCGGTTGGCAAGGCCATGCGGATGATCGGCGTCGGCCGAGGCAAGGAGAAGTGCCGCAGACAGGATGGCACCGGCGGACAGGACGACGACCGGGGCAGACAGGGTGGACCTGGCCCCCGCCCGCTCGACCTCGACACCGCTGATCCGGCGGCCTTCGGCAACAAGGCGGGTGACCTTCGTGCCGGTCATCAGGCTGACGTTCGGGTGCCGCAACGCCTCGGCCAGGGCGCAGCTTTCGGCGTCCGATTTCGCGCCGGTGGTGCAGGGGAAGGCATCCCACCCGGTTTTCGCGCGCGCCAGCCAGGCCGCGATGTCGACCCCGAGCGGCAAGGCCGAGACACGCAGGCCCTGCGCGGCAAAGGCAGCGCGCAGGCGCTGGATGTCGGGCTCGTCGGGGACCGGGGGAAAGGGATAGGGGGCAGAGTGCGGCGGTTCGGTGGGATCGTTCGCGACGTCACCTCGGACGCGATACAGGGTTTCGGCGCGACAATAGTAGGGTTCCAGGTCCTCATAGCCGATCGGCCAGCCGGGGGTGGTGCCGCCGATGTGCCGCAGCGGGCGGAAATCCTCGGCCCGGTAACGCAGAAGGACCGCCCCGTAGAACTTGGTGTTGCCGCCGACACAGGCGTAGTTGCCGGGGTGCAGGGGCGCCCCGGAACTGTCGCGCCAGACCTCGTCCGGCTTGAAATGGCCACGCTGGAAGATGGCGGCGGGGTCGCGCGCCTCGGGACTGTCCGGCAGACGCTCGCCACGTTCGAGGATAAGAACGCGGCGCCCGGTGGGCGCCAGGGCGGCGGCGAGTGTCGCCCCGCCCATGCCCGAGCCGATGATCAGGACATCCGGGGACATCAGGCGATCCGCCGTGCGGTTTCCGGGTCGGATGTCACGGCCTTTTCCGACATCCCTGCGGCCTCGAACCTTTCGCCGGGCGTCACTGCTGGTTTGGTCGTCATGACGCGGTCGGTCGGCGACACGATGTTGCCGGACGTGCGGTCTGCGCTTGCGGGGGCGCTGATCTTGGCATGGGTCTGGCCGCTTTCCGACACGATCCCGGCCGGGAAGATGCTCATCGCAGGGCTGCCCGTGAAGGTGGCGTGAACGTCAGACCAAGCATCTCATGTCCCCGGAAACTCGGCTTTGCGTTTGCCCTGAAAGGCGGCAACGCCTTCCGCTCGGTCGGGCGTCGCTGCGATGGCGGCCGAGCCAAGGGCCTCGATCAGGGCGGCGCTGTCTTCGCCAAGCCCTGCGTGGATCATCGCCTTGGTGATCTCGGTGGCGCGAGGCGACAGGGCCGCAACCCGCCCCGCGATCTCTTGCGCGGCGGAGCGCACGTCCCTGGCAATCGCGGCTGCGAAACCGCAGGCGTGCAGGCGATCCGCCCCGATGCGGCGACCGAAAAGCGCCATTTCCTTCAGCATTCCTTCCGGGATCAGCCGGGCGAGGCGTTGGCTGCCGGACCAGCCGGGGACGATCCCCACGCCGGCCTCCGGAAGTGCTATGGCGGCCTCGGGGCTGATGACGCGGATGTCGCAGGCCGCAGCCAGCTCCAACCCGCCGCCGAACGCGTGGCCGTTCAGGGCGGCGACCGTGGGTTTGTGCAGGCGTGCCAGCCGGTCAAGACTGCGGTGGCCGCCACGAACCCAGGTGCGGGCAAAGTCGGCGGGGGCAAGATCGGCCCAGGCCTTGATGTCGGCCCCGGAACAGAAGGCCTTCTCGCCCTCACCGATGATGACGACCGCCCGGATCCCGGCATGGGCCTCGATCATCTCGATATGGCTGGCAAGCTGATCCAGCATCTCGACAGTCAGGCAGTTGAGCTTGGCCGGATTTTGCAGCTGCAGTTCGGCCACCGACCCGGCGACATGCAGGCGGACGCCGCTCATGGTTGCCAGCCCATCGGGCCGACGCGCAGCAGCGAAAGCGGCATGCTGGCCGCGTTCTCGGCAATGGCAACCCGGCCTCGACTGGCGGCAACGATGTCGCGGGCGGGGTCGATGCCGGGCATGATCTCGGTGGCGACAAGGCCCCGGTCGGTCAGGCGGATCACGCAGCGTTCGGTGATGTAGAGCACCTCTTGCCCCTGCGCGCGGGCGCGGGTGCCGGAGAAGGTGACATGTTCGACCCTGTCGACCATCTTGCAGAACTTGCCCGGGCTGGCGACTTTCACGCCGACGGCGGACAGGTCCGTGACGGCCCCGGCCTCGAACCAGCCGGAAAAGACGATCTTGCGGGCCTGCGACGTGATGTCGACGAACCCGCCGCACCCCGCCGTGAGATAGGGCTTCTTCCCCAGCTTCGAGACGTTGACGTTGCCCTCGGTGTCAATCTCCAGAAACGACAGGAACGACAGGTCGAACCCGCCACCCTGGAAATAGATGAACTGCTGCGGCGCGGGCACATAGGCGTCGGCGTTCGAGGCACAGCCGAAGGCGAAGCCGGTCAGGGGCATGCCCCCCACGGCGCCCTGTTCGATTGCCCAGGTCACGGCCTCGGGGTGGCCTTCCTCCAGCAGGATGCGCGGCACCATGGCCGAGATGCCGAAGCCGAGGTTTGCGGTCATGCCGCCCTTCAGCTCCAGCGCGGCGCGGCGGGCGATGACCTTCTCGACGCCATGCTGGGCCAGCGCGAAGCTGGACCAGGGCCGCATGATCTGGCCGGAAATCGCCGGGTCATAGGGCGTCTCGCAGGTTTGCTTCTGGTCGGGGTCGATCACGATCAGATCGACGAGATGCCCCGGCACCCGGACATCATGGGGCCGCAGCGAACCCTTCGCCGTCAGGCGCGAGACCTGGGCGATGACGAGGCCGCGGTTGTTGCGGGTCGCGATGGCCTGTTCCAACCCGCCCAGATAGGCCCCCTCGTGCTCATAGGTCAGGTTGCCCCATTCGTCAGCCGTCGTGGCGCGCAGGACGCAGACATCGGGCTGGATGTTCGGGAAATGCAGCCAGGTCTCGCCGCCAAACTCGACGCGCCGGACGATGGGCTCCGCGGCTCCGCGGGCGTTCATCGCGCAACCCTCGCGAACCGGGTCGGCAAAGGTGTCCAGCCCGACCCTGGTCAGCACACCGGGGCGGCGGGCGGCGCCTTCGCGATGCATGTCGAACAGGATGCCAGAGGGCACGTTGTAGGCGGCGACCCGGTCGTCAACGATCATTTTCCAGATCTCGGGCATTGGCAGGCTGGAGGGTCCAGAAGGGTAGGATCCGGCCAAGACGCGGGCCAGAAGGCCATCCTGGGCGATCCAGTCCACCCCCTTGACACCATACATGTCGCCCGCGGCGATCGGGTGCAGTGTCGTGAGGGCCTTCGGGTGCCCTTCCGCCCGGAAGCGGTCGCCGAGCGCCTTGAGGACAAGGTCGGGGCAACCGAGAGCGGACGACGAGGAAACGGTCACGACGGCCCCATCCTTGATCCGGGAAACGGCGTCGGAGGCAGCGACAAGTTTGGTCATGCGGCTTGGTCTTCAGCCCCGTCCAAGGCCTTGCCTGCGGCCTGAGCGGTCCGGCTCGCATCGGTCGCCGGCATCGCCAGAGGCTTGTGGCCTGGGACAGGCCTGCCCGCCGCAATCGCCGCCGTGACCTCAGGGACGCGTTTTGCGATGGCAGATGATCTGCAGACCGCCCTGATGACCGGGTTTTCCAGCGCCGGGACGCGGCTTGCCGTGCCGACCGGGGTCGCATCTGCGCTGGCGAATTCTGCGGCGCGTCGGGCGGACGTCCTGACGACAGCCGCCGGATCCTGTCCCGCCGAGCGTAGCGCGCCGATCCTGTGCTCGACGGCAAAGCCGCTTGCCCCGATCACCTTCCAGCGCATGAGTCCCTCGAAATTTGGTTGGTCCCCCCAGATTATGGAACGATCCAATAGGCGTCAAGCGGCAATTCGTGCGCCGTCCCGGAAAGGACGTCGCAGCGTTCCGGCGACGGCAGGGCAGGCTCATGCGGGTTGCGGCGCGAAGTCCGCACTCGCCGCCCTGGTGCGGCGCGACCTCGGTTCGGCGCCCGGCCCCTTTGCTTCGGACGGTTGCGCCCGCGGCAAGACCCGCAGGCGTGAAAGCGAACGCTGCCTTGCTGCGGTCCGGGGCCGGGTCGGGCGACACGGTCCGCGACTGGGCGCGGCAGTCCAAATCCTGGATGACGCCGGGCAGGAACCGGGACCGCTCTGGCGCGAGGGGGCCGGGGCCGGCGTCGCGCGCACAGGCGTGACCCAGGAAACCGGCCTCGGCGCGGGTCCGCCGCACGATCCCGGCGCCGGAATCCTCTGGCATGTCCGTCGGCTTGCGGCCTATGGTCAGGGCCAGACGGCAGGCGACTTCGGCCTCTCCGGCTCTTTCGGCAGGGCCGTCGAAGCCCCGCCGGTCAGCCGGTATAAGGCCGATTTCGCTGCCTTCTATCATGTCTTCCTCAGCTTCGAGTCACCCCATGCCCGCCCCTGCAAACCGCCTGAAGCTCCGTCTTGCCGCCGGGGATACCGTCTTTGGCTGCTGGCTCGGCATGGCCGATCCCTATGCCGCCGAAATGGCCGCGACCTGCGGCTTCGACTGGCTGCTGATCGATGGCGAACACGCGCCGAACGACCTGCGGACCACGCTGGCGCAGCTTGCCGTCATCGAGCCGTCGCCCTCGCAGCCCGTGGTCCGCCTGCGCAACGACGACCCCGCCCGGGTCAAGCAGGCGCTGGACGCCGGTGCCCAAAGCCTTCTGATCCCGATGATCGAGACTGCCGAACAGGCTCGCCGTGCGCTGGCGGCCACCCGTTATCCGCCCGAGGGCATCCGTGGTGTCGGCGCCTCGCTCGCCCGCGCCTCAAGGTTTTCGGCGATCCCGGACTATCTTCAGACCGCGAACGACGGGATCTGCCTGATCCTGCAGGTCGAAAGCCGCGCGGGCCTTGCCGCTCTGGACGAAATCCTGGCGATCCCGGGAATTGACTGCGTCTTCGTCGGCCCCGCCGACCTAGCGGCCGACATGGGCCACCTTGGCAACGCAGGCCACCCCGACGTCCGGGCCGCCGTGAAGGACGCGCTGACCCGGATCGCCGCCTCGGGCAAGGCCGCCGGTGTCCTGTCCACCGACGACGCCTTCATCGGCGACTGCCTGAAGTCGGGCGCGCGCTTTGTTGGCGTCGGGATCGATGTGCTGGCCTATGTCGACGCGCTGCGAGCACGGGCGAAGCAGTTCGTTCCGCGGTAACCCCTCGTCGTTCGACTTCGTCGCCTCCTCGGGACAGCCGCGAGAAGTGACGAAGTCGCAGACGAGCGGTCAGCCAATCAGCGCCAGAGCCCGGATCGGTGAGCCGGTCCCGTCCTTGAGCTTCAGAGGCGTGACGATCAGCACAGCGCCCTTGGCCGGCAGCTGGTCCAGGTTGCACAGGCTCGCCAGTCCAAAGCAGTTGTCCCGGTGCAGGAAATTGTGCGCCGGGAAGGGCGGGCTGAACTTGCCCGCCATACCTGCGTCCGTGCCGATGCACTGGGTGCCCCAGCCGACGATGCCCTTGCCCAGAAGGTAGTCGATGCAATCGGTCGAAGGGCCGGGCGAGTGCGAGCCGTCCTCGTAAGGGTCCGGGTCCTCGTTCAGGAACAACGCCTCATCATGCGAGCGTCTGTCCCAGTCGGTCCGCATCAGCACCCATTCGCCCGGCCCGATCTGGCCGTGCTTCGCTTCCCAGGCCTTCACATGGGCGGCGGTCAGCAGGAAATCGGGGTCGGCGGCAGCTTCGGCCGAACAGTCGATGACATTCGCAGGCGCGATCAGGCGCTGGACTGACAGGGTGTCGGTGAAGCCGTCCGGGTGGTCCTTGCCCGACAGCCAATGGTGCGGCGCGTCGAAATGGGTGCCGGAGTGTTCGCCCAATTCCAGCCAGTTCCAGGCCCAGAACGGTCCGTCCTTGTCATACTCGCTGATCCGGTGGATGGCGACCTTGGGCGTGTTCCGCGCAAGATCCGCGGGCAGCCGCAGGATCGGCGTTTCGGGACCAAGCTCGGCGGTCAGGTCGACGACCTTCACGCTGCCCCCCGCCAGCCCCGAGGCCAGCGCGGCCAGCACCTCCTGCCCGCCGGACCGGGCCTCGCCCTGCCCCGCGAACCGGCGACGCCGACGGGTCATCACCTCTTCGATCATGTCGAAGACGGCATCTACGGCACGGTCCTCGGTCACGAACCCGGGCGACATCCGCAGGATCGGGCCACGAAAGTCGACCGAGTAGCCCTCCACCCCCAAAGCCCCCACGCAAGCCGCGGCCTCGGCCTTGTCCGGCAGCCGGATCATCACCGCCCCGCCACGCTTGGCGGCGTCCCGTGGAGAGTGGAGCGGCAGGTTCAGCCGGTCTGCCCGGGTGATCACCCGGTCGACCAGGCGGCGGTTATGGGCGGCGATGTCGCGCAGGTCCTGGTTTGCGAACCACTCCATCGCGGGCAGCGAGGCCAGCGCGGCGACGGATCCCGGCGTGCCGGTGTCGAAGCGGCGGATGTCGGGAGCATAGGCGAAGCTGTCGAGGTCCCAGGAAAAGGGGTTGTTCTGGCTGAACCAGCCCCGGCCTTCCGGTGTGAGGCTGGGGATCAGGTCCTTGTCAGCGTAAAGTATGCCCGCGCCGGGCGTCCCGCAGAGCCATTTCAGGCTTGTCGAAACCACGAAATCCACCCGCGGGTGCGTCGCGTCGAACGGCATCAGGCCCGCACCCTGGGTGATGTCGGCGACGATCAGGCTGCCCGTGCGCCGACCATGGGCGACGAGGGCGGGGTAGTCCATCCTGGACGACCCGATGGAGGTGACCCAGGTCAGGAGGGCGAGGCCGACGTCGGGGGTCCAGCGGTCCAGATAGTCCTCGGTCTCCACCCAGGCGCGGCCTTCCGCGACCGGGACAGTCGTCAGGGTGAAGCCCAGCTTCGGGGCGAGACCTGCAAGGAGGAAATGGAGCGAGGGAAAGCAGTCGGCGGCCACCAGCACGCGTTTGCGGTTCAGGCTGCCTTCCGGCAGGGCGCGCAGGATCTTCTGCAGGCCTTCGGTCACGTTGTCGACGGTGGTAAGGCTGCCTTTCGGAACATTGATCAGCCGCCGCCAGCGGTCGATGAAGTCCTGCCTCTTTCGCAGGACATATCCCCACTGCCTGTCGTTCGGGGCCGACCAGACGTCGGAGAACTCGGCCATGGCCCGGGCAAGGTCTTGCTCTTTCCCCGGATAGATGCCGATGGAATGATAAAGGAAGTAGCCCCCATCGGTGGTGTTGCGGCTCATCGGATGCGGCCCTCCCCGGCCTTCGGGCGTGACAGTGCCAAAGGGGCGCGGGGGCTGCAAGTGTCCACCCGTGCCAGTTATCAACCCGGGACAAAGCAATGGCTTGTCTGTGGACATTCACGTTCGGTCAAGGATTGCTTTCGCCCGTCCGGCGGGCCTGCCAAGTGCGAAGATGTCGCCCGGCGCCGCATCGATTGTGCCACCGGGGTGGACCTGGGCTCAGGACCCGTTGGGAACCCGCCCCACCTGCCACCTTATCAGATTTGCCCAAAGCAAATCTGACCGCGCCCTCGCTCCCGGCCCGCGCCAGCGTGCTCGGACGTTCGCCGGGAAAACAGTCCGCGGGACTGTTTTCTGATCCGGCTCACCCCTTGTCCTCCCGCCCCCCGACCCCCACCTTAACCTACAGGCTCCGCCCGCCGCACCGCTTCTGCGGCCCCGCCCCTGATGCCCCCGGCACCGGCCCTCAAGCCCGAAACCCGGACGGCAGCGATCCCCTCGGCATCCGCCGAGGTGGCCCCCCGGAAAAGGAACCTCTCGATGTCCAAGGACAGAAGCAAAGGCAACAAGGAAGCCAAGAAGCCCAAGAAGGAAGCCCCCAAGGTGCTGGCCACCGCGAACTCGGGCCTCGGCAAGGACGGCATGGTCATCGCGGGCAAGAAGGTCAAGTGAGGGGGGCGCAGGTCGGGGTTCGCCCCGATGCCCCCCAGCACCCCACCCCGCACCCCACCAGAACCAACCGCGCTCCCCCTCCTCCGCCGTGGAAGGGGATAGCTGCGGCTGGCCACCCGCACCACAGGTTACCAGACCGTAAACGCCCACACCCAACCCCTTGAAATCATTCGGCCCATATCCCTGTCCACGCAGGGCGCTTGCCCGGCCTGCGCCCCGCCCCATATCCCGTTCATGCGCACCGTCCTCGCCCTTCTTCTCCTCACCACCCCCCTCCGCGCCCAGGAGGTGGACCTCGAGCTTGTCCTCCTCGCCGACGCCTCCGGCTCGATCACCCAGGAAGAAATCGACTTCCAAAGGGAAGGCACCGCCACCGCGATCACCGACCCCGCCGTGATTGAGGCGATCCAGAACACCCTCACCGGCGCCATCGCCGTCACCTATGTCGAGTGGGCGGCCAACCAGGCCACCGTCGCCCCTTGGACCGTGATCGACAGCCCCGAGACGGCCGAGGCCTTTGCGGCCGCCCTCCTCGGCCCCCCCCGCCTGGCCACCGGCCGCAACGCCATCGGGAATGCGCTCCTCGACGGCAAGCTGCGGATCGAGACCAACCGGATCGCCAGCCTCCGTCAGGTCATCGACTTCTCCGGCGACAGCCTCGGCAACTTCTCCGGCGTCGGCATCGAGCAGGCGCGGGCCGAGGTCATCGCCGCCGGGATCGTCATCAACGGCCTGCCGATCCTTGACGGCGGCCCGGATGATCCGCTCCTGCAGGACTACGAAGCTCGCCTCATCGGCGGCCCCGGCGCCTTTGCGATCCCGGCGATCGGACGGGCGGAGTTCGTGACCGCCCTCCGCCGCAAGCTGATCCTGGAGATCGCGGGCACTCCGTCCGGAACCGCGGACCTGACCGCCGCCCCTTGAGCTTGCCTGCCCCCGCCTGACCCGCTAGGAAACCGGGAACCCTTTCCCATGGCAGGCCAACATGCGTCTTTCCCGCTACTTCCTTCCCGTCCTCAAGGAAAACCCCGCCGAGGCGCAGATCGTCAGCCACCGCTACATGCTGCGGGCCGGCATGATCAAGCAGCAGGCGGCGGGCATCTATTCCTGGCTGCCGCTCGGCTACCGCGTCCTGAAACGGATCGAGGAGATCGTACATCAGGAACAGATCCGCGCCGGGCACATCCCGCTTCTGATGCCCACCATCCAGCCCGCCGACCTCTGGCGCGAAAGCGGCCGCTACGGCGACTACGGCGAGGAGATGCTGCGGATCACCGACCGCCAGAAGCGCGAGCTTCTGTATGGTCCCACCAACGAGGAGATGATCACCGACATCTTCCGGTCCCACGTCAGCAGCTACAAGGATCTGCCGCTAACCCTCTATCACATCCAGTGGAAGTTCCGCGACGAGATGCGGCCGCGCTTCGGCGTGATGCGGGGGCGTGAGTTCCTGATGAAGGACGGCTACAACTTCGACGTCGACCGCGACGCCGCTTTGCACGCCTACAACCGCCACATGGTCAGCTACCTGCGCACCTACGAACGCATGGGCCTGACCGCGATCCCGATGCGTGCGGCCAGTGGCCCGATCGGCGGCGACAACACGCATGAATTCCTGGTGCTGGCGCAGACCGGCGAGTCCGAAGTCTTCTACGACGACCGCGTGACCGGCCTGAAGCTCGGAAGCCGCGACATCGACTATGACGACCGCGCCCAGGTCGCCGATGTCTGCAAGGCGTTCTCCACCCTATACGCCCGCACCGACGAGACGCACGACCCCGCGGTGTTCGACCAGGTCCCGGAAGCGCACCGCAAGGTGGGTCGGGGCATCGAGGTCGGGCAGATCTTCTACTTCGGCACCAAGTATTCCGCCTCGATGGGGGCCGAGGTCACGACCGCCGAAGGGACCAAGGTCCCGGTCGAGATGGGGTCGCACGGGATCGGCGTTTCCCGCCTGCTGGGCGCGATCATCGAGGCGAGCCACGACGACAAGGGGATCATCTGGCCGGAAGGGGTCACGCCCTTCCCGGTGGGGATCGTGAACCTCAAGCAGGGCGATGCAGCGGCGGATGCGGCCTGCGAGGGGCTTTACAAGGCCCTGCAGGCCAAGGGGCTCGAGGCGCTTTATGACGACCGCGACGAACGCGCCGGGGCGAAGTTCGCGACGATGGACCTGATCGGCCTGCCGTGGCGGATCACCGTCGGCCCGCGCGGGCTGGCCAACGGGGTGGTCGAACTGACCAGCCGCCGGACCGGGACAAGCGAAGAGATGTCACCCGAGGCCGCCGTCGACCGGATCGCGCAGATTTACGCCGGTTGCTGACCGGACCTGCGCGCCGGATGCGGCGGTCTGTGCCATCACGATCACCACATTGCCCTGCTTGTGGCGCGACCCGGCCAGCGCATGCGCCGCGCGCACCTCTGCGAAGGGCAGTGTCCGGCCCAGATGCGGGCGGTAGACGCCGTCGCGGTGCAGCCGGATCAGCCGCTCCATCGCCGCCCGGCCCTCGCCGATCACCCCGCCGCTGATCCGGTGTGTGCCCCGCCGTGGCCGAAGGGCAGCACCGATCTGTTCGGCAAGGGTTGCCGTCACCGGCAGCAGCCGACCGGCTTCGGCCAACAAGCCCTTGGCGCGCGGATAGGGCAGCGTGCCCACCACGTCGAGGATCACATCCCACTGGCCGCTGATCGGTCCGGCGCTGTAGTCGATCACCGCATCGGCGCCAAGCTTGCGCGCAAGCGCATGGTTCGCGCGGCCCGCGACCGCCGTGACCTCGGCCCCGACCGACCGCGCGATCTGCAATGCCGCGCTGCCGACCGACCCGGTCGCGCCGTTGACCAGAAGCCGCTCGCCGGGCCTGAGACCGGCCTTGTCCAGAAGAACGTCCGCCGCCGTCAGGCCGCCGAAGAAGAACGCGGCGGCTTCGGCGTCGCTCAGGCTGTCGGGCTGATGCAACAGCCTGCCATCGGCGCGGATCGTCAGAAACTCGGCATGCGCGCCCCCCGACATGCCGGTGGTGCCGAACACCCGCTGTCCCGGCAGAAAGCCCGTGACCCCGGTGCCGGTCGCGTCCACCACGCCCGCGAACTCCATCCCCGGCACCGGGTTGCGGGGCCGGATCAGGCCGGTGATCAGCCGCAGGATCAGACCGAACCCCCGCGGCGCATCATTGGCGCGCAGGCGCGCATCGGCCGTGGTCACGCCGGCGGCCGTTACCCGGACCCGCACCTCTCCCGGCTTCGGCTCCGGCTGCGGCAGGTCCTCAAGCGTGATCACATCGGGTCCGCCATACCGGCGCACAGTGGCGGCTTTCATCCCGGATCTCCGTGGTTGACCTGCAAGCGGGGTAGAGGATTCAGGTTGGAACACAAACGGTTCCTGCTCTGGCGTCTGGAAATCCTGACCTGCGGCTCCGGCCCGCACCAGCCCTGCCCCCGACGCGAAGGCCGCCCCGCCAGCCTGGGCCCGACAACGGTTGACCTTGCCGCAGCCGGTTCCTAGCCTTCGCGGGAAACCGGGAGCGATGGATATGACGCGGGCACTGATCACCTGGGGCGGCTGGGACGGGCACGAGCCCGACAGGGTCGCGGCCCTGTTCGCGGGCTGGCTGGGCGAGGCGGGACTGGAGGTCACGCTGACCGACAGCCTGGCCTGCTTCGACGACCTCGACGCCGTCAAGGCGTTCGACCTGATCGTCCCGGTCTGGACCATGTCGACGATCGGCAAGGACCAGGCGCTCAACGCCTGTGCGGCGGTGGCCTCCGGCGTCGGGATCGCGGGCTGTCATGGCGGCATGTGCGACGCTTTCCGCGAGAATGTGGACTGGCAGTTCCTAACCGGCGCGCAGTGGGTCGCGCATCCGGGCAATGACGGGGTGGAATATGGGGTCCGCATCGTCTCGGACGATCCGGTGGTGGCGGGAATCGGGAATTTCACGGTGAAGACCGAGCAGTATTATCTGCATGTCGATCCGGCGGTGCGGGTGCACGCGGTCTGCGATTTTCCGGTGGCGGACGGGCCGCATGCGGTGAACGGCCCGGTCGCCATGCCGGTCGTCTTCACCAAGGGCTACGGCGCGGGCCGGGTCTACTACAACGCGCTTGGCCACAAGGCGGACGTCATCGGCACGGGCCCCGCGGCCGAGCTGATGCGGCGCGGACTGATCTGGGCGGCGCGGCGCGACTGACCTTGCGTCACATCTGGCAAAGGCGCCCCGTTTCGTGGCAGAGCTCAGTCATCCTTTCGCAACACTTGCCCGTCAGACTGGCCCCATGACCTTGCCCGCCGATCACTACCGGATCCTGAAACGCAACCTGTCGCTGGCTGAGTTGCTGGCCGACGGCATCGTGCATGCGCTGGCGCTGTTGGCCGGACTGATCGCGTTTCCGTTCCTGCTCTTCCATGGACTGCAGACGGCGGGGATCGGCACCTTCGCGGCACTTGCCGTCTATGCGGCGGGCTTCTTCCTGATGTGGGGCTTCTCGCTGGCCTACAACATGACGCCGCCGTCGGCCCTGAAATGGCTTTTGCGGCGGTTCGACCATTCGATGATCTACGTGATGATCGCGGGCACCTATACGGCGGTCATTCCGCATCTGGACAGTGCAACCTGGGCCTGGGTCCTGGGCCTTGTGGTCTGGACCGGTGCCACGCTGGGGATCATCGTGAAAGTGGCCCTGCCCGGGCGCTATGACCGCCTGGCAATCCTGGCCTATGTTCTTCTGGGTTGGGTCGGGGTCATTGCCATCGGCCCGGTCACGGCGGCTTTGCCCGCAGTGTCCCTCTGGCTTCTGGTGGCGGGCGGCGCGACCTATGTCGCAGGGGTCGGCTTTCATGTCTGGCACCAGCTGCGGTTCCAGACTGCGATCTGGCACGGTTTTGTCGCCGTGGCCGCCGGCCTGCACTTCGCCGCCATTTCCCTGGCGCTGGCCTAGGCTCGCGACCGCCTGGCAGGCGCCGCCGGCTGTCTTTGCATCGCGCAGGTCGACAGGCTGGACCGCACCGCGCGTCGACGGCCGCGTTGGGCCGGCAGGACCCGGATCGCACAGGCCCGGGCGCGACCGCCGCGCGTTTCCCGGTCCGGCCAATGCCTTCAGCGCGGCAGGCGGCACCGGCCGCTGCGCATCCGACCTCCCGCCGTGACATCTCTGCCCGCGTCGGTCCTGACCGCCCCTTGCGCCACGGCCACGCTGCAGCGATATGTGGGGCAAAGGGAAGGAACCCGCGATGGCGCTGCCGACCAACCAACAGTTGCGCTATTGGGGCATCGCTGCCGCGGTGTTCCTTCTGGCGATCTGGCTCCTTGGCGATGTGCTTCTTCCCTTCATCGTCGGCGGGGCCATCGCCTATTTCCTCGACCCCGTAGCCGACCGGCTGGAACGGATGGGCCTGTCGCGCGTTGCCGCGACCACGCTGATTTCGCTGATCGCGCTGCTGCTGGTGGTGCTGCTGGTGCTGGCGGTCATCCCGACGCTTTTCAACCAGCTGACCGCGCTGGTGAATGCCGCCCCCGACATTGCCAAGCGGCTGCAGGGGTTCCTTCTGGCGCGGTTCCCCGAGCTGGCCGATTCCACCTCGACCATCCGGCAGACGCTGGCCGAGCTCGGTGCAGCGATCCAGGCGCGCGGGGCGCAAGTGGCGCAAGGGGTGCTCAGCTCGGCGCTGGGCGTGATTTCGATCGTCCTCTTCATCGTCGTGGTGCCGGTGGTGGCGTTCTACCTGCTGCTGGACTGGGACGACATGGTCGCGCGGATCGATTCCATGCTGCCTCTCGATCATGCGCCGACGATCCGCCGCCTGGCGCGCGAGATCAACGCCGTGCTGGCAGGTTTCGTGCGCGGGCAGGTCTCGGTCTGCCTGGCGCTTGGCACCTTCTACGCGCTGGCACTGATGCTGGCGGGACTGCAGTTCGGACTGATCGTCGGCGCGATCGCCGGAGCGATCACCTTCATTCCCTACGTCGGCTCGCTGGTTGGCGGCACGCTGGCCGTGGGCCTGGCGCTTTTCCAGTTCTGGGGCGACTGGCTGCAGATCGGCATCATCGCCGCGATCTTCGCCGCCGGCCAATTCGTCGAGGGCAACGTCCTGACGCCGCGCCTGGTCGGCAAGTCGGTCGGTCTGCACCCGGTCTGGCTTCTTTTCGCGCTGTCAGCCTTCGGCACCGTCTTCGGCTTTGTCGGCATGCTGATCGCGGTCCCCGTCGCGGCCGCGATCGGCGTGCTGACCCGCTTTGCCATGGAGCAGTACCGGGCGAGCCTGCTGTACCAGGGCAAGGCCGGGCTCTTGCCGCCGACCGACAGTTTCACCGCCGCGCCCGAGACCCCGAAACCCGCGCGCAGCCGCAAAGGCAAACCGGAGTCCGGCGCGTGATCCGGCAGTTGGCTTTTGACCTGCCAAACGCCGAAGCCATGACGCGCGAGGATTTCTTCGTCACAACCACGAACGCGCTGACCTTGCAGACGGTCGAAGCCTGGCAGGACTGGCCGGGACGCAAGCTGCTGTTGGTCGGCCCGGAAGGCGCGGGCAAGACGCATCTTGCGCATGTCTGGGCCGCGCAGGCGAAGGCGGCGCTTCTGTCCGCGCGCGACCTGGGCGGAACCGACCTTGCCCCGCTGGCGGGCCGCCCGGTCGCGGTCGAGGATGCCGACCGCATCGGCCTTGCAGAGGTGCCGCTCTTTCACCTGCACAATCTCGCGACGTCCGGGGCGGCCCTGCTCTTGACGGCGCGCACCCCGCCGCGCGACTGGGGCCTGCGCCTTCCCGACCTGGTCAGCCGGATGCAGGCCACGGCCATCGCCCATCTCGACGCGCCCGACGATGCGCTGCTTTCAGCCGTGCTGGTCAAGCTTTTCGCCGACCGGCAGGTCGCCGTGCCCGCGAACCTGATCCCCTATCTGGTCGGCCGGATGCCCCGGTCGGTCGGCGCGGCACGGGCACTGGTCGCCGCCTTGGACGCCCGCGCTCTTGCCGCCGGCCGCCCGATCACCCGCGCGCTTGCGGGCGAGGTGCTGGACAGCCTTGGCCCCGAATGAAAGACTGTCACATAGCTTTCACGAACCCCACGGCATAAGCCCGTTCATGACCCAGGCCGATTTCCTCCGCACTCCCTTCCCCGCCCCTGTCGAGCTTCCCTTTGCGGAGACCGCCGGGCCGGGGCGCTTTTTCAACCGCGAACTCAGCTGGCTGGCCTTCAACTGGCGCGTCCTTGAAGAGGCCGCCAACCCCGCCGTGCCGCTGCTGGAACGGCTGCGCTTCCTGTCGATCTCGGCCACCAACCTCGATGAATTCTACACCGTGCGCGTGGCGGGCCTGCGCGCGCTGGTCCGCACCGCGAACGCGACGCTGTCGGAAGACGGCCGCAGCCCCGCCGAACAGCTGCAACTGATCAACGCCGACGCCCGACGGCTGATGCAGACCCAGCAGACCACCTTCAACCGCCTGCGCAAGGAGATGGAGGCGGAAGGCATCAGCATCGTCCCGCGGACGAAACTGACCGCCCGCGACCTGAAGCATCTGGAAGCCCACTTCCTGAACAACGTCTTTCCGGTCCTGTCGCCGCTGGCCATCGACCCCGCGCACCCTTTCCCGTTCATCCCGAACACCGGCTTTTCGCTTGCGCTGGAACTGGAGCGGGTGACCGACCGCCGCCAGCTGAAGGCGCTTCTGCCGATCCCGCAGCAGATCGCCCGCTTCGTGCCCCTGCCCGGCAAGCCTGGCGAACACCGCTTCCTGCCGCTGGAAGAGCTGCTGCTTTTGCACCTGAACATGCTGTTCCCCGGCTATACCGACCGCGGGCATTGCAGCTTTCGCGTGTTGCGCGACAGCGACCTCGAGGTCGAGGACGAGGCCGAGGATCTGGTCCGCGAATTCGAGACCGCCCTGAAACGCCGCCGCCGCGGCGAAGTGATCCGGCTGAAGCTGTCGGCCGGCGCACCGGAAGACCTGCGCGCACTCATCATGGAGGAACTGGCCGTCACCGAGGACGAGGTGGTCGAGGTCAAGGGTCTGCTCGGGGTCGCCGACCTGAAGGAACTGATCCTGCCCAGCCGGAAAGACCTGATGTGGTCCCCCTTCAACCCCCGGGTGCCCGAACGGGTCGAGGATCACGACGGCGACATGTTCGCCGCGATCCGGCAGAAGGACATGCTGCTGCATCACCCCTATGAAACCTTCGACATGGTGATCCGCTTTCTGCAGCAGGCGGCGACCGACCCGAACGTGCTGGCGATCAAGCAGACGCTCTACCGCACCAGTTGGGACAGCCCGATCGTGTCGGCCCTGTGCGAGGCGGCGGAAGCCGGGAAATCCGTGACCGCGCTGGTCGAACTGAAGGCGCGGTTCGACGAGGCCGCGAACATCCGCCAGTCGCGCCGACTGGAACGGTCGGGCGCGCATGTCGTCTACGGCTTCGTCAACTACAAGACCCACGCCAAGATCAGCACCGTCGTCCGGCGCGAGGGTGACCATCTGGTGACCTACACCCATTACGGCACCGGCAACTACCACCCGATCACCGCCCGCATCTACACGGATCTCTCGTTTTTCACCTGCGATGCCGCCCTCGGGCGCGACGCGACCAAGGTGTTCAACTACCTGTCGGGCTACGTCCAGCCCGAGGGGCTGGAGAACCTCGCCATCTCGCCCATCACGCTGAAGCCCCGCCTGCTGGAGCTGATCGCCGCCGAGGCCGCCCACGCCCGTGCGGGCCGTCCGGCAGAGATCTGGGCCAAGATGAACTCGGTCATCGAACCTGACGTGATCGACGCGCTCTATGCGGCCAGCCAGGCAGGCGTGAAGATCAGCCTGATCATCCGGGGCATCTGCGGCTTGCGGCCGGGTGTGAAGGGTCTTTCGGAAAACATCCGCGTGAAGTCGATCGTCGGGCGGTTTCTTGAACATTCGCGCATCGTCTGTTTCGGCAACGGCCACGGCCTGCCGACCAGGAAGGCGCGGGTGTTCTTTTCCTCGGCCGACTGGATGGGCCGCAACCTGACGCGCCGGGTCGAGACACTGGTCGAGGCGCTGAACCCGACCGTCAAGAACCAGATCATCAGCCAGATCATGGCCGCGAACCTTGCCGACGAGGCGCAAAGCTGGGTTCTCTCGCCGGACGGCAGCTATGCCCGCGATCTGGGGCCCGAGGGTGCGCAGCTTTTCAGCTGCCACCAGTTCTTCATGCAGAACCCTTCGCTGTCAGGCCGCGGCACTGCGGCGAAGGACGCTCCGCGACTGATTCCGGTGCAAGACGACGAGGCAGGCGCACCCGCAGCGGCACGATAGGTCCGGCGCCAAATTTCTTCAGCAAGAAATCTGGGTCCGCGCCGTCAGCTTCCGGAATGCGGATCGCGCAACAGCTGCAGCCGCCCCGCTGCCGCGCGGGCGAAAGTCCGCAGGACCACCTTGCGCCGCGCGCCCGTCAGGGGCGTCTCGGGTGCCATCCGCACCACCTCGGCGTCATAGGCATCGGCATAGATCAGCCCGGTCTCCGGCGGCAGCAGGCCGACCGGAAAATCGGCATCCACCGCCCAGAAGAACCGGTCGCACCAGTCAATATACCCCTGCCATTTGCGGTCGGCACGAAAGTCTGCCCGGCTCGACTTGCACTCGACGACCCAGACCTCGCCTCTCGGCCCCAGCGCCATCACATCGACGCGCAGCCCCGCGATCGGGATCAGTTCCTCGACACAGACGTAATCCAGCTTTCGCAAGCCGCGGCACACCCCGCGCTGCAGGCGCTGGCCGGGCAACGGCGGCAGGGTGTCCTCGGGCAGGTCGACCGGCATGTCCATGGCGCGATCATGAACCAAAGGTGAACATCTGTCCAGCCTTGCGGCCCGCCGGTCCGCGCCCTATGTTGGCTGGTGGCGGGTTCTGCTCCTCGCGTGCGGGGCCAATTTTCCAGTGGCCGATAAGCAAGCGAACGGGGGCTGGCTCTGCCTGGATCCTGGTCCAGGTATCTGGCGCCCACCTGAGACCTCTGGCTCTCGGGAAAACCCCGGTCCTCACGGTTGCTGCGGGCCCGCCACTCCTACCGACGGACGTGCTGCTTGCGCTTAGCTGGCACCACGACCCGGACCAGAACCGGCTCGCGCGCGCCGCGACCGCCCTGCGAGCCTTCGTCGCCTTCGGCCATGCCCATCACCCGGAAGGCGAACTGCACGGCGGAAAAGACGATGCCATTGAAGACGACCAGCATCCCGACCGCGACCCAGCCGATGTCCGACGCCATGACCAGACGCCCGATTCCCGCCACGTCCAGCCACAGCAGGCCACCGGTGAAAATCGCCGCGACGGCAAACCCAAGCGCCACGGACCATATGTAAAGACGCACAAGTTCGGGCATCGCAACCTCCATGCTGTCCTGAAAAGCTAGGATGCGGGCCGGACGGTGCCAAGCCCCGAAGATGCGCTCCGCGCCAATCCGCCGCAGCGGGCCCGGTGCAGCCGGAACCTGCAGCGCACCTGATCGGGATCATGGCGGCCGTTCGCCAGCGACCTCAGGATCGCGTCCATGGGACGAAGGAGGATCGCGCCCTGAAACCGGTCACAACACGGCACCGCAGTGCCGACGGCGTCGGGTTCCCACTGCCGCGCGGCACGGGCAGTCAGCGTGAGAACGTGCTGAACGCCGGTGCCGAGGCCTTTGACGACGCCGCGCAGCCGTGGGAATACCCTGGCCGCGTGGCAGGCCACGGCCGCTGCCTTCCGGACCGCACCGCCGAGACGAAGCCGCGGCCGATCGAGGGTCAGCCTTCCATCGCCTCCAGCTCGTCGATGAAGCCCGCGATCATCGACAGGCCCTTGTCCCAGAACTTCGGATCGCTTGCGTCCAGACCGAAGGGCGCCAGCAGATCCTTGTGGTGCATCGACCCGCCCGCTTTCAGCATGGCGAAATACTTCTCCTGAAAGTCGGGCAAGCCGCCGGCGTAAGCCGCGTAAAGCGCGTTCACCAGCCCGTCGCCGAAGGCATAGGCATAGACGTAGAACGGCGAATGGACGAAATGCGGGATATAGGCCCAGAATGTCTCATACCCGTCCATGAACTCGAACGCATCGCCCAGGGACTGCGCCTGCACGCTCATCCACAGCGCGTTGATGTCCTCGGGGGTCAGCTCGCCTTCGGCCCGGGCGGCATGCAGCTTGCATTCGAAGTCGTAGAAGGCGATCTGGCGGACCACCGTGTTGATCATGTCCTCGACCTTGCCCGCCAGCAGGGTCTTCCTTTCGGCGGGTGTCTTCGCCTGATCCAGAAGTCTGCGGAAGGTCAGCATCTCGCCGAAGACGCTTGCGGTTTCGGCCAGCGTCAGGGGGGTTGAGGACAAAAGCTCGCCCTGCCCCGCCGCCAGAACCTGATGCACACCGTGGCCCAGCTCATGCGCCAGCGTCATCACATCGCGCGGTTTGCCAAGGTAGTTGAGCATGACGTAGGGGTGGACGGTGGTAACGGTCGGATGCGCGAAGGCGCCGGGGGCCTTGCCGGGTTTGACGCCCGCGTCGATCCAGCCCTTGTCGAAGAAGGGTGCGGCCAGATCGGCCATCCGGGGGTCGAAGGCGGCATAGGCCTCGGTTACCGTCCGGCGCGCCTCGGTCCAGTCGACCAGGCGCGGCGTCTCGGTCGGCAGGGGCGCGTTGCGGTCCCAGACCTGCAGCTTGTCGAGGCCCATCCACCTGGCCTTGAGGCGGTAGTAACGGTGGCTGAGTTTGGGATAGGCGGCGACCACGGCGTTGCGCAACGCCTCGACCACTTCCGGCTCGACATGGTTCGACAGGTGGCGGCCATGCTGCGGCGACGGCATCTTGCGCCAGCGGTCGTGGATTTCCTTCTCTTTGGAAAGCGTGTTGTGGATGCGGGCGAAGAGCTTGATGTTGCGGTCAAACACCGCCGCCAATGCCTTTGCCGCCGCCTCGCGCCGGGGGCGCAGGGGATCGGTCAGCAGGTTGAGCGTCGCCTCAAGGTTCAGCTCTTCCGCCTCGCCCGCGACGGCGAACATGAGGCCCGCCATCGTCTCGTCAAAGAGCTTGTTCCAGGCGCTGGCCCCGACGACGCTTTCGTCGTGCAGGAACTTCTCCAACTCGTCCGACAACTGGTGCGGCCGCATCGCGCGCATCCGGTCGAAGACCGGCTTGTAGCGGGCGAGGTCTGTGTTGGCGGAGATCAGCCGGGCGAGGTGGTCGTCGTCCAGCCGGTTGAACTCCAGGCTGAAGAACACCAGCGGCGTGGTCGCCGTTGTCACCCTGTCCTGCGCATTGCCCATGAACTGCGCGCGCTCGGGGTCGATGGTGTTCTGGTAATAGCGCAGGCCGGCATAGGACATCAGCCGCCCGGCGATGATCTCGATCCGCTCGTATTCCCGCACGCAGACCAGCAGGCCCGCCGCATCCTGACGCCCGAGCCGCCCCTCGTAAGTCTGGGCAAAGGCGGCGCAGGCGCGTTCGAGTTCGGCCATGTCGGCCGCGAACTCCGGACCGTCCGCGGTTGGGTAAAGGTCGGTCAGATCCCAGTCCGGCAGGTCGCCGAACCCGCCCCCTGCGGCATTGGCGTCGTAAAGCGGTTGAAGCAGGTGCAGGGGCATGGGTCTCTCCGGAACGCTCTCACATCATCTAGTCTCGGAAGTCCGCCGGCAAACCCTCCGGACCACTCCTCATTCAACTTCGTCTTCTCGTCGTGATGCGCGTGCCAGCGAAGCGTGACGCACTGATCGACGACCCGCTGATCAGATTTCGACTGCGACCTCGTAGACCCGGTCCATCATCGCTTGCGTGCCGCGCACGAATTCCAGCGAACAGGGATAGGCCACGCCCTCGCGCACCGTCCGGCCGAAGGCCTCGACCTGCAGCTTGTAATGGTTGGCCGTCGGAAAGCGTTCCACCGTCACGCGATTGCCCCGCTGGTGCAATTCGACCGCCGCGAGATCGTTCACGTTCGCATTGAACGGCCCGCCTTCCAGCCGGATCATGCCCTTCGTCCCCTGGAACGTCGCCACCTGCCGGTTGTACATCCGCATCGAGGTCATCGAACCGTAGGTGAAACGCCCCTTCGGCCCCTCCATCGTGGCCGCGACCTGGGCGAAGACGTCGACGCCCCCCTCGCGGTGGATGCGGGCCGAGATGTCCACGGGTTCCGCCCGGGTGACGAAACGGGCGCAACCGAAGGTGTAGACCCCGATGTCGCGCAACGACCCGCCGCCGGTTTCCGGCTTGTTCCGGATGTTGCCGCCATCGGTGAGGTTGAAGCTGAAGGCCACGTCGGCATGGACGAGATCGCCGATCTCTCCGGCCTCGAACCACTCTTTCGCGCGCTGCCACTGCGGATGGTGGACGATCATGTAGGCCTCGGCGGCCAGCAGCTTCGACCGGTCCCGCGCCGCAATGATCTGGTCGATCTCGCGCGCCTTCAGGGCGATGGGCTTTTCGGTCAGCACATGCTTGCCCGCCGCCAGGCATTTCAGCGTCCATTCGACATGCATGTGGTTCGGCAGCGGAATGTAGACCGCGTCGATCCCGGGATCGGCCAGCAGCGCCTCGTAGGTCGGGTGCAGCGTCAGGGAAGGGCAGAAGGCCCGGAACCCTGCCGCCTTCGCGGGGTCCGACGTCGCCAGAGCCGCAAGTTCGGCGCCTTCGGCGGCATGGATTGCCGGGGCCATGTGTTCGCGCGCAAAGCGGGCCGCGCCCAGAACGCCCCATCTGACTGGCTGCATCTTTCCCTCCCACAGCTTTTGCCGACACTAGGGTCAGGACTCATAGCCAGAACATGACGGTCGCGGCAAGGGCGCAGGCGGAGAGGAACAGGTCTGCACACCGGTCGTAGC
>FWPV01000735.1_pt1 | contig 99052 bp, 87 predicted proteins | sample 2228371 | NCBI WGS metagenome assembly FWPV01 (sample SAMEA103939776, study PRJEB20133) | metagenome
GGGGGAGGAGGATGCATCGTAGGGGCGGCTCGCAGCCGCCCGTCCTCGGCAGACCAACAACGTTTAGGAAAATAGCGGCTCGCAGCCGCCCGTCCTCGGCAGACCAACAACGTTTGGAAAAATAGCGGCTCGCAGCCGCCCATCCCTGGCAGACCGACAACGTTTGAAAAAACAGAATAGGGACGGCTTCACGGCGGCGACAGCAGGATTCTCTGATTGGCTGCCACATTTTCCAGGCTCGTCTCCGCACCGTTGGGCCAGCGCACGGCGACGCGCCTTACGTGCGTCGCCTTTCCCAGGCCAAAGTGCAGCCGCGCATCTTCAGAAGCCAGGTAGCTGCTGCCGACGTGCACCTCGCCCACCAATCGCCGACCGTCGGGAAGCTCCACGGTGACCTGCGCACCCGGATGCACGCCGCCGAGATCGACCTGGAGCCAGTTGCCGGCGGCGCCGCTGCTTTTGAGCAGCACCAGCTCGCCTGCGATCTGGCTGATGGCGATGTCAGGCGCTCCGTCGTTGTCGAAGTCCGCCAGCGCGCTGCCGCGACCGAGCAGCGGACCCAGCTCTTTCAGCCCGACCTGCTGCGTCCATTCGATGAAGTGGCCGGGGCGGTCTGAAGGGCCGTCGAGGCTCCAGGTGCGATTGCGATAGTAGCGCACCAGCTCGGGGTCGGTCTCCAGGTTGGTGACCGGCACGCGGCCATTGACGATCAGCAGGTCGCGGTCGGTGTCGTTGTCGAGGTCGACGAGATGCGTTCCCCAGCCGGTCATGCCGTTGCCCAGTCCGCTGAGGCCGATGCGGAAGGTGCTGTATTGGAAGGTGATCGGCCCGCCCGGCTCGGTGGTGTTGCGATAGAGCGCGTTCAGCTCGCGCTCCCAGTTGGTGATGAAAAGGTCGAAGCGCCCGTCGCCGTCGTAGTCGCCGGAGGCCACGCCCATGCCGGAGCCGGTGTCGCCGACGTCCGCCGAGTGGGTGACGTCTACAAAACGGAAGCCGAGGCGCTCTGGGTCGGCCTCGACGCCCCCCGGCCAGGGGTCGTTGCGATAGAGGCGATTGGGGTGGCCGTCGTTGGCGATGTAGAGGTCGAGGTCGCCGTCGTTGTCCACGTCGGTGAAGATGGCGCCAAGCGTGCGCTCCTCCTTGACGAGGCCGGCGCTCAGCGTGACCTCCTCGAAGACCACCCGTCCGTCTGCGTCCAACCCACGGTGGAGATAGAGCCGGTCGGGGATGCCGTAGTAGTCCTGTGGGAAGGCGCCGACGGGCTTGGGGATTTTGCGCTTGAAGTCGATGTAGCCGCCGACGAAGAGGTCGAGCCAACCGTCGCCGTTGAGATCGGCGACGGCGGCTGCGCTGCTCCATTCGGGGGCGTCGACGCCGGCTGCGACTGCGCCTTCCTGGAAGGTTCCGTCGCCGTTGTTCCACAGCAGGGCGTTGGCGCCATAGGCGGTGACGTAGAGATCGACCCAGCCGTCGTTGTTGAAATCCGCCGCAATGCAGCCGTTGCCGCGCATCGTCAGCCCTGCGCCCGAGGCGGCGGTGACGTCCTCGAAGCGGCCGCCCACGTTGCGATAGAGGCGATTGTGCGGCAGGCCGCCATTTTGCAGCCAGAAATCGGTTTCCTGCACAGCATAGGAGTTGACGACGTACAGGTCAAGCCAGCCGTCGTTGTCGTAGTCGATCCAGCAGAGGCCGCCGCCCATCGCCGCCACCATGTCCTGATGGATGGCAGTGCGAAAGGCGCCGTGGCGGAAGTCAAGGCCGACCTCCGCAGCCACGTTGCGCAGGATCACGTCACCGGTCGCGCTTTCGTTAATTGGAGCGATTGTTTGCGGCGGGGGCGCTGCGGCTGCCTCGATGTGAGGCGCCTGCACCTGCTGCGAGGGCGCGTCTGCGGGCAGCGGGTCGAGCGGCAGCCCGCTGGGGACAGCGTCCGGGATCAGGTGCATCAAGTTTTTAGCGGCTGGATCCGTCAGCGCCTCCAGGAAAGCGACAAGATCGGCCACGTCCTGTTCGTTCAGCGGCAACCCGTTGCGCAGCAAGGGCGCTGCAGAGCCGAGCTGCCGCTCCGGCGCAAAGGGCTGCACGCTGCTGTATAGGTCGGGCGGGACGCCGTTGACGCTGGGGTCATAGCTGAGCACGCTGTTCAGCGGGTCGGCATGGTGCCAGATGGCGGCCTCCAGCGTGGCGAAGGCGCCGTTATGAAAATAAGGCGCGGTCAGCGCAACGTTGCGTAGGCTGGGTGTGCGGAAGGCGAAGCGATCGCGCGCGTCGAAGGTGACGTTGGCGCGGCCCCAGTCCTCGCGGCGGCTGTAGCCGTTGCCTTTGCCGGGGCCAAGTTGCGGCGCCAGCAGGTTATTAAAGGCGTGGTCGGTGAAGAGATCGCCGCTGTGACAGGCGGCGCAGTTCACCCGCTCATCGAGCGCACCGAAAAAGAGCAGCGCGCCGCGCTTTTGTTGCTCGCTGAGCGCGTTGGCTTCTCCGCGCACATAGGCGTCCCAGGGAGCGTCGGTGAAGATCAGCGTGCGTTCAAAGGCGGCCAGCGCCTCGACCAGGCGCTCGATCGTCACCGGCTCGGCGGCGGGGGCGTCGGGCGCATCGAACGCCTTGCGAAAGAGGTCGACGTAGGTCGGGTTGGCGCGCAGCCGCTCGACCAGGGCGCGGCGAATCTGATGAGGAGGCAGGCCGCCGAGCGTGGCGCCGGCCATCTCATGCAGGCTCGTGACCGGAAAGAGCGCCTGCGCAGTGAGGGCGTCGTCGAGCGCCAGCTCGTTGACCACGCGCTCCAGCGTCTTGATCTGACCGGCGTAGGGCTGGACGCGGCCGTCCCAAAATTGCAGCTCCATCAGCGCGCTGTTGAGGATCGTCGGGCTGTTGCGCGGCACGAACTGGCCGATGAAGGGGTTGTGCACCCAGTCATCTGCGCGGGCCGCCAATCGCCGCACGTTGCCCGCCTCTTGCGCCAGCTCCACTTCCTCCACAAAGACGCGCGAGGGCCCCAATCCCTGACCGCCGGTTCCGATGGGCAGCACGCGTCCGTCCGCCATGGCGAAGGCGGGGTGATGGCAGGTGGCGCAGGCGATGTTGCGATCTCCCGACAAGATCGGGTCGAAGAAGAGCAGGCGGCCCAGTTCGGCGCGCGCCGGATCGACCTGCGCCATGTTGCGGCCGGGGTTAGGGCGCAAATCCAGCGTTTGAATCAGCCGCCGCAACGCTTCATCGTACGCCTCGGGGGCGATGGAGACGCGGCCGCTTTCCTGGGGCGCTGCAGCCTTTTCCTTGGCGGACTCGTCTTGAGGGCGATTCCCGACTGCGTCTCCGTTCCTCCCTCTCTCCGGTTCCTCGCTTTCACCCCCTCCAAAAGTCACGCGCAGAACGCGACCGGGAAACACCTCGCTGATGTAGAGCGAGCCGTCGGGCGCAGGCAAGACGGCGCCGGGAAAGTTCAGTTTGTCGATCACGGTTTCGAGTTGGCAGCCTTCGCGCAGGCCGCGCGGCGTCAGGCAAGCGGGCGGCACGCGGCTGAGGCGGCCGCTGTTGACCTGGTAGCCGCTTCCGGTGAAGCAGGAGGCGCCAGGGGTGAACGTGGCGAATTCGAGCACCCAGAGCGATCCGTCCGGCCCAAACGCCACGTCGATGGGCATGTTGAGGCCGTCGAGCACGGTGCGCTGGTTGCGTTGCAGATCGACGGCGACGACCTGCCCGACGCCGGCCGGATAGGGGCAGCCGCCCGTCAACGTCACCAGATACTCCTCGCCGAAGCGCTCGATCCCCGTCGGCACGGCCTCCACGGTCTGCACGGGGTTGTTCGGATCGACCAGAGGGTCAAAGCGATGGAAGAAGCGCGTCGTCCCGTCAGGATTTTCGATGGCGACGCCGTTGCCGCTGGCGTCGGTCACGACCGGGCGACCGTCGGGCGAGAAGGTCATGTCGAAGGGGTTGATCAACATGACATTGTTGAGCCGCCGCATCGCCTGCCCCAGCGCGTCAGGGGTGAACGGCGTCTGCGGCAGCGCGGCTTTCGGCGGCGACGCCGGCCGCAGCACCTGTTCGAGCGGCAGCGTCCACAGGTGGCCGGCCCCGAAATTGCCGACGTAGATCAGGGAGCCATCGCCTTTGACGCCCACCAGATTGGCACCGGCGAGGTCGCCTGAATCGCGCGAGGAGGGAAGCCCCGAGACCAACCGCCCAATTTCGCCGTCGACCGTGATCAACGTCACGCCGGCGCTGTCATCGCGCTTGCCGGTGCCCTCCTCGGCCACGAGCAGGCTGCCGTCCGGCAACAGCGCCAGCCCCAACGGCGCAAAAAGGCCATCGGCGACGACTTCAATGCGCGGCGGCGGCAGCGGTTGCGGCTTGCCGACGCTGAGCGCCTTGCTCGCACAGGCAGAGGCGGTTGCGCTGGCCATGGCGAGAACACCCAAGCAGAGCAAGGAGCGCATCCAGAATGGCAGGCTTGCCCAGGCAATGCGACGTTTCATTGCTATTCACCTACCCAGGGGACGAGATGTCTGCTCGCTGAAATGTGGGCGAGAGGCTTGTCGCCCCTCGCCCTGGAATCATCGGTTGCTGTAGACTTACTCGAAGAATGCGTTGTAATTTTCCAGCTCCGCATTGGCCTTGACGGCGGCCTCGTTGAGGGCGTCCTGCGGCGAGAGCCCGTCGTTCAGCACGCGGCTGTAGGTCTCGACGATAATGCGGCGGATGGCCGGGAAGGGGCCGGCGCGGCCGCCCAGCACGGCGTAGTTCGGCGTGCCGTCATCCAACACGGTGCGGGTCGTCACGAGCTGGTCGATGGCGGTGCGGAAGTTGGGGTTGTCGGTCCAGAACTGCAGCAGCTCCGGGTCCTCCAACAGCTCGACGCGCACCGGGAAGTAGCCGGTCGCCATGTGCCAGTCCTTCTGCTGCGGCAGGTCGGCCATGAACTTCATGAACTGCCAGGCGGCGTTGTTGATGGCGGGGTCGCCGGAGTCGATCAGCCACAGGGCTGCGCCGCCCAACACGACGCCGTTGCGCTCGCTGCTGTCGGCGTGCGGGATGAAGGCCGTGCCGACCTTGAACTCCGCCTTCTGGATCAGAGAGACGTCAGAGGTGGAGTCGAACTCGATGGCGGCCTGGCGGGTCAGGAAGGTGCTGTCGGTCTCCGTCCAGGTGTTGTTCAGGTTGGGAGCGTAGCCTTCCTTGACGAGGTCGGTCAGGTGCGTGAAGACCTCGACGCCCTTATCCTGGTTGAAAAGCACTTCGGTCGGTCGCGCCGTGCGTCCATTGTTGTTGTTGAAGTAAAGGCCGCCGCTGTTGGCCAGATATTGCTCGAACTCCCAGCCGACCTGACCAAAGGTGAAGCAGTAGGGCGCCACCTGCGCAGCCAGCAGCTTGTCGCACAGCGCCTTGAACTCCGAGAACTTCAGGCTGCCCTGCGGCGGCTCGACGCCGGCGGCCTCGAACATCTCGGCGTTGTAGTAGAGCAGGGGCGTGCTGCTGTTGAAGGCCATCGCCACCATGCCGTTCTCGTCCGAATAGTATTCGCGCACAGCCGGAATGAAGACGCTCGGGTCAAAGCCGTCGGCCTCCATCAACTGCCAGGCCGGCACGAGACGTCCGGTGTCGAACATCGTCTGCGAGGAGAGGTCGAAGTTTTGGACGATGTTCGGAGTGCCGCCGCTCTCAAAGGAGGCCAGGAGCGCGTTGTAGGTGTCGTCGTACGAGCCCTGGTAGGTGGCGTTGACGAACACCGCATCCTGGCTGGCGTTGAAGCGATCGACCAGCATCTGCACCGTTTCGCCGAGGTTGCCGCCCATGGCGTGCCAAAATTCGATGGTGATCTTTTCGGTCGGCGCAGCCGCTTGCGGGGCCTCCTGCGCAGGCGCCGAGGGCGCGCTGGGCGCCACCGGCGCGGCGCACGCCGCCGCCACAATGGCGATGATCAGGATAAGCGTCAGAATACTCCATCTCTTGTTCACAGTTTCCTCCTGGTAATCTTGATAAAATGATTCTGGATACCGACAGTTGATGATTCACAGCCCATCGGGCTGGATATCCACAAGCGCATCGAAGGCGAGCCGCTCACCCTTTCAAGCCAGTCATGGCGATGCCGCGCACAAGCTGCTTTTGGGCGAACAGAAAGACCAGCAAGGCGGGCAGGATGGCGATGACCGAGCCGGCCATCACCGGCCCCCAGTCCGCCCCACGGTCGAGCGTGCTCATAAAGTAGCGGATGCCGATCTGCAACGTGCGCATTTCCACCTTGCTGGTGATGATGAGCGGCCAGAGGTATTGATTCCAGGCGCTGAGAAAGGCGAAAATGGCGAAGGCGCCGATCGAGCCTTTGCTCAGCGGCACGAGCACGGTCCACAGGTAGCGCCAGTTGCCGCAGCCGTCGATGCGGGCGGCGTCGTGAAAGTCCTTGGGCACGGTCAGGAAAAACTGGCGCAGCAAGAAAACGCCGAAGGCGCTGACCAGGAAAGGCGCCGTCAGCCCCATGTAGGTGTCTCCCCACCCGAGCGCCGAGACCAACTGGTAGTTCGGAATAAAGACCAGCTCAAAGGGCACCATCAGGCTGCCGATCACCAGATAGAAGAGGCCGTTGCGTCCTGGGAAATCAAGGATGGCGAAGGCGTAGGCGGCCATGATGCTGAAGATGACCTGCGCCAGCGTAATGATGCCCGACTGAATCGTCGAATTGAGCAGGAAGCGGCCAAAGGGATTGACGTTCCAGGCGACGATGTAGTTCTCGAACGTCCACTGTCGGGGCAAAATTTCTGGAGGGAAGACGATGATCTGCGATGGAATTTTGAAGCTGGTGAAAAAGGCGATAATGATGGGCAAAGAAATGATGAGCCCAATTCCTAGCAGAAGCAGATGCACGACGATGTCTTGGACGTGAATATGCAATCTGCGACGAGGTCGCTGCGTCTGTGTGGCAATCATTGGTAATGCACCCTCCGATTCGCCGCCGCGTAGTTGATAAAGGACATGATCACCACCAGGATGGCGAGCAGGTACGCCTGCGCCGAAGCAATCCCGCGCTGCGGCGTGCCGACGAAGGCGGTGTCAAAAATGCTGTAAACGAGCGTCATTGTGGCGCGGCCCGGCCCGCCCTGCGTCAAGATGTGAATCTCGCCGAACGCCTGGAAGCTGTAGATGATGTTGATGATCAGCAGAAAAAAGAGCGTCGGCGAGAGCAGCGGCAAGGTGATGTGGCGAATGCGCTGCAAAACGCCGGCCCCGTCCACCTTGGCGGCGTCGTAATAGCTTTCGTCGATGTTCTGCACGCCCGCCAGCGCAATGATGACGTTGAAGCCAAGTTGCCGCCAAGTGGTGGCGATGATCACGGCCACCAGCGCCCACTCTTTAGAGCCGAGCCAGTTGGGCGCCTGCTGCATGTTCTCGAATAGACCAAGCTGCACCATCCAGTAGTTGAGATAGCCGACCACCGGATGATAGAGCCAGCGGAAGAGCACGCCCGCCACGGCGCTGCTGATAATCACCGGCACGAAGATCAAGGCGCGATAGAACCACGCCATCTTGCCGAGCGGGTAAGAGAGCAGGATCGCCAACACCACCGCCAATGCAATGCCGGTGGGCACCGTGCCCAACACAAACAGGAGCGTGATGCGCACGCTATCCCAGTAGTCCGGGCTGGTGAGCAAAGTGCGGTAGTTGTCGAAGCCGACGAAGCGCATCACATTGCCGAACGGCGCAATCCGATGCAGGCTTAGGTGAAATGAGGTGAAGATCGGGATGAAGACGAAAATTAACAGGCCAAAGAGCGTCGGCGCCAGATATAAATAAGCCTCGACGGTCGGCCATATCTTGCGCCGCCATTTCGCCTGTCCAGTTGCCGTCCTATGCAAAGACAGCGGCTGATTCAGTGTGCTTTGCGACATATTCGATTCCATTAGAGTGAGTAGAGGGAGCTGAAACTGTCAGAGCGACTGTACAAACGGTTGTTATGTGTTCGCCAGCGATGCGCCAACAGTATACTCCAGCTTCGTCACTCTTTCAAACTTCTTTTTTATCTAAAGTGCGTTTTTAAGCTCAACCGATGCTTCTGGCAACAACATTTGCAGTCTATCCCGGCTATATTAAGCAGCTTGTGATGAAACGTTAACAGATTGTGATCGAACGGGTCCGTCGGAGGGTGCAGAGAATAGAAAAGGGACGCTTGCTGCAAGCGTCCCTTTCTTGAAAGGTCAGTGTTTTTGGACGTAACTTTAGAGGAGGTGTAGGCTGCGCCGCTCTCCACCCTCTCCTATCGATTTGACTGCTGTCGATTCGTCAGCGCATCCGCCAGGATCGGGCGGAATTTATAACCGTAAATGATCTGGCCTTCTTCGCCTTCTTCACGCAGCTTGCGGGTCACCATCTCCACGCGCAGGCCGATCTTCACCTCTTGCGGGTCAACGTCGGTGAGCTGGGCGGTCACCATCGGACCCTCGTCTAATTTGATAAGTGCAATCGTATACGGCTTCTGATCTTCATAGCCGCGTGGGACGTTATACATGGTCGTGAAGCTGTACACTTCGCCCCGACCGCTCAGCCTGGCAGGAATGCCCTCCGGTCGGTTTTTGCCCAAGTGGCCGCTCATCAGTCATCTCCAACCATCATCGGCTGAGCGGCGACGGCGGGCATCATCGCATGGAAGTCAAACGCCGCCGCTGTGGAAAAGCGCTGCTCGCGCATCGGCTGATGGCAGTGTGGGCAAATTTGTCGCGGGGGAAAGACGGCGCGCTCGCAGTGGATGCACACCTCTCCCTGCAGACTATAACGCTGTTTCTTGGTTCGCCACATATTCGGAATCGCCATAATCCCTATCACCTCTTCACAAATATTCTTTGAATCGGAGCATCTCTTGCGACGGCCATAGGCCGCTTTCTCGTAAGCCCCTCGTCTAACTGCAATCTTACGCCGCACAGCATAGCCGCTTGGGGCTCTCAATTCCTATCTGCTCCGCTCTATGGTGAACTTGATAGGTTTTGACAGGCTTTCTTAAAAACTTTGTGGAAATATTGTGAAAGCTTTGGTGCGCCTTGGTGAAGGAGGAGCCGGTGATTCACGCTGTGGCGTTCATCCGATCGCTGCGCCGACCATCCACAACAACGCCAGCGTCAGCCCCAGCAGGGCCCCGCCGACCAGCAGCCAGTTTGAACGCAGGCGCAGCTCCCAGCTCGCGGCAAGATCGGCGGCGGCGACCTGCCGTCGCCACATAGAGAAAGCTGCGACGAGGCGTCGCTCGCTGCCTTCAATCGAGTTTTGGGCGACGCGCAGCGCTTGGCTCAGGCGCACCGCCGCGGCGGCGTAGAGGACGAGCGCATCGCCTGCCGGCAGGGGAGACCAGGGGATGGAACGCGCGACCCAAGGCGCTACCGCCGCCGCCAGTGCGCCGACGAGCACCGGCCAGGTCGCCACCCACAGGCTGTCAGGTTTAAAGGCGTCGCGCACCGCCAAACCCGCCGAGGGCCAGACGAAGAGGACGCTCGCCACGCCGACGAGCAAGGCCAGCCAGGCGCCCCACATAACTTTGGGCGGCCTCTTGGCCTGCGGCGCAGTGGTCGCCATCAGCCACAAAAAGCGCGCCATCAACAGCGTCGTGCCGACTGCGGCCAACGGCAACAGCCCGTTCAGCAGCGCAGACCAGCCGTCCGGCAGGGTGGCCGTCGCGGCTTTCAGCGCCGCCTTCGCCACCGCGCCGCTCGTCAACGGAAAGCCGGCCAGCGCCAGCGCTGGCAGCAGCAATGCAGCCACTGCCGCCCGGTTTACGCCGGCGAAGCCCACGCCGAGAAAGAGCGCGCCCTTGGCCAACCCATGATGCATCACGTACAGCAGCACGGCGGTCAGCGCCGCCTGATCCGTCCTGCCGGTGAGCAGCCATGCGCCGCAGGCGACCGTGATCAGGCCGATCTGGCTGATGCTGGAGTAGGCGAGCACCGTCTTTGCGTTGCGTTGGGTGACGCCGATCAGCGCGCCGTAAAACGCCGTGACCAGCCCGACGCCGATCAGAAAGCCGCCCCATTCCCCCAACGCGCCGACCGGATTCAAAAAGCGCAGCCAGCCGAGCACGCCCGCCTTGATCATGGCGCCGCTCAGGACGGCGCTGGCCGGGATGGGCGCCGCCGGATGGGCGAGCGGCAGCCATACGTGCAACAGGACGACGCCCGCCTTGACGCCGAAGCTGGCGAAGATCAACGCGGCGGCCAGGGGATCGGCGGCGGGATCAAGCGCCAAGGAGTTGGAGGCGATGAACAGCATCGCCAGGCCAGCGAAGAGCAGCACTTCCCCGATCATCACCAGGATGATGTAGACGCGCGCCGCCGTGCGCGCCTCCTCGTCGCCATTGTGCACGACCAGGCCGTAGGAGGCGAAGCTCATCAACGCATACCAGGTGTAGAACGACCCCATGTCCTGGGCGACGATCAACCCAAGGTTGCCCGTCATCGCCAGCAAGAAGTAGATGGAATAGCGCCAACGTTTGTTGTCTTTGGCCAGATAGCCGACGCCGAAGAGCGCCGCCAGCAGCCAGAGCAAGGCTGTGAAGAAGAGAAAGGTCTGGGCGACCTCGTCCATGCCGTAGCGGGCGCCCAACAACACCCAGGGCAGCTCCAGCGCCGCTCCCTCAGGCATCGCGAGCGCCGCGACAAGCGCCGGCCCTGCTGCACTCGCCGCCAGCCAGGGAGATGTGCGCGGCCGCACCATATACGCCACGGCCAGGGCCAGGGGATAGAGCCAGGTCAGAATCAAGAGCGCCGTCATAGCCGGTACTCCAACAGGATCAGGAACTCAACCCAGCGCAGCAGCCCAAAGGGCATGTTGGCAAGCACGCCCAGCAACAGCACGAATGCGCCGGTGATCGCAGGAGGGAACAACAGCATCCAGTGCGTCTCCATCCGACCATAAAGATGCTCTTCAGGCCATGCGCCCTGTTGAGGCTTGAACCAGCCGCGGTAGAGGATGGGCAAAAAGTAGGCGGCGTTGAGCAGGCTGCTCGTCAGCAGCACGCCCAGCGCCCAGCCGTTCTCCGCCTGCAGGGAGCCAGCTCCCAGGAACCACTTGCTGATGAAGCCCGCCGTCGGCGGGACGCCGATCATCCCCAGCGCTGCGACCGTGAAAGCGGCCATGGTCAGCGGCATGCGTCGACCGACGCCGTCCATCTCGCTCACTTTGTGGATGCCCAGCGTCTCGGCGAAATTGCCGGCGCAGAAGAACAGCGTGATCTTCATGACGCCCTGATGCACGAGGTGCAGCAGGCCGCCGATGGCGCCAAACAGGCCGAAGGTCGCCGCGCCCAGGATGATGTAGGAGACCTGGCTCACCGTCGAATAGGCCAGCCGTTTTTTAAGGTCATCCTGATTGAGTGCAAAAAGCGAACCGACGATGATGGTGATCGCAGCGGCGATCAGCAGCGGATCGATGAGGCCGAGTTCATGCGCCAGATTGATGCCATAGAGGTCGTAAACAACGCGCACGATGCCGAACGCCCCTGCTTTGACCACGGCCACGGCGTGCAGCAATGCGCTCACAGGCGCCGGCGCCACCATCGCCCGCGGCAGCCAGCCATGCAGCGGAACCAACGCCGCCTTGACGCCGAACCCCACCATGAAGAAAGGGAAGAGCCAGCGCAGCGCCTCGGGCGACCGCGCTCCCACTGCATCCAGCGCGCCGCCGTCCACGAATTCCACCGGCCCGGCCAGGACGTGGAGGCCGATCACGCCGATCAACAGCACGACGCCGCCGCTCAACGTGTAGGCCAGATAGACGCGTCCGCCGTGCATCGCCTGGGGCGTGCCGCGATGCACCACCAGAGGATAGGTGCAGATCGTCAGCATCTCGTAGAAGATGAGAAAGGTCAACGGATTGCCCGCCAGGGCAATGCCCATGGTCGAGCTGACGCATAAAGAGAAGAAGCCGAAGAAGCGGCTGCGGTTCGGCGAATACTCCAGATAGCCGATGGCGTAGATGGTCGTCACAAGCCACAGGCTGGCGGACAGCACAATGAAGAGGACGGAGAGCGAATCTGCGCGCAACACCAGATCGATCTCCGGCAACAAGGGCAGCCGCGTCTCGTAGACCCTTCCTTCCAGCAGGCCGGGCACCATGATGGCGAGCAACGCCAGTTTGAGCAAGGCGCCGAAGAGATTGAGCACGGTGCGCGTCGTATGCGCCTCTTCCTCCAGAAAGAAGATCACCAGCCCCGGGGCAAACGAAGAGAGAAACAGGAGCAGCGGCAGAGAACTTTCCCAACCCATCATTCGATCCCTAACATCCCGATTGCACCGATGGAAAGCATCTCCATGACGGCGATGCCTGCAAAACTGAGCAGGAGCGCCAGCACGGCCAGGCTGAAGGCGGAAAGCGTCATCGTTTTGGGCGCCAGCGTCAGGCGGTGCAGCACCGCATCGTCCGGTTGGCGGAAGAGCGGGGCCACCACGCGCATGACGTAAATTGCAGCAAGCAGGCCGCCCGCCACAATGATGGCTGCGATGAGCCAGTCCCCGTGCGCCAGAGATGCGTCGAGCATGAACCATTTGGCGATGAAGCCGCCGCTAGGAGGCAACGCCGCCAGGCTCACCCCTGCCGCCCCAAAGGCGACCACCGCCAGCGGCTGCATTTCCATCAAGCCGCGCAGCGACGCAATGCGATCGTCGCCCGTGACCAGCTGAATGGCGCCGGCGCTGAGAAAGGCGGCGGCTTTGGCGCTGGCGTGCGCGAGAATGAAACAGACGATCCCGGTCAGCGCCAGCGCACTCTGCTCTTTCACGAAGAGCAGCGGCATGAGCAGGAAGAGATAGCCGATTTGCGCAACCGTGGAATAGGCGATCAGCAGTTTGAGGCGCGTCTGCCGGATCGCCTGCAGCGACCCCCAGAGGATGGCCACCCCACCCAACCCCATCAACAGGTAGGGCGCTCCTGTATGGCTGAGCGGATAAAAAATCTCCAGCCAGGCGCGCAGCAAAATGTAGAACGACCCCTTCACCACCAGCCCCGAAAGCAGCGCGCTGACCGGGGCGATGGCATTGGCGTGCGCAGGCGGCAACCAGAAGTGGAGCGGAAAGAGCGCCGTTTTCATCATCAGCCCGACGGTCATCAGCCCAGCGGCGGCGGCCAGCGAGGGCGCAGTCGTCACCCCTTTCTTCAGTTGGTCGATGTCGAGCACGCCGAATTCCCCATAGAGGAAGGCCACGCCCATCAGATAAAAGAGAGAGCCGGCCAGGCTCACCAGCAGGTAGCGCATGGCCGCCCGGAGCACGTCGGGCTTGCCCGCCAGCGCCGTCAACGCCACGGCCGCAAAGCTCACCAGCTCCAACGTCACGTAAAGGTTGAAAACGTCTCTGGAGAGGAAGAGCGCGTTGAGCGCCGACCAGAGAAAGAGCCAGAGCGGCCAGAAGGAGGCGTAGCGCTGCTTTGTCTCCTCGTTGTGGCCTGGGAAGTTGAAATAGCCGTAGGCGTAAAGCGCAACGGCTGCGCCGACCACAGCCGTCAACATCAGCATCAGCGCAGAAAGGCCGTCCACCGCCAGATCGATGCCGAGCGGGGCGCCCCATCCTCCCACCGGGTGTCGCGTCGGGCCGTCGCGCACCAGCAATGCACTCAGAAAGCCGACGGCGACAAACGTGATCGCGGCGCCGATCATCGTCACAAGGGGCGACATGCGTTGCGGCGCCAAAAAAGCGCACAATGCAGCCAGCAGAGGCGCCATGATCGCGACCGGAAGCCAGAAGGCCGCCTCGAAGATCATGTTACGTCTCCTCGTCCGTTTCCAGGCGCGCGGAGCCGGTGAGCGCCTGAATGCGAGTCGCAAGCGTCAACGCTAGCCCCGTTGCGCAGACGGCCACTACAATGCCTGTAATGACCAGGGCGTGCGGCACAGGGTCGGCGCGCTGCGTCGGCCCTTGATAGGCGATGGAAATGAAGACCATGAAAACGCCGGCGCCCATGACATTCATCGCCAGGATTTTGCGCAACAGATGTGGATAGGCGAGCAGCGCATACAGCCCCATGCCGAAGAGCAGGACGCCGGCCAGTGTGTAGAGCGTTGCGGCGTCGATCATTTCTCTTCCTCTCTGCGCGGGTAGCCGCCGATGAAAAGCACGGCCAACGTGACGCCAATCGAGAACATGGCCGCCCCCTCAATCACGAGAATCACCGTTTTGGCCTGCTCTGGAGGATATTGCAACAAGCCGCCCGTCAAAAACAGCAGCCCAACCGCAGCGATGACAAAGGCCGCCACGCCTGCTCCCAGCAGCAGGCGCAGCCAGAAGGGCCGGCCTGCGTGCGGCAGCCAAACGGCGGCCGCCACCCACAAGACGCCGACGCCGCCCAACACCGCGCCGCCCTGAAAGGCGCCGCCCGGCTCATCGGCGCCGAGCCATAACATGTAGCCTGCAACCACGATCATCAGCGGCAAGAGCAGCCGTACAAAGGTCGCCAGCACCGGCGTGTCGGGCGTCTTGAACCAGATGCGCGCCCTCGGCGCAATCGCCCAGACGCCGACGATCGCCAGCAACAGCACGGCTACTTCAAGCAAGGTGTCATAGCCGCGATAGTTGAGCAACACCGCCGTCACCGGGTTCAAAACCCCGCTGCGAGGCAGGGAGTCGATCGCCAGCGGAGCCAACCTGCCGACGTTGGCGGGAAAGGTGAGCGCAGCCGTCGCCAGGGCCGCGACCAGCGCCATCGTCAACGCCAGGACGAAGAGGCGCGGCCGCGTCAGCCGGGTGTCGTCGTCGGCTTGCAGCGCGCGATCGATGTCTCTAGTTTGCATTGCTTCCCTCCTTCGTGGATTTCGGCGCAGCCTCCACTTGCAATCGTCGCTTTTGCGCAGCGCGTTGCATGGCGCTCAACGTCGAGAGCAGCAGCGCGCCGGTCAGTCCCGAGCCGACCGCGGCCTCCGCCAGCGCCACATCGGGCGCCTGCAGCCGCACCCACGCCAGCGCCACCAGCAATCCAAACGCAATGAACAGCATCACTGCGCGTAGCAAGTTCGGCGTCGTCAGAGCCAGCCAGGCGCAGGCCAGCAAAATGATCACCAGCGTCGCGTCGAACCACTCAACCACCATCATGGCGACTCCTCTTCCCTCGTTTCCGGTGTTTTCACAGCCTGGAGTCGGCGATGCGTTTTTCGGCGACGCCAGGCTTCGCCCGCTTTTCAACGACCGGAGCCCGTTCCTCTTCCATCTGCTGGAGCGCTCTGCGCGCAATCAGATGCGCGACGGTGGCGCTGGCGAAGAGCACAAGCGCCCAGATGAACACCAGCTTGAGCCGCACCAGCCAGTCCTCGATTTGAAAGAGGGCGCTGAGCACGATCAGCCCCAGGCCGAGGTTGTCGGCCTTGGTCAGCGCGTGAAGCCGCGTGAACACATCGGGCAGGCGCAACAGGCCGACGGTGCCGGCTAAAAAGAAAAACCCTCCAAGCGCCAGACAGATTAAGGAGATCAGGTCATTCCAGCTCATGACGCTCTTTTTCCTCCGTCGCCGTTCCATGCGGGGGCCGACCATAGTGCGCCTTGTATTGGGTGAAAACGACGCCCAGGACGCCCGCCAGCAACGCAAAGATCAATGCGACGTTCTGAAACGCTACGTTGCCGACCGCCACCGACAAAAGGATCAGGATCGCAGTTCCGGTCGTGCCGAACAACTGAATGGCCAGCAGGCGGTCGGCGCTGGTCGGCCCGCGCCAGATGCGGATCAACCCTGCGCCGATTGTCAGCAAGAGAAAGAGGGCGGCTGCATGATAGACGGAATCCATCGCCATGGGAACCTGCACCCAGTTCAAATTGCGCTGTTTTGCTGTTGTGAGGAGAGCGCCAGATTGAAGCCGTACATGTCGCCGATGCGCTCCTCCAGAGTCCTCAGTTCTTCCATCACGTGGGCGTCCACGTCCAGCGCGTTCACGACCAATACGTCGCCTTGCAGATCGACGCCCAGGGTGCCGGGCAGCAGGCTCGCCGCGTTCGACATGACGACGCGCGCCGAACAAGGAGGCAGGCGCAAAGGATAGCGCACCATCCCTGGCTTCAGCGGCATTTGAGGGCGCATGACCCGGCTGGCGACGTCGATGCTGCTGAACAGCGACTTCCAGAAGAAATAAAGGGCGAAGCGCACGGCGCCGATGGGATGAATCCGCCATCGACGCGGAGAGAGCATGGCGAAGCTGAAGGCTGTGGCGAGCGCAATGATCGGAATGCCCAGCGTCCAGGACTCAGCGTCGCCACGGTTCAGCACCCACCACAGTGCAGCGAAACCGAGGCTGCGCAGCGTCGCGTCGAGCGCCATAAGGAGCGTCGGCGAGGGTTGCCTTTTCATGCGCCGAGAATATGGGTGATGATGGTGGCGCCGCTGCCGCCGATATTCTGCGCCATCGCCAGGCGCGCGTTGGGCACCTGGTTGGCGCCGGCTGCGCCGGTCAACTGCAACACACACTCGACGATCTGATAGACGCCGGTGGCGCCGACGGGATGGCCGCGACTCTTCAAGCCGCCCATCGTGCTGATCGGGATGCGGCCGTGGATGCCGATCTCCCCTTCATGCGCCATGCGCCAGCCCTCCCCGCGGCGCGCAAAGCCGTTCGCCTCCAGGCTCAGCGCCGTCATGATGGTGAAGGCGTCGTGCAGCTCGAAGAGGTCGAGATCCTCGGGCGAGACGCCCGCCTGTCGAAAGGCTTTCTGGCTGCTGATGTGCGCCGCTTCCAGGAAGAGCGGGTCGCGGCGGTCGTGCACGGCCAGCGTATCGTTGGCGCTGGCGCTCGCCAGAATCTGCACCGCGCCGCGATGATGGCCGGTCGTGAAGCGATGCGCCCACTCGGTCGGCGCCAACACCACCGCGGCGGCGCCGTCGCAGACCGGGCTGCTGTCCATGATGTTGATGGGCGTGGCGATCACCGGCGCGCGCAGATAGTCTTCGAGCGTGATCGGCTCTTGAAACATGGCGTTCGGGTTGTTGGCGCCGTTGCGATGCGCGTTGATGCTGAAGCCGGCGAAGGCGTCGAGCGGAACGTCGTATTCATACATGTATCGTTGCATGATCAGGGCGTTCAGGCCCACGAAGCTGACGCCGTGCAGCGCCTCATATTCGGCGTCGGCCGCCGTCGCCAGGCCGGCGGTGGTGTCTTTGCCCACCGTGTCGGTCATCTTCTCCAGCCCGGCGACAATGACGATGTCGTGAAAGCCGCTGGCGACGGCCATCGTCCCGACGCGCAGCGCGGCCGCGCCGCTGGCGCACGCCGCCTCGACTTTCGCCGCCTCAATGCCGTGCATTCCGCAAAAATCCGCCACCAGCGTGCCGAGGTGCTCCTGGTCGAGCAGATTCCCGCTGAGCATGTTGCCGACGAAGAGCGCATCGGCGCGCTCGACGCCCGCATCCGCCATGGCGCTGGAAATCGCCTCATAGGCGAGCTCGCGCGCAGAGCGCTCCCACAGTTCGCCGACCGGAGTCTGGCCGATGCCGATAATCGAAACAGAACGCATAAACCCTCCTGATGATTTTCATCTCGGCGGTCAGGCGTCGTCATGCGCCTGGGCCGCGTTCAATTTTGTCTTATTGTACCGGCAACAGGCAAACGTGCATGTAATCGAGACCGCTTTGCAGGGAGACGAAGGTCATCCCACCCATCATGTTCAGGATGCAGCGGCGCCGGCGAGGACGGTCAAACTGCTGCGAGCGCCTGCTCTAAATCTGCGAGCAAATCTTCCGGGTGCTCGACGCCGATGGAGAGGCGCACCATCTTGTCGGTGATGCCCATCTCGATGCGCTCCTCCGGGTCCACGTCGGAGTGCGTCATGGAGGCCGGGTGTTCGGCCAGAGATTCGGTGCCGCCCAGGCTGACGGCCAGGTGAAAAAGCTGCAGCGCGTTGAGGAAACGGAACGCCTCCGCCTCGCCGCCGACGATTTCAAAGCTGATCATGCTGCCGGGCGCCAGGCACTGCCGCCGATAGAGCGCGTGCTCGGGCGTATCCGGCGCGAGATGACCGAGATAATAGACGCGCTCCACCTTGGGATGGTCGGCCAGAAAGTCGGCGACGTAGCGCGCGTTTTTCATCTGCGAGGTCATGCGCAGCTTGAGCGTCTCCAGACTGCGCAGCAACATCCAGCCGGTCATGGGGCTGGCCATGGTGCCGAAGATGGTGCGAAAGGTTTTCACCTGATCGATCAGGCTCCTGGCGCCGAGCGCCACGCCCGCGATCAGGTCGCTGTGTCCGCCGATGAACTTGGTGGCGGAGTAGAGCACAAGATCGGCGCCATGCTGCAACGGGTGTTGCCAGAGCGGGCCGAGGAAGGTGTTGTCCACGGCGAGCAGCACCTGGCGCCCGGGACGCGAGAGCCGACGCGCCAGCCCGGCGCAGGCGGCGATGTCGACCAGGGCGTTGGTGGGGTTGGCGGGCGTCTCGATGTAGATCATGCCGACGTGCTCGCGGAGGTTGCGGTCGAGCAGCGCCTGCTCGAAGCCCTCCATGCCTGCATTCGCCAGCACGCCGACCGGACGAATGCCGAAGCGAGGCAGGATGTGCTTGAGCAAATAGTCGGTGCCTCCGTAGACCGGCTCGCTGAAGAGCACCACGTCGCCCGGCGTCAGGAAGGTGAGCAGCGTGGTGGTGATCGCCGCCATCCCGCTCTCGAAGACCGCCGCAGCCTCGGCTTCGTCCCACAGAGTGAGTCGGTCTTCGAGGATTTCCAGGTTAGGATTGTTGAGGCGGCTATAGATCAGCCCCATCTCTTCGCCAGGCCGTTCTTTGCGCAGCCCATAGGCAAGCTCGAAAAAGGCCTTGCCTTCCTCTGCGCTTTGAAACACAAAAGTCGAAGTAAGAAAGAGCGGCGGCTTGATGGCGCCCACCGAAAGCTCGGGGCGATAGCCGTAGCCCATCATCAGGCTTTCAGGCCGGAGGCGTTTGCCGGCGATGGTGCGTCGATGGGAGTCATGTTGATTTGTGGTCATTGGGCGTCTCCATTGACATGATTTGACCGGAAGGAAAGGATATTTTCATTATAGCTGCAGTGAACGCCGCAACGAATCGGCCATCCAGCCAGGAACGTGGACGACAAAAACAAAATCCTTTCCACTTTGTGACTTCGCGTCGTTGTGGTTGATTTTTCCGGCCAGGAAAGCGGACGACGCAAACAAAATTCTTTTCCACCCTTAAAAACGAATTGACAGTGGCGCATCTTTTCGGTAAGGTTACTGCACTGTGCAAGAGGTTTTGTGGAATTGCCTGTCGTGAAGATCGCATTGTTTGGCGCCACAGGCCGCACCGGTCGCCATATTTTGCGGGCAGCCCTCGCCGACGGTCATCAGGTGCACGCGCTGGTGCGCAGCCCATCGAAGTTGACGCTCCCTGACGAAGCCGTCGTAGTCTTTGTGGGCGACGCGCTGGACGTGGAAATGGTGAAGTACACCATGCGCGAATGCGATGTTGTGGCCAGCGCGCTGGGGCTCACCGACCCTTTTCAGCCGGAAGCGCTTTCGCAGGCGACGGCCAACATTATCGCCGCCATGGAGAGCCTGGGCTTGCAGCGTCTGGTGGCGGTGGCCGGTGCAGGCATCCTGCAGGATCGCAAGACAGGGCGTCTGCGCCTGGAGTCGCCGGACTTCAATCCCGCCTATCTTCCCTATGCCAGGGAGCATTTCCGGATGTTGGAGCTATTGACGCATTCCCATCTGGCCTGGACGTTGGTTTGTCCGCCGGCCATGCGCGAAACGCCGTCCGTTCCGCTGCGCGCCGAAGCGAACGTTCTACCGGAAGGGGGGCGCAGGGCGTCTTACGCAGCGGTGGGAGAGTTTGTATACAGGTTGCTGAGTTCGTTGGAGCATCTCCACCAGTGCGTGGGGGTCGCCGAGTGAGGAGTTATGCCTACGCATTATAAAGGAACGCCCGAAGAAATGCTGGCGCTGGATACATTCATCAAGCTGACGCGCGCCAACAACTCTCTGATGGCGCGCATCGCCCAACACGGCACCCATCCCACCCTGAGCGTCAGCCAATTCGGCACGCTGGAGGCGCTCTATCACCTCGGCCCGATGTCGCAGACGGAGATCTGCGGCAAGCTGCTCAAGAGCGGCGGCAACACGACGTTGGTTATCGACAACCTTGAAAAGCGCGGCCTGGTGCGCCGACGCAGGGACCCGGAGGACCGTCGCGTGATCATCGTCGAGCTGACCGAAGAGGGGCGAGAATTGATCCGCTCCATCTTTCCGCGCCATGCTCAGGTCATCGCTCAGGAGATGTCCGTGCTCACGCCCGAGGAGCAGCGGATTCTGGGCGAGCTTTGCAAGAAGCTAGGCAAGGGGCGGACCTCCTGCGCTCCCCAGACGGATGAAGCATCGTGCGATGCAGCTCCAGAGTTGGAGCCTCAAAGTTGAATCTGCTTGTTGGTCATCGTGAGCCTGACGGTTGCGACGGCAATGAATTAGCCCCCACAATCAATCGGCAGAGACGCAGAGAACACAGAGGCCGATGGCGGCGTGCTCTGTGTTCTCTGTGTTTTGTGACGGAAAACGCCTCCCGTTTCAGGAAAGCTGATACAAGCGCTGCGCGTTGTCCCAGAGAATGTCCTGCGCCGCCTGCATCGCCTCCTCTTCCTTTAAAAAGCCTTGTTGCGTTAACTCGGTCAACGCCTGAGCGAGTCCCCAACGTCCCCAGCGCGCGGCGATCCAGTAAATCTCGGGCATCGTGAAGGCGTCGGTGGCGAAGAGCACCTTACGGAAGGGCGCCATGCCCAAAATATCGCGAATCATGGCGGGGATGCCTACGGTGGCGAAGGGCACGGCGAGCGAGAGGTCCATCCAGACGTTGGGATAGATGGCGGTGAGGTGCGTCAGCTCGCGGAAGAAGGGCCAGCCTGCGTGCAGCAGGACCAGTTGCACGGCGGGATATGCCTCGATTACGTTGCGCAGATGCAGCGGGTTCGCATAGCGAAGATCGGCGTCGCTGTCGCCGAAGCCGGTGTGAAACTGGATCGGCAACGTCTGTCGCTCCGCCTCGACCAGGGCGAGATACACGATGTAATCGCACAACCCTTTGCGCGCCAGACGCACGCGGCCCTCGCGAGCCGCCATTGCCTTTAAGTATGCAAAATCCCGCTGCGCCGCCTCCCAGTCGGGCGCATCGATTTGCAACCCTGTGCGGTAGGCGATGATGCTCTTGAACGCCACGACGCCCTGGTCGCGCGCCGCAGCGATGCGCTCCCGGAACGCCTCGAGCATGCGCTCGAACGTTGGCTCGGCCACGATCAGCTCCTCGGCGAGGCGCTCCAGCCGCAAGATCGGATGGACGGGGCAGGGCAGCAGCGCCTGCATGCCCGCATGGTCATAGGCTTCGGCGCTGCCGTAGCCATAGTCGCAGAGCACCATGCCGATGTTGACGTCGGCGAAGAGGCGGGCCGTGTACTCCTTTTCACTGAGACGTGCGCGCGCCGCCAGAATCCCCTCTACAGTCGGCTCGCTTCCCAAAAATTCCGCCAACCATCGGATAGCCGTGCGAAAGACGAGCAGGCTGGGCACGTAGCGCTGATGGGTCACAGGATCGGTCGATTCGGTGAACCAGCGTTGAAAGCGCGCCGGATCGTCTGTGGCCGCGCGGCGCAGAAAAGGATGCGCATGGTGATCGAGAATGGGAATGTGGTCGAAGTTCAACATGGAGCGGAGTCCATCGGCGTCTTCAGAACTTGTAGATGTGGTGCTTGATCTCGAAATCGACGTCCTGGGCGGAGAAGGCGGCGTACTCCGAGCGCTTGACGGTGATGTACGCGTTCGCCAGCACCGGCCCCAACGCCTCCATCAGCACCGGGTCGGCCTCCAGCGCGTCGAGCGCCTCGGCCTGGGTTGTCGGATAGCGGCGGATGCCGCGCGCAGCGCGTTCCTCCTCGCTGTAGTTGCCCGGATCGATCAGCGTCGCCTGACCCGGCGTCAGCTCCCGCTTCACGCCGTCCAAGCCGGCGGCGATCAATCCGCCCAGCGCCAGGTAAGGGTTGCTGCTGGAGTCCGAAGCCTTCAGCTCCAGGTTGATGCTGGTGTCCTCGCTGCCCCAGTGTCCGGAGACGACGCGCACCGCCGCCTCGCGGTTGTCCGGCCCCCAGGCGGTGTAGGCGCTGCTCCAGAAATGGGGTTGGAGACGGCGGAAGGAGTTGTAGCTTGGCGTCGTCAGCGCCAGCAGGCCGGGGAGGTGCTCCAGCACGCCGGCGATGAAGTGATAGCCAACTTTGCTGAGCAGATACGGGTCCGAAGGATCATAGAGCAGGTTGCGCTTGCCTTCCAGGTCCCATAGGCTCCAGTGAATGTGGCAGCCGTTGCCGGCCTGGTCGGGCATGGGCTTGGGCGCCAGCGAGGCGATGACGCCGAACCGCGCGGCGACGCTGCGAATGGTTTCGCGGAACCAGATTTGGTTGTCGGCGGCGCGTAACACCGGCGCATGATGCAACGGCATTTCATGTTGGCCATGACCTAGCTCCGGGTAGTAGGCGTCCACCGGAATGCCCTGCGCCTCGAACGCGGCGACGATGGCGTCGATCACGTCGGCGGCGGCCGTCATCGAGATCGTGCTGAAGCAGAGGCCGGTGTCGATGGGGACATACTTCCCCGGCGCTTCTTCGCGGAAGAGGCTGAACTCGCCTTCCATCGCCGCCTGCATGGTCATGCCGGCGTCGGCGAGGCGGGCAATCATGCGCTTGAGGAAAGAGCGCGGGCACGCCTCCCACGGCTGACGGTCGAGCTTGATCATGTCGCACATCATGGCGGCGCTGTGGGGGGCGTAGGGCAGAATCACCAGGCTGTCGGGGTCGGGCACCAGGCGAATCTCGCCGACCGGCCCCATGCCCTCGACCGGCTGAAGCTGGTCGAGCATGTTCATCGCCTGCATGGCCAACGTCAGACCCTGCCCCGAAGCCATGCGGCTGGCCAGCCGCTCGATCGGCACCAACTTGCCGCGAATCGTGCAGCCGTTGTCACAATAGAGAAAGCGGACCAGGCGCACACCCGCCGCCTTGCACTGGGTGACGACTTGGTCGATGTTCATAACAAATTCCCTTTCCTGATGTTGCGGGCTGTATGGTGCATGTGGCGTGATGGGTGTTTCGTGTTGCGTGTCTCGTTACAGAACGCGAAACACGCAACACGCACCCCTTGTCGTTAATTTACGGTTGGATTTCGGTGACGAAGGAATAGACGCCGTCTTGCACCTGGATGATCGTCACCGACTTGATCGGCTTGCGCTGTCCTTCGGGATAGCTGATGACGCCCGTCACGCCCTGGAAGCCTTGTGTGGCCGCCAGTGCGTCGCGAATGGCGGCGGGCTCCGTCGAACCGGCGCGGCGGATGGCGTCGGCGATCAGGTTCATGGTGTCATAGCCCAGCGCAGCGAAGGCGTTCTCCGGTCGGCGGCCGTACTCCGCCTCATAGGCGGCGACGAACGACTGCACAATCTCCGCCTCGTTGTCCAGCGAAGCGTGCGTCGAGAAGTAGACGTCGTCGGCCAGCTCGCCCGCCACCTCGCCGATCAGCGGCGTGTCGAAGCCGTCGCCGGAGATGATGGGTTGCGTCAGCCCGGCTTCGCGGAATTGCTTGGTGGTGATGCCCGCCTCGTTCGGGATCGCCGAAATGAAGAGCACGTCCGGCTGCGGGTCCAGCGCCTTCACGCGCGCGATCTGGGCCGAGAAGTCGGTGTCGCCGGAGTTGTAGGTGTCCTCCAGCACGATGGTTCCGCCGTTGGCCTCCCAGCGCTCCTTGAAGAAGCGCGCCAGCGCAGTGGTGAAGTCATACGCCTGATCGACGAGCATGTAGGCCGTGCGCGCGCCCAGCTCGTTGAAGGCGTAGTCGGCGATGGCGTAGGCCTGGGCGTCGTCGCCGAAGGGCGCCATGAAGAAGTAGTCGCCGATCTGTTCGGGCAACGTCGGCAGCGTGGCGCCCGCCGTGACGAAGGGGATGCCCGCCGCCTGCGCGATGGGGCCAGCCGCCAGCGCAAAGGTCGAATCGTTTAACCCGCCGATCGCCACGACCTTGTGCACCTCGATCAGCTCGGTGGCGGCGCTGGTCGTCGCCGTCTGGTCGGACTTGCCATCGATGGCGATCACCTCGATCATCTGGCCGTTGATGCCGCCGGCCTCATTGATCTGTTTGGCCGCCAGCTTGAAGCCGTTGAGGCCCGGACCGTCGATCGAAGCCATGCCGCCCGTCACGCCGTAGAGCGCGCCGATCTTGATCGCGCCTGCGGCGGGCGCCGCCTCCTGTGCAGGCGCCTCGGTCGCCGCCGGCGCAGCAGCGGGCGCCACCGGAGCCGGACAGCCGGCCAGCGCAAGGCTTAGCGCCAACAACAATGAGAGCATCGTCCATGTGCGTCGCATAGAGTCCCTCCTTTTAGAAAGAAAAAGAACACGGAAAATAAAACGATGAAACGATCAGAGCTTGTGGTGCAGGCCGGTCGCCTTTCCACCTCCAATCTCTCATCCCCGATCCTCCGATCACCGCTCCACCATCCCCGGCAACCGGATTTCCCTGCCGCCGAACAGCCCCTGTCTGCGGAAGATCATCACCAGCGCAGCCAGCAGGGCGATAATGATCTGACTCAAGCCGTAGAGCGGAGTCCCGCCGGCGGCCAGCGCCGTCTCCACCTGACGCAAGCTCTCCGGCAACAGCGTCAACAGCACGGCGCCGATCACCGAGCCGGTGATGCTGCCCATGCCGCCCACCACCAGCATCACCACGATGTTGAAGGTGATGACAAACGAAAACGACGACGGCGTGATGGCCGTGATCAGATGGGCGTACAGCGAGCCGGCGACGCCGGCGAAGAAGGCGCTCAAAACGAAAGCCAGCAAGCGCGTGCGCAGCACATTCACCCCGCGCGCCTGCGCCGCCAGCCAGTCCTCGCGGATGGCGATCATGGCGCGGCCGTAGGGGGAGTGCACCACCATCCACACCACGTAGATCGTCAACACGGCCCAGCCGAAGGTCCACCAAATGTTGCTGAGCGGCGGAATGCCGTTGATGCCGCGCGCGCCGCGCGTCACGTCCTGCCAGTTGTTGGCGACCACGCGCACGATCACCATCAGCCCTAGCGTGGCGACGGCCAGATAGTGGCCGCGCAGCCGCAACACGGGAAGTCCAACGATCACCGCAGCGATCGCCGCCATCACGCCGCCGGCGATCGTCGCCGGCAGGAACGGGATCGAGGTCGCTTGCAGCCACGTCGGCAGGCCGGGGAAGGAGGCCGTTTTCATGGCGACCGGAAGCGAGAGCAGCGCCGCCGTGTAGGCGCCGATCGACATGAACGCGGCGATGCCGAGCGAGAAGTCCCCGGCGAAGCCATTGGTCAGGTTCAGGCTGACGGTCAGAATGATGTTGATCCCGATCACCGCCAGAATGCGAAGGTAATAATTGTTCAATGTGCTCTGCGCCAGCCACAACAGCGTCGCCAACAGCGCAATGTACGCGCCGCCCACCAGCAGATTGCGCGCCGCCCCGTTGATGTTCACCCTGCGCACGCTTTCCATCGCTCGAGACATATCGCTACGCCCGCTCCTCTGTGGATGCGCCGAGAATGCCGTTGGGGCGAATCAGAAGGATGAGGAGCAGCAGGGCGAAGACAAAGGCGTCGCGGTAACCCGAATAGGCGGGCGGCAGAAAACCCACGAAAAAGATTTCGGCGAAGCCCAGCAGATAGCCGCCCAATACTGCGCCGGGAATGACGCCGATGCCTCCGATCACGGCGGCCACGAAGGCCTTAAGCCCCGGCAAAAAGCCCATGAACGGCTCTACAGTAGAGTACTTGGCCGCCCACAGCCAGCCTGCGGCGGCGGCCAACATGGAGCCAAGAAAGAAGGCGACCATCACCACGCGGTTGATGTCGATGCCCATCAGCCTGGCCGCGCGCAAGTTTTCCGCCGCCGCGCGCATGGCGATGCCTGTGCGCGTGTTGCGCACGTAGAGCGTCAACGCCGCCATTAACGCCACCGACAGCCCAACGGTCAGCGCATCGAGCGTGCTGAAGCTGACCCCCGCCACTGTGTGAAGCTGATTGACCCCCGCCGGCAAGTTGAAGGCGCGCGGCTGCGCCGTCACCGTCATCACCATCGAGTTCTCGATGATGCTGCTGACCGCCAGCGAGGTGATCAACATCGTGACCTCCGGCGCTCCCCGCAACGGCCGATAGGCGAGCCGCTCCACCAGGATGCCCACAAAGCCGATCACGAGCATCGGGATGAACAGCGTCAGGATCAAAGGGGTGAACGCAGCGCTCACCAACAGCAGGCCCAGATAGGCGCCCAGCATCAGCAGATCGCCGTGCGCAAAATTGATCAGCCGCAACAGGCCGTACACCATGGTCAGCCCGATGGCGATCAGCGCATACATGCTGCCCAGGTTCACGCCGTTGATAATCTGTTGCGCAACATAAGTCGGTGTGAACAACGTCTGTGCTCTCCTCTCAAAGCTCCCAGCCCAAAGTCTGTCGACCCCACTCCGACGCCAGCCCCGCCCCCGTCAAGGCGACGGCGGCCAGCGCTGAATCACGCCAGCTAAAGTCGAGCCAAACGCCCATGGTGAAGATAAACGCAAAGATGATTGCGCTAGAATCGCGTAGGTGTTTTTCAACAGGGTCATTGACTTAAGTACGCCTTTCTAACTTCCGGATTGTCGATCAATTGTTTCGCCGGTCCGGCGAGCCGCACTTCACCGGTTTCGAGCACATAGGCGCGATCGGCGACGGTCAGCGCCAGGTGCGCATTTTGCTCGACCAGTAAGATGGTCACCCCCTCTTCATGCAGTTGCTGAATGACGCTGAAGATGCGCTGCACGATCAACGGCGCCAGTCCCAACGAAGGCTCGTCGAGCATCAAAAGGCGCGGTCGGCTCATCAGCGCGCGGCCGATGGCCAGCATCTGCTGCTCGCCGCCGCTGAGCGTGCCGGCCAGCTGCGAGCGCCGCTCAAGCAGCCGTGGAAAGAGCGCATAGACGCGGTCAAGGTCCTGCTTCACGCCGGCGCTGTCTTTGCGCTGATACGCCCCCAAGCGCAGATTCTCCTGCACCGTCAGCCGACCGAAGACCAGCCGCCCTTCCGGGCAGTGGGCGACGCCCCGCGCCACGATCGCATGCGGGGGCAGCTTCGTCGTCTCTTCGCCGTCGATGACGATGCGCCCGTTGCGGATCGGCGCCACGCCGGAGATCGCCATGAGCGTGCTGGTTTTGCCTGCGCCGTTATTGCCGATCAGCGTCACCAACTCGCCCTCCCCCACTTCCAGCGACACGCCCCGCACAGCCTCGATGCCGCCGTAGGCGACGGTCAGATCTTCAACGCGCACCATGGTTTTCCACCTGTCCCAAATAGGCTTCCACCACCAGCGGATTGCGCCGAATCTCGTCGGGCGCGCCTTCGGCGATCAGCCGACCATAGTTGAGCACCTGGATGCGCGAGCACATGTTCATGATCAGGCGCATGTTGTGTTCGATCAAAATGGTCGTCAGATTGAACTCTCGATGCAGGCGCAGGATCAGATGCATCAGCGCGTCCGCCTCGGTGGGGTTCATGCCGGCGGCCGGCTCATCGAGCAACAACAGGCGAGGGCGCAACGCCAGCGCACAGGCCAGCTCCAGCCGCCGTTGCTGGCCGTAGCTCAGCTGCGCAGCGGGCTTATGCGCTGCATCCGCCAGATCGACGAGCGCCAGCAATTCCCGCGCGCTTTGGGTCAACGTCGCCTCGCTGCGCAAGAAGTGGGGCGTGCGCAAGACCACCTGCCAGAGCGCCACGCTTTCGTGCATCTGGAGCGGAATGCGCAGATTTTCCAGCGCCGTCAACGCCGGAAAGAGCCGCACCTTCTGAAAGGTGCGAGCCACGCCCAGACGGGCGATCTCGTCGGGCCGGCGCCTGGTGACCTCGACGCCGGCAAAGCGAATCACGCCGGTCGTCGCCGGCGTGACGCCTGTGAGCAGGTTGAAGAGCGTCGTCTTGCCGGCGCCGTTGGGGCCGATGACGCCGAGCAACTCTCCTTGACGAAGGGAGAGGTTGTACTCTTCCAGGGCTTGCAACCCGCGAAACGATTTCCCCAGGCGCTCGACGTTGAGCAGCAATGCGGATGAGTCAGCCATCGCCATGCGTTTCTGTTTCGGTCAAGCGATTCAGACACAAGAAGTCAAAATGATGCGGAAAGGTCGAAGCGATGAAAAAATTCACGCGCTCTGTGAATTTTCCCAACCAGAAAAAGTATAAACCGGCGTTGGCAGGCTGTCAAAAGGCAAAAAAATGACCGACCGAAAATGCTGCGAAAGGAGGGCGCTTGTTTTTACAGACAAATTGCCGATGAGGCCAATTTGCATGGATCGAGGCCTTGGGCGCAGAATGACAAAATCATCAGATTTTACCATTCCAAAATCATTACGAATCATCGATTGCGCGTTGAGAAAAGAGCCATGAAACTCTTGAACTGGATCACTCCCGACGCCGGCGCCGTGCGCGTCGGCGTGGCGACCGACGCCGGCGTCATCGACTGCAGCGCCATCGGGTTTCCCGCTCTTTCCATGGAGACCCTGATCGCCCAGCCGGAGGCGTTTCACTCGTTGCAGAGAGCCATCGACCACGCGGTCGCCGATCCGGCGGCCCATGCGTTGCGCCTGCTCGACGAAACGACGCTGCGCTTCGCCCCTGCGCTCACCCACCCGGGCAAGATCATCTGCGTCGGTTTGAACTACCGCCGCCACGCCGCCGAGTCAGGGCTGCCTGTGCCTTCGACGCCGGTGCTCTTCTCCAAATTCAACAACAGCCTGGCTGCGCACCGCGAGGCGATTCCCCTGCCGCCGACCGCACACCAGTATGACTATGAGGTGGAGCTGGCGGTGGTCCTTGGGCGCCGCGCCCGCAATGTGTCCGTCGAGGAGGCGTTGGGATGTATTTTCGGCTATTGCACGGCCAACGACCTCAGCGCACGCGACCTGCAAACCCGCACCAGCCAATGGCTGCTCGGCAAGACGCTCGACAAGTTTCTCCCGCTCGGCCCCTATCTGGTCACTGCGGACGAGGTGCGCGATCCACAAAATCTGTCTCTCAAATGCTGGGTCAACGGCGAGCTGCGCCAGAATTCCAACACGGCGGATATGATCTTCAGCGTGGCGGAGATTGTCAGCTACATCAGCCAACACTTCACCCTGGAGCCGGGCGACGTCATCTGCACCGGCACGCCCGAAGGGGTGATTCTGGGCATGGCCGAAAAGGTGTGGCTGCGCGCCGGAGACGAGGTGACGGTCGAAGTGGAGGGGTTAGGACGGCTGACGAACGTGATGGCGTAGCCGATTTCAGCACTCGATGACGTTCACTGCGAGGCCGCCGCGCGCCGTCTCTTTGTACTTCGTCTTCATGTCGGCGCCGGTCTCGCGCATGGTCTTGATCACCTTGTCGAGCGAGACGTAATGTTTGCCGTCCCCGCGCAGGGCGATGCGCGCGGCGTTGATCGCTTTCACCGCGCCCATGGCGTTGCGCTCGATGCAGGGGATCTGCACCAGCCCGCCCACCGGGTCGCAGGTCAACCCCAGGTTGTGCTCCATGCCGATCTCGGCGGCGTTCTCCACCTGGGCGGGCGAGCCGCCGCGCACTTCGGCCAGCCCGGCCGCCGCCATCGAACAGGCCACGCCGACCTCCCCCTGGCAGCCGACGTCGGCGCCGGAGATGCTGGCGTTCTTTTTGTAAAGCGTCCCGATGGCGCCCGCCGTGAGCAGAAAGCGGATGACGCCGTCTTCGTTGGCGCCGGGCACGAAGCGCATGTAATAGTGCAACACCGCCGGGATGACGCCGGCCGCGCCGTTGGTGGGCGCAGTGACGACGCGGCCGCCCGCTGCGTTTTCCTCGTTGACGGCGATGGCGTAAACGTTGACCCAGTCCATCACGTTGAGCGGATCTTGCAGATTGGCCTCCGGCCGCTCGACCAGCTTGCGATACAGCTCGGCGGCGCGACGTCGCACCTTCATGCCGCCGGGCAGGACGCCCTCCGTCGTGATTCCCCGCTGCACGCACGCCTGCATCACGTCCCAGATGCGCAGCAGGCCGGCGCGAATTTCCGCTTCGCTGCGCCACGCTTTTTCGTTTTCCAGCATGAGCTGGCTGATGCTCAGGTTGTGCGCCGCGCAGAGCGCCAGCAGCTCCTCTGCGCTGTCGAAGGGATAGGGGAGCGGCGTGTCATCCTCCTTGATGCGGTCGTGGCCGATTGCGCTCTCGTCCACGACAAAGCCGCCGCCCACCGAATAGTAAGTCGCTGCGTCGAGAAAGGCGCCGCCGGCGTCCAGCGCAGCGAAGGTCATGCCGTTGGGGTGGAAGGGCAGCGCGCTGCGCCGGAAGAGAATGTGCTGCTTTTCGACGAAGGAAATCGGCTGCTCTCCCAGGAGCAAAAGCCGCTGCGTCGCCCGCACGGCCTCGATGCGCGCGGGGATGGCGTTGACGTCGACGGTCTCCGGCTCCTCGCCCAACAGGCCGAGCATCACCGCCTTGTCGGCGCCGTGTCCCTTGCCCGTCGCACCGAGCGAGCCGAAGAGCTCGGTGCGCACTGCGGCGACCCTGGGCAGCAACCCATCGCGCCGGAGCCGCAGCGCAAACCGTTTCGCCGCCTTCATCGGGCCGACGGTGTGCGAGCTGGAAGGGCCGATGCCGATTTTGAAAAGGTCGAAGACGCTGATTGACATAATTTTTGTGACGTCGCTCCTGACGTGACGCAGCGCCAACCTCGGCTGCCCGGATGGAAAGTTGAACCGGTGACGCCGCTGTAAAGCTTTCAACACATCGATGACTCGATGATATTGAAGCATAGGCGGGCGGTTCTTTGCAATCGCCGGGAATCCATTCATGGCTGCGGCGCTGCCGTCATCGAGCGCGCACCCGCATATCCGGCGTTGCAGCGTCATTCAGGGTTTGTCTTGTCTTCATCGTCTTGATCGATTCGTCGCCCTTTTCGGTCGTGGAGCGCCAGCTTGCGTCCAACGAAGGCAACCTCCAGCGCCAGGCCGGCCAGCACAAAGGCCAGGATAGGCCATTGGTTTGGCAGACTCCAGGGGTTGAATGGAGCAGTGGGAGGCGGTGGGATGGGAGAAGGCGTTGGGTTCGGGCCACCCTCTGTCGATGGTGTTGTGGAGGGCGAGGCCAGTGTCATCATCTGAGAATTTTCCCATAGGCAGTCGTCGGCGGCTTCTTCTGCAATTCGTTCTGGGGGCGTTCCTGAGGTCAACATTTGAGTGGTCAGCTCGCTGAGTTGGCTTTCGCTGCAGCGGGCGACGAGCGCTTTCATCTGTTCAGGAGGGAGCGCCGTTAAAACGCTGCGCTTTTCGGTCGGCAAGCTGAGCAATTTCTCGAGGCCGCTCGTCTTTGCTATGAAATAATTGATGGATGTGCCTTTGGCTGAAGTCGCCATAGCCGGTCCTCTTGGCTGGAGTTTCTGAATGCGCCTCGTCACCCTGCCGTTCGACTCGTCGATGCGCCCTTTCTTCTTTGTTGAAAGCGTGAAAACTTCTAGCATTCGCAATGCCGTCATGCGTTGACAGACGGTCTGCTTGGTGATAAGATGTTGTTGCTTAAAACGTTTTAACTATCGGTTTAACACAGCTTCATCCAGAACAGGTCTTTGAATTCATCCTAAGAGACGATCGTGGCGCACGCTGCGCCGATGCTTTTCTCTTTGTCGCTTCATCCACAACTTCTATGAATTTGAGGAGGACACAACTATGAAATCCGCAACGCAACCTGTCACGCTGGGTCTGATCGTCGGCAATCGCGGGTTCTTCCCGGCGCATCTGGCCGAAAGCGGCCGCAAGACCATCCTCAAGGTGCTGGAAGAGGAAGGCTTCCGCGTGATTGCGCTTTCGCCGGAGGAGACGCTCTACGGCAGCGTCGTCACCCACGCGGACGCCCACAAATGCGCCGATCTCTTCAAGCGCCACCGCGATGAGATCGACGGCGTGCTCGTCACCCTGCCCAACTTCGGCGAAGAGCGCACCATCGCCGACGCGCTCCGCTGGTCGGGGCTCAATGTGCCGGTGTTGATCCAGGCGTTTCCCGACGACCCCAACAAGATGACCGTGGCCGACCGTCGCGACTCCTTCTGCGGCAAGATGTCCGCCTGCAACAACCTTCGTCAATATGGCATCAAATATTCGCTGACCACGCTTCACACCGTCGATCCGGAGAGCGACTCCTTCCGGCAGGACCTGGCGCGCTTCGCCGGCGTCTGCCGCATCGTGCGCGGCTTCAAGAACGCCCGCATCGGCGTGATCGGCGCGCGCCCGGCCGCCTTCAACACCGTGCGCTTCAGCGAGAAGCTTCTGGAGCGCAGCGGCATCTCCGTGGAGACGCTCGACCTCTCCGAGGTCTTTGGCCGCATCCAGCGGCTCGACAACGAGGCGAGCATCGTCAAGGAGAAGCTGGCGCAGATCGAGCGCTATGTGCAGACCGCCGGCGTGCCGCAGGAGTCGCTGTTGCGCATGGCCAAGTTCGGCGCCGTCGTCGATGAATGGATGAAGGAGACGGAGCTGACCGCCAGCGCCGTTCAGTGTTGGACGGCGATGGAGGAGTATTACGGCGTGGTGCCCTGCACGTTGATGAGCATCATGAGCGACAGCCTCATGCCTTCCGCCTGTGAGACCGACATCGCCGGCACCGTGGCCATGATGGCATTGGCCTTCGCCTCCGGCAAGCCGAGCGCCATCGTGGACTGGAACAACAACTACGGCGACGATCCCGACAAGGCCATCATCTTCCACTGCTCCAACCTGCCCAAGAGCATCTTTGTGGAGGAGAAGGACGTGCAGGCTGCGGGCGGCTTGATCCGGGCCGACGACATCGCCGTGATGGACTTCCAGGAGATTATCGCCGGCTCCGTGGGCAAAGAGAACACCTTCGGCACGATCGTCGGTCGCGTCAAGGCGGAGCCGTTCACCTATCTGCGCGTCTCGACCGACGACCTCAACGGACGCATCGTCGCCTACGTCGGCGAGGGCGAGCTGACCAATGACCCGATCAAGACCTTCGGCGGCTACGGCGTCGTGCGCGTCCCCAGGCTCCAGGAGCTGTTGCACTACATCTGCGAAAATGGCTTTGAGCACCACGTCGCCATGAACCTCTCGCAGGTGGCCGCGGCTGTGCACGAGGCGCTCAACAAATACATGGGCTGGTCCACCTACTGGCACAAAGGATGAATAGAAAGCGCGGAGATCGGGGGCGGCTGCGCCGCCCGATCTCCGCATGCGCCCGGCGGCCTCGCAAGCTCGTGGGGAAGCCGGAACAGCGCAGTTGCGAGCAGTGCCTGCGCATGGCCGAAAATCGGGAAAGCGCAGGTTGTACACCTTGTATCAGATTTTCACATGCCGCAAAGGAGTCTGGCTATGGGATTGCAAGAAGAACGACTGGCGCAGATTCGCGCCTTTATGCGCACCCAGGAGATCGACGCACTGGTGTTGCGGCGGGTGAGCAGCTTCGCCTGGGCGACCGCCGGCCATCGCTCCTACGTCAACACGGCGTCGACGGACGGCATCGCCACGCTGGTGATTACGCCGGATGAACAGTTCGTGGTGACGAACACGATCGAGGCCCCGCGGCTCGATCAGGAAGAAGGGCTGGCGGCGGCGGGCTGGAAGCTGCGCGTGGCCCCCTGGTGGAAGGCCGACGACACGGTGGCGCGGCTTACGGCCGGCAAGCGCGTCGGCGCGGATTTCGCCATGAGCGGCGCCGTGGACCTGTCCGACGCCATCGCGTGGCAACGTTCGCTGCTGTTGCCGGAAGAGCATGAGCGCTTCCGGGCGTTGGGTAGGATCTGCGCCGAGGCGATGAACGCCGCCATTCGCTCGATCGCACCGGGCATGAGCGAGTACGAGATCGCGGCGCAGCTCGCCTACGAGACCGAGCGCCGCGGGGCGCAGGCCATCGTCAACTTGATCGCCACCGACGAGCGCATCTTCAAGTTCCGCCACCCGCTGCCGACCGACAAGCGCCTGAACGACTACGCCATGCTCGTGCTCTGTGGCCGCCGCGACGGGTTGGTCTGCTCGATCACGCGGCTGGTGCGCTTCGGCAAGCTCCCGGATTCGTTGCGCGTCAAGGCGGACGCCGTGGCGCAGATCGACGCCGCCTTCATCCTGGGCACGCAGCCCGGCCGCACGCTGGGCGACGTCTTCGCCGATGGACAGGCCGCCTACTCGGCGACCGGCTTCACCGACGAGTGGCAATATCATCATCAGGGCGGTCCGGCGGCCTACGAACCGCGCGAGCTGATCGCCACGCCGGGCGCCGCCCAGGTGGTGACAGCGGGGCAGGTCTACGCCTGGAACCCCTCGATCGCCGGCGTCAAGTCCGAGGACACGATTTTGGTGACCGAAAGCGGCGTCGAGGTGCTCACCGCCATCGAAGGCTGGCCGATGCAGGAGGTTTCCGTCAACGGGCGAAGCATTGCGCGGCCGGCGATCTTGGAAGCGTAGCTTTGGCGATGCGCGAAGTCTTGCAATACATCCACGCCGGAGCATCCGAGCGGAGGCGATGACCGACGCACGCAAGCGTAGGTCATCGCCTCCGGCGTGACGTTTGGACTTGCTTTGTGTTTCGATTGCTTCGAGGAATGGATCATGTTAGAGGCGCTCAAAGAAGAATTGCACTGGCTCCATCTGGAGCTGCCCAAACAACATCTGGTGACCTGGACGAGCGGCAACATCAGCGCGCGCGATCCGGAGTCCGGCCTGGTGGTGATCAAGCCCTCAGGCGTGCGCTACGAGGAGCTGCGGCCCGAGCACATGGTGGTCGTCGATCTGGAAGGCGACGTCGTCGAGGGCAATCTGAAGCCCTCTTCCGACACGGCCAGCCACCTGTACATTTACCGCCACCGCCCCGACGTCAACGGCATCGTGCACACTCATTCTCGCTACGCCACCGCCTTCGCCGCCTGCGGCATGTCGATCCCCGTCTATCTGACGGCGCAGGCCGACGAGTTCGGCGGGCCGATCCCCTGCGGCGGCTTTGCGCTCATCGGCGGCGAAGAGATCGGCCGAGTGGTGGTTGAGTCGATCGGCTCCTCGCCGGCGGTGCTGTTGAAGAATCACGGCGTCTTCACCGTGGGGCCGACGGCGCAGGCCGCGCTCAAGGCCGCCGTCATGGTCGAAGATGTGGCGGCGACCGTCTGGCTGGCCTTGCAGATCGGCAAGCCGGAGCCGATCCCCGACGAGTTGGTGGCGAAACTGCACTATCGTTACACGCACGTGTACGGACAGTAATTGAAGCAGAGGGCGACAGACAAAGGGTCGTACGGGTCTGCTATCAGAAAAAGGTTATGTCTGTCATAAGCGATTTGAGGGCGCGCCTGGAGCAAAGGCTGCGCGATACTTTACCGCAATCGACCCGTGGACTTTGCAGAAGGAGAATCCGCTTATGACGACGACAACGCAACTCGGCATTCAGGTGCGCCTCGACGCCTCCTATGAGGAGGCCATTGAGCGGGCGACGGCTGCGCTCAAGGAGCAGGGCTTTGGGGTTTTGACCGAGATCGACGTCCAGGCCACGCTCAAGCAAAAGCTGAACGTCGATTTCAAAAAGTATAAAATTCTGGGGGCGTGCAATCCGCCGCTGGCGCATCGGGCGCTGACGACTGCGCCGGAAGTTGGTCTGCTGTTGCCCTGCAACGTGATCGTGTATGAAGACGAGGCGGGCGGCGCGGTCGTGACGCTCACCGACCCGATGTCTATGGTCGCCTTCCTTGACAATCCGGCGCTGCGACCGGTGGCGGAGGAGGCGCGCAGCAGGCTGGAGAAGGTGGCGCAGGCGTTGACGCAGCCAGGTTGAGCCTACAAATTCAACTATAAATCCAATACGCCGGAAGCGCCGGCTTCGTGGGCGGCTAAAATCCGCTCCGCCAGGGCTTCCGGCGTGAGCGCGTTGCGCGGCGGACGCATAGGCGTCTTATTCCACAACGACGTGTCCACTGCGCCGGGCCGCACGACGGTGACGCGCAGTTTGCGCTGCTCTTTGGCCAGCGTGGCCGCAAACGCCTCTAGCCCGGCCTTGGCGGCGGCGTAGGCGGAGAGGCCGGGCAGCCGCAATTTCTCACTGTACGCGCCGAGATACATCAGGTGCGCCTGATCGGCCAGCAGAGGCAAGCTGTAGTGAGTCGCCAGATAAGCGCCGGTCAGGTTGGCGTCTAAGATGCGCTTCCACGCCTCCGGCTTCATCTCCGCCACCGGGCTGGAAAGAATGTCGCCGACTGCGTACACCCAGAGGTCGATGGCAGGCAGCTCTTGGGCGGCGGAGTAGATGGCGCGCTGCACCGCAAACTCGTCGGCGACGTCCGCCTCGTAGCGAAATTCGGTGAGCTCCGCCAGGTCGTGGGGATGGCGGCTCACGGCGCCCACCGTCCATCCTTTCGCTCGCAACTGTTGCGCCAGCGCGCGACCGATGCCGCCGCTGGCGCCGAAAATCAACGCTGTAGCCATGCTTCGCCCTTTCTGTTCTCCCCGGATGCTCAGGCAGCCCCAGACACTTTCAGCGGTGAATCAGCGTTGCGAAGACGCTGGGATCGACTTCCGGCGTGAAGCCGCCGGGAACGCCCTTGACCAGCACGCTCACGGCGTCATGGCTGTGCAGCGACTCTTGATGCGACGCCACGATTTTGAAGTCCTTGATGCGCGGGTCGGGGTCGAGCTTTTCGTGAAGCAGCCGCACGGCGTCTTCGACGAACTTGAGATAGGCGGCGTTCAGCTCGGCGAAGGCCTGCTCATCCTCGCGCTTGACCATCACCTGCGTTTCCGTTTTGAGTGCATCCAGGCAGAGGTCGCGCAGGTCTTCGATCCACAGGAAATCGTTGAGCTCCACGCTGACGCGCGCCACCGAGCGTTGGCTATGCGGCACGGCGGCGATCCCCCGCTCCAGGATGGCGTGCTGCGATAACTCATAGCTGCACGGGCAGGTCGAGGCGTACACGAAATCGAAGTGGATCAGCTTGCGCACAGCGCCGTAGCGGTTCATGCGCGCTTCGAGCGCCACCTGATAGTACTGGTAGCCGAGCAGGCCGGAGCGCAATGACTCGTTGAGCATCGGATAGTTGAAGCGCAGGATGAGATACGCTTCCAGGCTGCCCAACGAGCGGCGATAGTCCTGCAAGATCGCCTCGAGCAGGTCGAGGTCGAAGATTTCGTCTTTATACTCGTAAAAGGTGCGCATCACGCGCGACATGTTGATGCCCTTTTTGTGCGCTTCAAGCGAAACCGTGCCGGTCACCGAGGTCTCCAGCGTCAGCGGCTGGCCGTCTCGAGCCGCATAGCGCAGCGGCAGCCGAAAGTTGTGGATGCCCACCTGTTGAATCGCCACGGCGCTGCCCTGGATCAGCGAGGCGGGGCCGTTCTGCAGGTCCGGCAGCGAGGCGCGATAGGCTTCCGTCACAACGAAGTCGGCGTCGTAAAAGCGTCGCGGCGAGCGTGCGTCTTGTGCGGGTGCGGCGACGCTGGGAGCTCCATTGCTGTGGCGTACGGCGCCATAATGACCGTTATGACCGTTGCTCCCAAATCCGTTGCCGTTGAATCCGTTTGAATTGCGAATATCCATAGAGCCTCCGTTCAAGGTGATGTTCAATTTGCTCGATCGAGGCAGATTGTTGTTGTTCATCTGATTGTCTCCACTTTCTGATTCGTCAAGGCGGCTGCAATTTCGGCCAGCGTTTGGCCCGTCTGGGGGTGCACCCATTCGCCCGCAACGTCGGCCAGCGGGACGGCGACGTGGGCGAAGCGCAACACGTCTGGGTCTGGCAGCGACCTGCCCTCTGTTTCGATAATTTCCCGGCCATAGAACGCTAAGTCCAGGTCAATGGGCCGCGGCGCGAACTTGTCCTCCGTGCGCACGCGCCCCATGGCGGACTCGATGGCGCGCAGCGCCTGACGCAGCGCTGCCGGCTCCAGGTCGGTCTCGGCGCGAACCGCAGCGTTGGCAAAATCCGCCTGGCCGGATGGTTGCCCGTCGGCGCCGAGCGCAGGCGTGACGTAGACCGGGCTGACGGCCAGCACGCGCAGGCGCGGGTGGCGCTCCAGCTCGGCCAGCGCGCGTTGGATGTTGCGCTCGCGGTCGATGTTGCTGCCCAGGGTGATCAGAACCTCCATATGCTTCACTCCCTCGAGGGCGCTGCGCCCATCACTTCCGCACGCGTCCGGTAAATCGTCAGCCCGACGGAGCGAGAAAAGCGCACGGCGCCCGGCTTTTCGACGGTCAGCTCGACCGCCTCGATGCGCGGGTCGGTCTCGAAGCAGATGCGCACCAGGTCGGCGGCCAGCTTTTCGACGAGCTGCGGCGCAGCCGATTCGACGTGGGCGATCATGGCCTTGGCCGCCGTGCGATAGTTGACGGCGTCCTCGATGGCGTCGCTGACGCCGGCCTTGCGTGCGTCCGCCCACAAGGTGACGTTGATCAGGATGTCCTGGCGGTTGGCGCGCTCGTCGGGCTTGATGCCGACGATCCCGCGCACCAGCAGGTCCTTGATGAAAATGCGGTCCAGTGAGTTCGTCACGCTTTTCTTCCTTTGCGATTGCCGCTGCACTGCGCAGAGTCTCAAGGCGCATCACTCTCGAAAGCGCCTTGACGCGTCCTCTGGCTGTGGCGAGCGGAGATGTTTAATTGAGCGAAGCCAGAAACTGTTCAATGGCCGTCAACGTGGCCTCCGGGCATTCTTCATGCGCCACATGGCCGCACGCCGGAATGACCGCCAGGCTGGCGTGCGGCAGCGCTTGCGCCAGGCGCACGCTCTGCTCCGTCGGCACGATGCGGTCGTCGTCGCCTGTGATCACCAGCACCGGCAGCGTCAGGCGGTCGAGTTGGGCGGGCAGGTTGTTCGCCCGGCTGGCGCTCGTCAGCTCCCAGAGCGCCCGATCCCAGTTTTTGATCTGCAACGGCGCCGTGTAGCCCGCCCAAATCTCGTCGGTGATGCGCTGCGGGTCATGCCAGGCGGAGCGGGCGAAATCAATGCCCCAGTCCTGAATGCGTCGCGCAATGAGCGGGCCGATGTGTTGCATCTGCGGCGTGCGCAGCAGCCACTGCACGAATGCGTTCGGCCCCCCGCTGTACACCGCCGGGCTGATCAGCACCAACGCCTGCACGCGCTGCGGGTATTTTAGCGCCGTGAGGATGGCGATGGCGCCGCCAGCCGAATTGCCGACCAGCACCGCCTTTTCTACACCGAGCGCATCCATCAAATTCACGGTGAGGTCGGCCTGCGCCTCTGCACTGTAGGGCAGTCCACGCGCCCAATCGGCCGGCGTCCCCCACTCGCCGCGCAGCGGCCGCTCGGTCAGGCCAAAGGCGGGGCGGTCGAAAGCGATGACGCGATGGGCGGCGGCCAGGGGAGCCATGATCTCGCGCCAGGAGAAGACGCTGGCGCCAAAGCCGTGGAGCAAAATCAGGGTCGGCTCACCCATCCCCCGTTCTTTGTAATGCACTTCCAGGTCGTCGCTGCCGAGCGGAACGCGTATGAAGCGGCTGTCCGGCTCCGCCAGCGCTTTTGCCTCCTGGAGCCCGGCCAGCGGCGGAACGGGGATCAAGAAAGGTCCAAAAGCCAGAGCCAATGTCAGTGAACCCACTGCTGCAAGCAACACCTTTCGCCAGCGTTTCATGACCGTGAAGTATGACGCAGTGTCCTGGCGCATGCAGTACGAGCGCTTACAAACTTGGATATAAGTTTTGCAAAGATTGGACAATTTGGGGGGAGACTATTCGGTTGCGAGCGAAAGCGTCATGTAGAGCACGCGTACGAAGCGGTCGCCGACGCGCACGCGGCTGCTCTCGCCGGTGAGGGTGAAGCCCTGCGCCTCCCAGAATTTGAGGCAGGGGATGTTGAACTGCTCGACGCCGACGCGCACGGTCTTGACGCCGGCGGAGGCCGCCAGCCACGGCTTGAGCAGCGCCCACGCCTGGCTGCCGACGCCCTGGCGCTGCAAAGGCTCCGCCACGATCAGCGAGCCGATATAAGCGGTTCCATCTTCCGGCCAGTGGAGCCGCAGGTCAAGGGCGCCGATCAGCTCTGCGCCTGCCGAGGGATCGTTGCGATCGATGCGGCGCAAAATGCCGAGCAACGAGCGCCCCGGCGTCTCCTGGACGGCGGCCAGCTCCCTCCTGGCGTGGTCAGGAGGCGGCGCATCCAATTTGTAGAGCCGCCAGTAGCCGGGCGTCACGGCGTAGACCGCCTGCAACGCCTCGGCGTGCAGCGTTGGGTCGAGCGGCATCAAGGTGATGAGTTCCGTCATAGTCAGCGTCTATTTCGGAGCGGGCATGGTTTTCTGGAGAAGCAAAAAGCAATGAAAATGCTGCCGAGTATGCACAAATTCTTGTTTCCTTTTGCGCCTTCGCATTGAATCTCTTTCAGCGCAGCGCCTTTGCAGCAGCCTTGCGCAGCTCGGCGAGCTCTCGGCGCAGGCGCTCCAGCTCGTCGCTGGTGCGTTCGAGCTTCTCCCGTTCGACGCGCACGAAGCGCGTGTACGGTGCGATCGCCTCGCGCATGCGCTGGAGGCCGTCGGTCAGCTCGCGCTCGAACTGCCGCGTCAGCGCCTCGTTCAACTGATTGCGCAGGTCGTTGATGGCGCTGCGCAGCTCCTGTTTCAGGCGGTTGCGACGGTAGGGCAGCACGTAAAAGCCCAGCGCGGCCAGCGCGCCGGCGCCGAGCAGGCCGGTCACGTCGAGCAGCGTGGTGTGGAGCAGCGTCACCAGGATGGCGCCCAGCCCCAGCGCGCCCGCCTCGACGGCGGCGGTCTGCACCAGCGCGCTTTGCACCTGCTGCGCCAGCTTGAGCGACTCGGTCTGCGGGTCGTAGGAATCGACGATGCGCTGCGCCTCGCGGCCGACGCTGGCGAGCAAGGTCTGGCGATTCATCTCAAAGCTGCTTCCCACCCTCCCCACGATCTGATCGGCGTGGTGCGCCGCGCGCGCCTGGAGATACTCCATCACGTCGCGCCACTGTCGGTAATCGCGATCCACCATCCAGTCGATCAGGTCGCTCACCTGCTGTTCGACCGCACGCGAGGTGTCCGCCACGACCACGCGCTCGAACTCGGCGCGCACCTTTTCCCCGTTGATGAGGTCGAAGACGCGACCGAGGCGCAGGGTTTCGTCGAAAAAGCGGTCTCCGCGCTCGGCCATGGCGTACAACACGTTGTCGACGTGGCTCAGGTGATACTTGAAGTCGCGGCGCATATCGGCCTCATGCGCTTCCAGCTGTGTTTCGATGCGGTCGAGCGCCGCAAAGTCGTCCTTGAGCACAGCGCGACGATTTTCGATTACGCCCTGATACTGGTTGCAAAGGCGTTCGGCGACGCCGAGAGGATTCTCCAGCTTGAGGCGCAAACGCTCACCCGCGTCGAGGGAGGAGCGAATATACTGTTCGAGCGCCCCGAAGCGGCTGCGTCGCCAGAGATCGTTTTCTTCGAGCCTTCGTCCATTCTGGCGCGCCTGCTCCTTGGCGTTGAGCGCCAGCCGTGCGCTGATGGGAAAGATGCGCGGGGCTGTTCCCAACAATTCGGCGCTGTTGCGCGCGACGAAATCGATAATCTGTTCGAGCTCCTCCTCGCGCTCGATCAGGTCGATCTTGTTGATGACGAGAACGATCTTCTTGCCCCACTCGCGGATGCGTTGCAGCAATTGCCGCTCGCTCTCGCTGAAGGGCCGTTCTGCGCTGGTGACGAAGAGCACCAGGTCGCTGCGCGGGATGAAGTGTTCGGTGATCTCTTGGTGACGTTGGATGACGGCGTTGGTGCCCGGCGTGTCCACCAGGTTGATCTCCTGCAGCCAGTCTACGGGCAGATGGATCACCACCGTCTCGTCGCCGGTTGTCTCTTCGCTCTTGCGCTCGCCGTAGCGCAGCACCTGAATCTGGCTGGTGGTGGGCAGCACGCCTTCGGGCAGCAGCCGCTCGCCCAACAGCGCGTTGAGGAACGCCGTCTTGCCGGCGTTGAATTCCCCCACGATCACCAGTAAAAAAAGTTCATCGAGCTGCTCGCGCGAGCGCTTCAGCAGTTGCACGTCGTCGTCCGTCGCTCCCAGCCGTGCGAGCAGCACGCGCAGGTCCTCCAGCACGCTGCGCTCGCGCCGTAAAATCTGGTCTTGTTCAGCGGTCAGAATGCGTTGCAAGGATCGTCTCCAAATTCCATCGCTGCGTTGATTGCGTTTTGTGCGTCATCGCAAAGTCGCCCAAAGGCGCAAAGAACTTCCCCCAGCATCTCTACGCACCACGCAACACGCACCATCTATCTCACGATCACGCTATCTCACGATCACGCTATCTCACGATCACGCTATCTCACGATCACGCTATCTCACGATCACGCTATCTCACGATCACGCATCATTTTCATCCTCGTCTTCGTCGCGCAACAGCACTTCGCGTCCGCGGCCTGCGCCCAGATCGGGGCCAACGACGCCGAGTTTTTCCAACTCTTCCATCAGGCGCGCAGCTTTCGGATAGCCGATGTTGAGCTTGCGCTGGAGCATGCTTGCGCTGCACGTGCGCATGCCGCGGATGGCGTCGATGGCGTCCTGGAGCAGTTCATCGCGGTTGTCGAGCTGGTCTAAGATGCCGGCCCACGGTGCAGAAGCAGGCTGCGTCGCGCCTCCGCCGGCTTCCTTCCAGAAACGCACCACGTTGGCGATCTCTTCATCGGTGACGAAGCAGCCCTGCACGCGCTGAAGTTTGCCCGCATCGGAGCGCATCAGCAGCATGTCTCCGCGTCCTAACAGCCGCTCGGCGCCTGGGCTGTCGAGAATGACGCGGCTGTCCACCTGGCTGGTGACGGCGAAGGCGATGCGCGTCGGAAAATTCGCCTTGATCAGCCCGGTGATGACGTCGGTGCTGGGGCGCTGCGTCGCCAGGATGAGATGGATGCCGGTGGCGCGCGCCATCTGCGCCAGCCGGCAGATCTGTCGTTCGATGTCCTCGGCGGCGGTCATCATCAGGTCGGCGAGTTCATCGATGATTAAGACGATGTACGGCAAGGGCTGACCGTCCTTCTGCCTGCGCACGGCGGCGTTGTACGCGTCGATGTTGCGCACGCCGACGTCGCGGAAGAGGCGGTAGCGGTCGTCCATCTGCAACAACAGCCACGTGAGCGCACCCATCACCTGCTCGACGTCGGTGATGACTTTGCCGTAGAGGTGTGGAATGCCGTTGTAGCCGGGCAACTCGACCATCTTCGGATCGACCATCACGAAGCGCAGCGCCTCCGGGCCATGCTGCATCAGCAGGCCGGTGACGATGGCGTTGATGCAGACCGACTTGCCCGATCCGGTTGCGCCGGCGATCAGAATGTGCGGCGCTCGGGTCAGGTCGAGCACAACCGGCGCGCCGGCGGTGTTGCGACCCAACGGCAACGCCAGCGCGCCGCCTTTGCGCAGTTCTGGACTTTCCAGGATGCCGCGCAGGCTGACCAGCGATTTGTCCGGGTTGGGCACTTCGATGCCGACGTAGGGCCGGCCGGGCACCGGCGCTTCGATGCGCACGGCTGGCGCCGCCAGCGCCAGCGCCAGGTCGTCGGCCAGGCTGACGATGCGGCTGACGCGCACCTTGCGCTTCTGCCCCGCGCTTTCGACGTAGAGCGGCTCCACGCCGAACTGCGTCACCGTCGGCCCGCTCTCGACGTGGACCACGCGCACCGGCACGTTGAAGTCTTCCAGCGTGTCTACGATCAATTGTTCGATTTGTTTCACATCCCGATTGTTGTAAACGCCTGCGTCTGCACGCAACAGATCGAGGGGCGGGAGACCGGCGGACGCGCGTGGTGGACGTGCAGGCGTCGCCTTGCGCTGGGTGGGCGCCTCGCCCGCAGGCGCAGACGCAGGCGGCGTTGCAGCCTTTTTCTGCGTCCGCGGCCGGCTCGACGTCGGCGCAGAGGGGGCGGGGACGCTTTCATGCACTCGGGGCGCTGCTGAAACGAAGTTCGGCGTTGGCGGCGGCGTCCGGCGCTCTTCCTCGACGCCCGAGCGAATGCGCCCAGCTCTGTCTGCGATATATTCTCCGACCATCGCCAGCCAGCGGACGGTCAAGACTGCGGCCACGAGCAAGGGAGTGTAGCGAATCAGCATGCCTCCTCCAACCGCAATCAAGACCATAGCAAGCAATGCAGCCAGCGTTTCGCCCAACGCGGCCAGGAACAGATTGCCAAAAGCCCAACCGACCAAACCGCCGCCTTCTCCGTCCAGGCGGGCGTTCCAGTTGACTGCGCCTTCGCGGCGAATGAATGTAAAGGCCATCAGGCCGAGCAGGAAAAGTTCTGCGCCGAACAACGCTTCGGCGCTCCAATAGCCGCTCCGCCGTCCCAGTATCAACACCGCCCCCAGGAGCACGACGGCGACGGCGACCAACGGCGCAGTCCAACCGGTGAAGATCGTAAGCAGAGCGGGGGAGTCGCCAACGCCCCAATGCCGAACGACATCCCACAGCAACATCCCGCCCAAAACAACCAGCAGCGCGCCCCAGAATTCGTGGCGCCACCCTGAGCGCACGACGAGAAATTGTTCGTATAGATCGGTGAGGAAGCTGCGTTTCGCCATGAGAGTCGTCCGGCGGCGTCAATCCAGGAGACGATCGATTACGTAGGCCACGCCATCCTCGTCGGCGCTGGGAGCAATCCAATCCGCTACAGCTTTCACTTCGGGCAGGGCGTTCGCCACGGCGACGCCGATGTCGCTGCAACGCACCATCTCAACGTCGTTGATGTCGTCGCCGATGGCGATCACCGAAGCCGGCGCAAGAGCACGCCTGGCAAGAAGGTGTTTGAGCGCCGTAAATTTGTTCGCATCGCGGGCGCATAGTTGGACAAGGCTGAATTTGGGCGTCACCAGCGCGCGCGTCGTCGGTGGGACCACCGCTAACAACGGTTCGATGTCCCTGCGTCCCTCTGGAAAAAAGAAGATCATCTTATAGACAGGCTCTTCACAGAGCATCATCAAGTCGCTCACCTGAAAGACGCCTGGTTTCTCAAAATGCCGATTGACATAAAGCATATCGTTGATCTCAAGGCCGATATACCACACGTCGCCGCTCATTTCAGTCCATTCCAGAATGCGACGAACATCCTGCGCAGGGATCGGTCTATCGAAGATGATCTGCTCGTTGACAAGCGCCTGGGCGCCGTTGTAGACGATGCGCGGGGCATCCAGCAGCGAAGGCGGCAGCACCGGCGCCACGCTGCGCGGAGGTCGGCCGGTCGCCACGACAATTTCATGTCCGGCCGCCAACCAGCGGTCGAGCGCCGCCAGCGTCGCGGCGCCGATGCTTTTGTCGCTGCGCAGGAGCGTGTCGTCCAGATCGAGCGCCAGAACTTTTGTTTTGTCTCTCATTGCGCTCATTATACCCGGCGAGCGATCAAACTCCGAACTGCCCGCAATATGAAACAGCTCCCAAGGCGCCTTGGGAGCTGTTCTGCGGAGACAAGTTTAAGCTTCTGGAGACGGGTGCAAGCGCCTGCAGAGGGTTGTCTGATTTCCGTTCATTCAACCAGAATCAACGGCAGGAGATAGCACACGTCATGATAGCGAAACCTCCTTTCTGACGTGAACCGAACAGAACTCCTTTCTCCGATTTTTGAACCGAGTTGGGGTTTTGAGTTTAAAAAACCAATGGTGCTACCTCATAAACTGAACTCAGCAATGGAAAGGCGAATCACGCCGTTCTCGTCGGGATGCAGGCCATGCCGCTGAACCAACAGATTGAACGCCGCCATGGTAAACGTCAAGCGAGCCTTGCAATACTCCCGAACCCGATGGCGGAGCCGTTTGAAATGACACACCGTAGTCGACATGGACAAAACGGTTTCCGCCATCATCCGCACATTCCAGCTGCCTCGCTTACAGACTTGCATGTTGGCAGGGTTCTCCGTCTTGGAGTAAAAGCCATGATCCACCAGGATGAACATCTCCTCTGCAAACGAACGGATCAGCGGGTGGGTCTTGAACAAGCGAAACAGCCGGGTTCTTTCGGGCAATTTCGGGAACAACGGGCGCCAATCTCGAACCAGCCAACGAGAAAAGGCGCGATCTCCCACTCCCTTGAGCGCAAACAGAATGGCCAAGGTGACGATTTCGCTGGGGTGCAAGTCGGCTTGTGGATGTTTCGTGAGTCTTTCATCTGATCATCAACTCTGCAGAACAGTGCAATGATAAAATCTTTGGTAGTCATGAGGGCTTGCTCCTTTTGTTTGGTGGACTTTTGGAGCAGTGCACCTCATGACTTTTTCAACTAGCACCGTTGGTTACGAGGGGTAGATAGAGCCGATAGGTCGGCGTGCCCGTCGGTGTGGGCGTCGGCGTGTTGATCGGTGTCGCCGTCGGTGTGGCTGTGGGCGTGCTCGTAGGCGTGGGACTGGGCGTGGCTGTCGGCGTTGGCGTCGGCGTGTTCGTCGGCGTGGCTGTCGGCGTCGGCGTTGAAGCCGCCGGCGCTTCGTATGAGCCGATGTCGCACGTTGCCGTGCTGTCGCCATTGCCATCTTGCGGGCGGGTGACGCCGTTTTGCGAATCGGTCGGACAGCCGTCGTCGGTGCCGGCGTCAATGGCCGGGCTCCCGGGGAGAAGCGGGAAGTAGGCCGGCGAGCCGGCCAGTGCGCCCAGATTCAACTGCTCGGGTGTGACTTGGGTGAAACTAGAGCCACAGGTGTTGTCCGTCGCCATGTTATTTGTGCTGGTTGCGGTGAATGTGCCGCTGCAGTTCCCGCCGCTGGGACTGTTGGCGATGATGGTGTTCTTGAGGGTCGCCGCGCCGCCGACCACAAGTACGCCGCCGCCGGAGCCGGCGCTGTTGCCGGAGAAGGTGCTGTTGGTGATGGTCAGCGGGCCGCCGTTGGACACGCCGCCACCGAACAATGCGCTATTGCCGGAGAAGGTGCTGTTGGTGATGGTCAGCGGGCCGCCGTTGGCCACGCCGCCGCCGCTGCCGCCGCCGCTGTTGCCGGAGAAGGTGCTGTTGGTGATGGTCACCGTGCCGCCGTCGTTGTACACGCCGCCGCCGTTGTTGGTCGTGCTATTACTGGAGAAGGTGCTGTTGGTGATGGCCACCGCGCCGCGGTTGTACACGCCGCCGCCGTCGTTCGCACGGTTGCCCGAGAAGGTGCTGCCCGTGATGGTCAGCGTGCCGTTGTTTTCCACGCCGCCGCCGAAGAGACCGGCCCCAGCGTTGCCATTGGCGATGGTCAGGTTTTGCAGGGTGAGGTCGGCGCCGCTGTCCACAATCATCACCCGCACGGTGCCGCCGCCGCTGATGGTGATATTCTGCCCGCTGCCATCAATCGTCAACTTGCCCGCCGTGGTGGCGCTCACGATGTTGGGCAGGGTCCCCATGGTCAGCGTAATCACCCCGCTGACGCTGAAGGTGATGGTGTCGTTGCGGTTGCTCGCCGCACCGCAGCCGCTGTTGCTGTTGTAGCCGGGGTCATTGTTTGCCGCGAGAATCGCCTCGCGCAGGGTGCACAGATTATCGCCGGCAGTGGTGTTGTCGTCCCGTGTGTTGACGACGTAACGGGCAGGAGGTAACTGTTCAAACGCGCCGATGTCGCAGACCGGGTTGGTGTCGCCATTGCCATCTTGTGGGCGGGTGACGCCGTTTTGCGAATCGGCCGGGCAGCCGTCGTTGGTGCCGGCATCAATGGCTGGGCTGCCAGAGAGGAGCGGGAAGTAGGCGGGCGAGCCGGTGAGGGGGCCGAGGTCCGGGTCTTGCCCGATGATGTTGCCGTTTGAGTTGGAGAGGCCGCAGGCGTTGGTCGCGTCCTTGATGAGGTTGTTGCGGGAGGCGCTCAGGTCCACCGCCCCAACGCAATCCCCCCCGCTGGGACTGTTGGCGATGATGGTATTCTTGAGAGTCACTGAGCCGACGTGATTGTACACGCCGCCGCCACTGCCACCGGCGCTGTTGCCGGAGAAGGTGCTGTTGGTGATGGTCACTGTGCCGCCGTGCGCAAACACGCCGCCGCCCCTGCCACCGGCGCTGTTGCCGGAGAAGGTGCTGTTGGTGATGGTCAGCGTGCCGCCCTCATTGAACACGCCGGCGCCGTAGACGGCGCTGTTGCCGGAGAAGGTGCTCTTGGTGATGGTCAGCGTGTTGACGTTGTATACGCCGCCGCCGTAGCCGCCACCGGTCAGGCGAGGGGCGCTGTTATTAGAGAAGGTGCTGCCGATGATGTTCAGCGTGCCGCCGTTGAACACGCCGCCGCCAAAGAATGTGCCACTTGTGCCGTTGGCGATGGTCAGATTTTTCAGAGTAAGGGTGGCGCCGCTGTTGACCCATATCACCCGATAAAGGTTATCCCCGCTGATGGTGATGTTCTGTCCCGTCCCATCAATCGTCAACGCGCCCTGGCCGCTCACGATGGCGGGCAGGCTCCCCATCCTCAGCGAAATCGTCCCGCTGACACTGAAGGTGATGGTGTCGTCGAGGCCGCTCGCCGCCCCACACCCGCTGTTGCTGTGGTAGCCAGGGTCGTTGTTGGCCGCCAGAATCGCTTCCCGCAGCGTGCACAAGCCATCGCCGGGAGTAGTGTTGTCGTTCAGCGTATTGACGATATAGCTCGCCGGCAGCAGGCTGAGCTCATAAGCGCCAATGTCGCAAATGGCGGTCGCGTTCCCGTCCCCATCCTGAGGACGCATGACACCTCGTTGGTCGGTGACCGCACAGCTGCCGTTATCGCCGGCGTCAATCGCCACGCTCCCAGGCAAAAGAGGAAAGTACGCGGGCGAGCCGGTGAGCGCACCGAGATTCAACTGCTCCGGAATCACCTGAGCAAAACTCGGTCCGCAGGTGGCATCCGTCGCCATATTGTTCGTGCTCCCGGCAGCGAATGTTCCCGCACAGTTCCCGCCGCTTGGGCTGTTGGCGATGATGGTGTTCTTGAGCGTCGCCCCGCCGCCGACCAGGAACACGCCACCGCCATTGGCAGCGCTGTTCCCGGAAAAGGTACTGTTGATCATCGTCAGCGGGCCGGAGTTGTACAACCCCCCGCCATTGTGGCCGTTTGCGCTGTTATTGGCGAAGGTGCTGTTGGTGATGGTCAGCGTGCCGGCGTTATAGATGCCGCCGCCGTTGCTGCCGTTTGCGCTGTTATTGGCGAAGGTGCTGTTGGTGATGGTCAGCCTGTCGACGTTGTACACGCCGCCGCCCTCGGTCGCACTATTCCCGGAGAAGGTGCTGCCTGCGATGGTCAGCGTGCCGAGGTTGAAAATGCCGCCGCCGCCCACGGCGCTGTTGCCGGAGAAGGTGCTGCCCGTGATGGTCAGCGTGCTGCCGGCGGTGTTGTACACGCCGCCGCCCTTGCTGCTGGAGCCGGTGGCGCGGTTGGCGGAGAAGGTGCTGTTGGTGATGGTCAGCGTGCCGTTGTTGGTCACGCCGCCGCCGTCGCCGGTACCGGCATTGCCGTTGGCGATGGTCAGGTTTTTCAGAGTAAGGTTGGCGCCGCTGTTCACAATCATCACCCGCGCGCTGTTATTCCCACTGATGGTGATGTTCCCGCCGCCGTCAATCGTCAACTTGCCCGCCGTGGTCGCGCTCACGATGTTGGGCAGAGTGGAGGTGAGCGTAATCACACCGCTGACGCTGAAGGTGATGGTGTCGTTGCGGTTGCTCGCCTCACCGCAGCCGCTGTTACTGTTGTAGCCGGGGTCATTGTTTGCCGCCAGAATCGCCTCGCGCAGGGTGCACAGATTATCGTCGGCAGTGGTGTTGTCGTTCGGCGTGTTGACGACGTAACGAGCAGGAGGTAACTGTTCAAACGCGCCGATGTCGCACGTTGGCGTGCCGTCGCCGTCGCCGTCCTGCGGGCGCGTCACGCCGTTTTGGGAATCGGATGGGCAGCCGTCGTTGGTGCCGGCGTCAATGGCGAGGCTGCCGGGGAGAAGCGGGAAGTAGGCAGGCGAGCCGGTGAGGGGGCCGAGTTGCGGGTCGGAGCCGATGATGTTGCCGCTGTTGCTACCAGTGTTCGTCAGGTGGCAGGCGTTGGCGCCTGTGTCTTTGATGAGGTTGTTGAGGTTCGAGCCGCTCAGCGACCCCACGCAGTCGCCGTTTGTGCTGTTGGCGATGATGGTGTTCTTGAGCGTCGCCGTGCCGCTGTTGACGTAGATGCCGCCGCCGCTGGTGCTTGCGCCATTGCCAGAGAAGGTGCTGTTCGTGATGGTCAGCGCGCCGCCAGCGTTGTAGATCCCGCCGCCACTGCCGCTAAAGATGAAGCTGCCGGCTATGTTACCGGAGAAGGTGCTGTTGGTGATGGTCAGAGAGCCGCCGTTGTACACGCCGCCGCCGAAGAAAGCGCCGTTGCCGGAGAAGGTGCTGTTGGTGATGGTCAGCATGCCGCCTGAAGCGTTGAAGACGCCGCCGCCTCTGCTGCCGGAGCCGGTGGCGCTGTTGTCGGAGAAAGTGCTGTTGGTGATGGTCAGCGCGCCGCTGAATGTGTTGTACACGCCGCCGCCGGAGGTGGCGCTGTTGCCGGAGAAGGTGCTGCCCGTGATGGTCAGCGCGCCGTCGTTTAACACGCCGCCGCCCTCGGTCGCGCTATTGCCGGAGAAGGTGCTGTTGGTGATGGTCAGCGTGATGCCTGAAGCGTTGAAGACGCCGCCGCCGCCGCTGCCAGAGCCGGTAGCGCTGTTGCCGGAGAAGGTGCTGTTGGTGATGGTCAGCCTGGCGTTCGAGGCGTTGAGCACGCCGCCGCCGCCGAGGATCACGCTGTTATTGGAGAAGATGCTGCCCGTGATGGTCAGCGCGCCGTTGTTGCGCACGCCCCCGCCGCCTAAAGTCGCGCTATTACCGGAGAAGGTGCTGTTGGTGATGGTCAGTGTGCCGTTGTTGAGAACGCCGCCGCCGTCGTCGGCGTTCCCATTGGCGATGGTCAGGTTTTGTAGGGTGAGGTCGGCGCCGCTGTTCACAACCATCACCCGCACGCTGCCGCCGCCGCTGATGGTGATGACCCCGCCACCGTGAATGATCAGCCTTCCACCGCTGCTCACGATGGCCGGCAGGGTGCCCATGGTCAGCGTAATCGTCGCGGCGCCTAGGTTGGGGTCGAAGACGATGGTGTCGTCGCCGCTGCCGGCTGTGCACGCGTCAACCCTAGCGTTAGTATTGGCCGCCTGGATCGCTTCACGCAGTGAGCAGTCGCCGTCGCTGTTCAATTCATCGGCGGTGGTATTCACAATGATGAGGGCTGCTGCATATGCCTTTGGCGCGGGCAGGCCCACAAAGACCAGCGCTGCCAGCAGCAGAACAGAGAGAACAAATGCTTGCGTTTTCATCATGATCCTCCTTTGTACATGTCCGGAGCCGGCGCCCGTTTATGAGAGAACAAGTGCTTGCGTTTTCATCATGATCCTCCCCACTGGAATATGTACGTTAGAGTATATGGGCTTTGGTGCATGAAAGAGTAAAAAGCGGAGCAGGTCAAGTAAACTTGGGATATGACCAAGAAAACCAAGCCCACTCGCCTGCGCCGCAAGACAGTATATCATGTTCGCAACTGGTCGGAATACGACCAGGCATTGGTCCAGCGGGGTTCGCTGACCGTCTGGGTGTCGGAGGATGGGTTGAAAAACTGGCGCGCTGTTGGGCCGCCCCAGCGCGGGCTCAGTTCATTTCCAGTGCGCAAGCGATTGAGGCGATGTTGACCCTTCGGGAAGTCTTTCACCTGACCAACCGGGGCGCCGAGGGGTGCATGCGTTCGCCGTTTCCGCTTTTGCAGATGGCGCTGCCCATGCCCGATCACACCACCCTGTCGCGGCGGGGTGGGACGGTGCAGGTGAGTCTGTCCAAACGGGCGACAGGTGCGTTGCACCTCGTGTTCGACTGCAGTGGGTTGAAGCTCTATGGCGAAGGCGAGTGGAAAGTGCGTCAACATGGCTGGTCGCAGCGGCGCGCCTGGCGCAAGGTTCACCTTGCGGTGGACAGTCAGAGCGGGGAAATTCAGGCCGTGGAAGTGACCGACGCCGGCGTGTCTGATGCGGAGGCGCTCCCGCCCATGTTGGAGCAAGTGGCAAACCCAATGGCCAGCGCAGCAGGCGATGGCGCCTACGACCGGCGCAGCGTCTATCAGGCTATCCAGGCGCACAGTCCTGGCGCTCAGATCGTCATTCCACCCCGCCGGGATGCCCGCATCTGGCCACATGGCAACTGCAAAGCGCCGCTCCCTCCCCGCGATGAGAACTTGCGCTCTATTTGCCGCCATGGCCGCGGCGCCTGGAAACGGGCTGCCCACTCTCATCGCCGTTCGCTGGCGGCAACGACCGTTTTTCGCCTGAAAACCATCTTCGGGGACCATTTGAGGGCGCGTTTGCTCGCCACGCAGCGCACCCAGGTGCGGATTCGCTGCCAGGCGCTCAATCGGATGACCCATCTGGGCATGCCGGATAGCTATGCGCTGGTCTAAGCCGGCCCGCGATGCGAGGAGCATTCCGTCCGCTTTTGCCTGTATCCTGATTTATGCACCAAGGCCGTTCAATGATAAAATCTTCGGTAGTCATGAGGGCTTGCTCCTTTTGTTTGGTAGACTTTTGGAGCAGTGCACCTCATGACTTTTTCAACTAGCACCATCGGTTAAAAAAGAAACATCACGGAACTGCCAGGGCTCTGGCAACGGCGTGGATTGCTCTGTTTTGTGGGGTGATTCACCCTTGCGTGATCAGCGGCAAATAGACCGGAGTCGTAGCATCGAACGGCTCTGGCGTTGCAGGCGGCTCTGCTTCGTCCGTCGGCGGCGCTGCGGGCTCAGGGGCGTCCACCCCGCCATTGGCTGCGACGAGCGTTCGATGGACGTTGATGCGACCGAATCCATATTGCGCGTCTTTGCCTGGGGCGCCAAGGTCATCGGCATTGGCCGTCATCAACTGAAAAATCTCGTCTCGCGTCCATGCCGGATTGAAGCTCACCAGCAGGCCGGCCAGCCCGCTGACGAACGGCGTCGCCATGCTGGTGCCGGACATATAGGCGTACTCCGGGTTGCGAAAAGTGCTGTAAATGCGATGCCCTGGCGCCGTCAGGTCGATGTGCTCGCCGGTGTTGCTCAGCGGCCACAGGACATCCTGAGCGGTCGTGGCGCCTACGGCGATGACGTAGGGCAGCGCCGCCGGATAGAAAGGCGTCTCGCTGGCGGCGTTGCCGGCGGCGGCCACCACGATGACGTCGTGCTCCTCAGCGTATTGAATCGCCCTTTCCAGCGTTTTGCTGGAGGCGGTGGCGCCCAGGCTCAGATTAATCACGCGCGCCCCCTGATCAACGGCGTAGTAGATGCCTGCAGCGACTGTCCCCCACGTGCCTTTGTTGCCGCTGTCCAGCACCTTGACCGGCAAAATCGTGCATTGAGGACAGACGCCGGCGGCGCCGGCGCCGTTGTTGAGCGCCGCTGCCGCGATCCCCGCCACGTGGGTGCCATGCCCGTGGTCGTCAATCGGATCAGCGTCGTCGTTGATGAAGTCATAGCCTGGAAGAATGCGACCGGCGAACTCCGGGTGATTCAGATTGATGCCGGTGTCGAGCACGGCGATGATTCCGTCCGCACCGCCGGTGTGGATGTTCCAGCCTTGCAACGCCTCTATGATGGTTTGCCCGTAGACGTCTCCCTGGATGTTGAAAGCCGGGTCGTTCGGCGTGAGCGCGCCGGTGACGACGACGTCAGGCTCGATGTAGGCTACATAAGGAGCAACGGCCTCCAGTGCATGGCTGGCGAAGACGGCGCCTTGCTGTTGCAATGTCGCCTGCACCACGTTCGCATGCGTAAGCCAACGCTGCGGCGTCAACCCCAGCATGGCCAGTGCAGCCAACTTTTCCTCTTCGGTTGTCTCGTCCTGAAAGGCGATTAAGAAAACAGGTTCGAGATTTTCTGTCGTTTGCGCCCGGGCGAGATGGGGCGTCGCTGCGAATGAACAAAAGAGAATAAGTGCAGAAAGGATGTGGCCCACATACGCCCGGAGACTGAATGAATTCCTCATGAATTCCGTTCTCCCGGGTCTGTTTCGAGTTTGCTTACAATATAGCAAGCTTTATGGAGCGCTTGATAGGGCGCAAAGACTGTACATTTTTGCTGAAATGGAAGGCGAGCGAGGCAGACGAGCTACTGCAATTGATTGATGAAATACGACATTTGTTGTTTTGGCGTCCCTCTTTTGTCTGGAGGAAAAGCGAGGTTTTGTCAGGTCAGAGGGCCGATGGCTTAAAATTTATGGGTGGAATCACGAATAGGTCTTGGCTCAGGGCGGTTTTTGTCTCGGAGTTGAGCTTACAAAAATCTCAGCAATAGAAGAGGCGCCGGCCTGCGCCAGCGCCTCTTCCACAAGGAGGAAACCGGAGAACAACCAACCGCTCACCCATGCTTGATGGCGGCCTGCGCTGCAGCGAGCCGCGCAATGGGCACGCGGAAGGGGCTGCAGCTGACGTAGTTGAGGCCGACCATGTGGCAGAATTCGATGCTGTTGGGATCGCCGCCGTGTTCGCCGCAGATGCCCATGTGCATGTCCGGGCGCGCCTTGCGGCCAAGCTGGACGCACATTTCGATCAGTTTGCCGACGCCATCGCGATCCAGCTGCTGGAAAGGATTGTTCGGCAAAATGCCCTTTTCGGTGTATTCCATCAGGAATTTGGCCTCGGCGTCGTCGCGGCTCATGCCGAAGGTGGTCTGCGTCAGGTCGTTGGTGCCGAAGCTGTAGAACTCGGCCACCTCCGCCAGCTGATCGGCGGTCAACGCTGCGCGCGGCACCTCCACCATGGAGCCGTACTTGAAGTCCACCGTCGTGCCCGCCTCGGCGAAAACCTCCGCCGCCACGCGATCGACGATCTCTTTGACGTATTTCAGTTCGTTGACGTGGCCGGCCAGCGGCACCATGATCTCGGGATGCACGTCCACGCCTTCCTTTTTGACGTGCACGGCGGCTTCGAGGATGGCGCGCACCTGCATTTCGGTGATCTCGGGCATGACGATGCTCAGGCGGTCGCCGCGCAGGCCGAGCATCGGGTTGGCCTCGCTCAGCGCTTTGACCCGGCTTAGGATGTCTTCCTTCTGGCGCACCTTGGCGAGGGCGTTGTCGATCTCGCTGAGCGTATGGAAGTGCTGCAGCTGCACCTTGAGATCGGCCAGCTCGGAGACCAGCTCGTTGTAGCTGGGCAGGAACTCATGCAGCGGTGGATCGAGCAGGCGAATGATCACCGGCAGGCCGTCCATAGCGCGGAAGATGCCCTCGAAGTCATTGCGCTGCACCGGCAACAGCCGCTCTAGCGCAGAGAGGCGCCGCGCTTTGCTGGTCGCCATGATCATTTCCTGCACGATGGGCAGGCGGTCTTCCTCAAAGAACATGTGTTCCGTGCGGCAGAGGCCGATGCCCTCGGCGCCGTAGCGGCGGGCGCGTTCGGCATCCTTCGGATAATCGGCGTTCGCCCACACGCCGAGCTTGCGGACCTCGTCCGCCCATTTGAGCAACGTATTCAGCTCGACCTCATTCTCGAAATCTGGCTCCTGGGTGGGCAACTGGCCGAGATAGACTTCGCCGGTGCCGCCGTCCAGGCTGAGCCAGTCGCCTTCGCGGATTTCGATCTTTTGGTCGTTGACGACGACATGCATCATGCGATGGTCAACGTCGATCTGGAGTTCTTCGGCGCCGCAGACGGCCGGCGTGCCGAACTGGCGGGCGACGACGGCGGCGTGGCTGGTGGCGCCTCCGCGGCTGGTGAGGATGCCTTTGGCTGCGATCATGCCGTGCACATCATCCGGTTTGGTTTCGGGCCGCACCATGATGACAGGTTTGCCCGCCTTGCCCCACTCCTCGGCGGTGTCGGCGTCGAAGACCGCCATGCCGACGGCGGCGCCGGGGCTGGCGTTGACCGCTTTGGGGACGATCAATCTGCCTTCGCTGCGCGCCTTCTGCTTTGTCTCCGGCGAAAATTGGGGGTGCAGGAGCTGATCCACCTGCTCCGGCGTGACGCGCATGATTGCTTCCTGGCGCGTGATCAGCCCTTCGTTGGCCATGTCGACGGCGATCTTGATCGCAGCGCGCGCCGTGCGCTTGCCGCTGCGCGTCTGGAGCATCCACAACTTGCCGCGCTCAATCGTGAACTCGACGTCTTGCATGTCCTTAAAGTGTCGTTCGAGCTTGGTGACGATCTCCATAAACTGCTCGAACGCTTCGGGCATGTCGACTTTGATGCGCGCGATGGGCAGCGTGTTGCGAATGCCGGCGACGACGTCTTCGCCCTGCGCGTTGATCAGATAATCGCCGTACAGCTCCTTGGTGCCGTCCACCGGGTTGCGGGTGAAGGCGACGCCGGTGGCGCTGTCGTTGCCCATGTTGCCGAAAACCATGGTCACGATGTTGACGGCGGTGCCCAGGTTGTGGGGAATGCCGGTGGCGTTGCGGTAATCTACGGCGCGCTTGCCGAACCAGCTATTGAAGACCGCGCGGGTCGCCATCTCGAGTTGCTTGTAGGGATCCTGGGGGAAGTCCATGCCCTTATAGGCTTTGACCAGCGCCTTGAAGCGTTCGACGATGTACATCCAGTCTTCCGCGCTGAGATCAACGTCGTTTTTCACCCCAACCTTGCGTTTTTGCTCGGCGATCACCTCCTCGAACGGTTCGTCGGCGACGCCCATCACCACCGAGCCGAACATCTGGATCAGGCGGCGGTAGGAGTCGTAGACAAAGCGCGGGTCGCCGGTGAGCCGAATCAACCCTTCGGCGGTTTCGTCGTTCAGGCCGATGTTGAGGACGGTGTCCATCATGCCCGGCATGGAGAATTTGGCGCCTGAACGACAGGAGACAAAGAGCGGATTTTTCGGGTCGCCGAAGACCTTGCCCGTCTTCTTCTCGATGGCGTGCATCGCCGCCACTTCCTGTTCCCACAGGCCCTCGGGGAATTCATGGTTGTTTTCCAGGTAGGCGTTGCACGCTTCCGTTGAAATGGTGAAGCCGGGCGGCACGGGAAGCCCCAGGCGCGTCATCTCGAACAGATTGGCGCCCTTGCCGCCAAGGAAGGCGCGAATGTCGTCCCAGCTTTTGGCGTTGCAGGCGGCTTCCACCTTGTCCAGTTCATCGAACAGAAAAACCCATTGTTTTTGACCAGGGCGTACGGTTGGCTGTTCTTCTCTCACAAGTACAGACATCGCAGATTTCTCCTTGGTAAAAAGATTCGCAATTGAACGGCCGGTCAGCTCACAACGATGTGAGACAGAAAATAAAAATATGATTGCGATACGTCGATTAGTGTAAACCATACACTGTGAAGGCACGTCGTGCACCTGGGGAGAAGTAATGCTGGTCAGGGTAGCAGTCTGTGAACTGGTCAAGTGGCTAGTGTGCGGCGCCGGTCTCCGATCGCAAAAAATTTGTCGGAGGTCGGCGATCTCAGAGATTGGCGAACGGGGATTGACCGCTTGCCGGGTTCGTGCGCAAGGTGGGCGGCATCTTCCAGGAAGTTTCAAAGCTTCCTGGAAGATGCGTGCTTGGCCTGGAGGCCGGTGGGAAGAGGAGAAAGTGACGTGTGAGCGCCTCACCAGACTCGGATGCCGCGCGACCAGTTCTGGGCGTCGCGGATGAGCTGGAAGAGCATCGGACCGTAGGAAAGGATGACCAGCGCAATGGCGCCGTTGAGCCACGGCCACCAGGTGTCCAGCCATTTGGGCGCAGGCGTCGGGTCAAGCGGCTGCGCCACCGGCATCTCGATGGGCTTGTCCAGTTTGCGCGGCAGCAGCACCGTGAAGAGCATGATGGCAAAGTAGAGCGTGGCGCTGATGGTCAGAAAAGCCAGCCCCACCACCGACTCGATCATCTGGGGAGTCCATTGCGAGCTGTAGTAGGGCGCCTCTCCCAGCATGGTGCGCCGTGGCACGCTGAAGACCAGACCCAGGATGTGATAGGCATTGGCGAAGAACAACATGCCGAAGAACCAGGTCCACGCCTGCGCCAGCGCCAGCTTGGGCGTGAAGAGCTTGCGACCGGTCAGCTTGGGAACCAGCCAATAGGAGATGCCGAAGAAGGTCAACGTGGTGGCCGAGCCGACGGTCAGGTGGAAATGGCCGGGCACCCACATCGTGTTGTGCGTCGCCATGTTGACGTTGTAGGAGGCGTTGATGAGGCCGCCGATGCCACCGAAGATGAAGAGGATCATGGCCAGGTTCTGCGCCGCATAGGAGGGGTCGCCCCAGTTCAGGCGCGTGATCCAGCGCAGATAGCCTTTGCCGCCGCGCGCGCGGGCGCCGATCTCCAGCGAAGCGACCACGGTGAAGGCCGTGATCAGGCTCGGAAAGCCCACCCCGAAGGTGAAGATCATGTGAATGTACTTCCAGATCTCCGGAATGCCGGGGTCGGCGTACTGATGATGGAAGCCGACCGGCGTGCTGAAGAGTAGGAAGAGCCAGAAGACCAGCCGCGCCAGCGGCTCGCTGAACATCTTGCCGTTGGTCTGCGCCGGCAACATGGCGTACCAGGAGACATAGGCGGGAAGCAGCCAGAAGTAGACCAGCGGATGGCCGAACCACCAGAAGAGCGTGCGGCTGAGCAGCGGATCCATGCCGGGCGCCGTGAAGCCGAGCACCGGCGCCAGGGCGTTGGGCAGCAGGATGAACAAGATCTCGGCGGCCACGCCCAGCGTGGCGATCTGCCAGAGCACCATCGTGATCGTGGCGGCCAGGGCGATAAAGGGCGCCCGCTTCTCCGGGTTCTCCTTGCGCCAGGCGTAGTAGGTGAAGTACATGCTGTAGCCGACGATCCACGAGCCGACGACCAACAGCGTCAGGCCGACATAGAAGGCCCAGTCCGCCAGCATCGGCGGGTAGAAAGTGTAGAGCACCGAAGCCTGGTTGGTCAGCATCGGCACGGCGGCGGTCAGCAGGCCGAGCACCATCACGCCGAAGGCGAGCCAGCTCATCCACAGATATTTCAGCGGCCGGTTGAGGCTGCGCACGAAGGCGAAGGTGAAAAAGCCGCAGATGAAAAAGGTCGTCCAGACGATGGCGTTGAGTGCGCCGTGCAGCGTCAGCCCCTGATAGTAGGTCTTAATCACCGGTTGCAGCCAGGGGTAGATGTTGATGACGCGCGCATGTTCGAGGCCCTGGAAGACGCCCAGCAGTGCGCCGATCGAAAGCGCCAGGATGGCGACCAGAATGTTCAGGCCGGCGATGCGATCCACCTGTTTCAGATGTTCGGCGGTCAGCGCAGGCGAAGCCGCTTGGGCTTTGATTTGTGTTCCTGGGATTGCCTGTACAGACATCGATCGATTCCTCCGTTGCTCTATTGTGTGACCTGAACAGTTTCCGTTGTGTTGTCCGGCGCTGTGACGATCAGTTGACCGTACATGGTGTGATGCCCGATCGGCGCGTTGGCGACGTAGCCGCAGTACTCGTGGCAGATATAGTTGTAGACGCCGGGTTTGTCGAACTTCGCCCGCAACACGGAGACCTGACCGGGCAACGCCATCATGTTGACATTGGTGTTGGCGATCTTGATGCCGTGGATGACATCGCGCGCCGTCAGATAGAAGGTGACCTCGGAGCCGACCGGCACTTCGATGCGGTCTGGCACGAAGTTCCAGGTCTGCGCCACCATGTACACCTCATACTTTCCCGGCGCCAGCTCGCGTATGCCTGGATTGGCAAAGGGGCTTTCCGGGTCATTGAGCGTCATCGGGTTGATGCGCGCAGTGGCGCCCGGCACCGTGATGCCGAAGGACATCGCAGCCACCGTGATGGCGGCGATGAAGACCACCGTCATTGCCACCGCCACGCGAATCCAGACGCCTTCCCATTTTTCGACGTGCAGCCAGCCGTTTTCCTCATGCGCTTCGGCGCCAGGCTCGCCGCCGGTCGAGTGTTGGGTCTCATGCTCGTGTTCGCTCATCAGTTCGCTCCTCTAGACAAGACGACAAAGTAGGCGTTGAACCATAAAGCAACCGTCAGGATCAAAAAGATTCCGATCAGAACCACAGTGCCCATCGGCGTATCCGGTTCTTTGCGCATGCAATGCTCCTTTTCTCCTCTACATTGGACGTTGATCATGCCGTTACAGTGGAACGCCTTGACCGGTTGTCAAGACGAACGACGCATCTTTGAACTGTTTTTTTCAGCGCATCACCCGTCTCAGATCGCCGGCGAGTTGCTCTGCAGAGACGCCGTAGGGAAACAAGACCAACGGCCGTCGCTGTGGGTCGAGCACGATGACGGCGGCGCTGTGGTCCATGAGATAATCCGTCGCGCTGGCGCTGTGATACTGCTTTTGATAGACGACGCCGAACTGGCTGGCGATGGCTTCAGTCTCTTGCAATGAACCGCGCAAGCCGATGAAATTCGGTCCAAAGAAGGCAAGATAATCGCGCATGCGCTCGACCGAATCTCGCTCCGGATCGACCGTGATAAACAGCATCTGCATGCGCTGCGCATCCTTGCCCAGCAATTTCTCGGCCTTGCCCAAATCCGCCAGCGTGGTCGGGCAGATGTCCGGACAGGTCGTGTATCCGAAGTAAACCACGAGATAGCGACCGGCGAAGTCGCTCAGCGCCACCGGATGGCCGAGCGTCGAGTCCAGCCGAAAGTCGGCGATCGGCCTGCTGGCGTTGACCGGGACGCCGTATTGCGGCGCGGGCCGCGGCCCGAGCCAACTCCAGAGCGACCATCCGCCGGCGATCAGCATGCTCACAATCAACGCCGCGCCGAGCCAGCCCAGGCTCTGTCGACGCATACTGCGCTCTAGCTGCGACGTCAGGCCGCTTTTTGCATCGGTCTGCAAGACGAAATTTCCTCCTCGACTGAACAGGAAACCGACTTATGCGTCTCCCCATCGAGCATCGACGCCAGAAAAAGGTTGCTTTGCGATCGGATTAATAGGTCGGATAGCAGAGAAACAGATGCGCTGCTTCATAGACGAGGCCGGCCGCTCCGCTGCTGTTACGCGCCTCCTCGAGCATCAGCATCAAATCGCGTTCGGCGATCGCCACATCTTCCAGCCCCCGTTTGTAACGGGCGCGCAGGATGCCGTTTCCGTCCACGATGGCGAGCATCGGCGCAAAGTGGAAGACGCCGTGCTCATCTTGCGTATAGTAAAGCTCGAAGCCGCCGCCCACCACCTGCTTGAGCCGCTCCGGCGAGCCGGTGACGAAATGCCAGCGCGCCGGGTCTGCGTTCAGCCTGCGAGCGTACGCCTGCAGGCGCTCCGGCGTGTCGCGCTCCGGGTCGAGCGAGATCGTCACCAGGGTCACGGGGATGCCGCCTGTATCAAGCTGTTTCACGAACTCCTGCAGCGCTTGCATGATCGGCGCCGTGTCGATGCAGGGCGCCTCGCAGGAGGTGGTCGTGAAGTTGTAGATGACAATTTGGCCGCGCAGGTCCTCGTTGGTGAGCTGTCGACCGTGCATGTCCGTCAAGATAAAGCCAGGCGCCAGGCCGATGCGCGGCACGACTTTGATCGGCTGCGCCACGGCGAACACAATCACGGCCAGCAACGGAATCGCCAGCAACCCTCCCCACAGCAGCGCCGGCTTTTTCAGGTTCAGCGAGTCGAGCGTCTTTTGCGTCGCGCGGCTTGATGTGATGTTCATAGAAGGTTTGCAAAACGCCTGTCGCTCTCTTTGATATGTGATTTATATTACAAATTTGACGGGTGGGCAAATGCCGGCAATGACAACTGGCATTTTAACTTCCACCGATGAGGCTGGCCGCGACCGCCGGCGCTGCGCGCAGCCCTTCTTGCGCCTTGTCACTAAGTCCTTCGCCGTGACCAAAATCCAGCGCTGGCGTCTGCACCAGCCAGCTTTTGGCGCGGACGCCGTAGAGTCGCCGCATGAGCGTCACCAGCGCCGCTGCATCCAGACGATGATCGAGGACCGGCGCGGCGTGAGAGGGCGTCACTTCGGTCAGCGTCGCCTCCTGGACGTCGAGGCTGGCGTCCACGAAAACGATCTGATCTGGAGCCAGCTCGGCGGCGTCAATGGCCAGTTCTGGCGTGAGCTGTTGCTGCAACAGCAAATGCACAGAGACGCCCGCCCGCTGCAGCTGATCGGCCAACGCTTTGGCAAAAAACCACCCTGCGCCATCGTCGCGGCGCAGGGTGTTGCCGATTCCGATCACCAGCACTGCCGTCCCCATCGAAGTCTCTCTAGAACGCCCGCGTGAATGTGAGGGAAGCGAGCGAGTTCGCTTGCCTCTTTGTCGACGTTACTCTCTCTTCACTCGATCGACCAACATTCCGCTGGCGTCGTAGACCTCCACCACCATCGGCATCTGTCCCACCGCATGAGTTGAGCAGCTCAGACAGGGGTCATAGAGTCGAATGCCGTGTTCGATGCGGTTGAGCACTCCCTCCGTCACTTTGCCGTCTTTGATGTGATATTGCGCGATCTGCTTGACCGTGCGGTTCATGGCCAGGTTGTTCTGCCCCGTGGCGATGATCAGGTTCACCTTGCGCAAGATGCCGTTCTCATCGACGTGATATTCGTGGAACAGGGTGCCGCGCGGCGCCTCGCTGACGCCGACGCCGATCATGTTGTTGACCTCGGCGTGGGCGCGGATGCGTTTATCCGTGATGGAGGGGTCGTCGAGCGTCTCCGCAATGCGCTCCAGCGCATAGAGGATCTCGATCAGGCGCGCATAGTGATAGTGGAAGCTGTTGGCGACCGGCCGGCTGCGCGGGGCCAGGCGGCGAAACTCGCGCAGCTCGGCGTCGGCGCGCGGGGTGCCGGCGAAGTCGCAGACGTTGAGCCGCGCCAGCGGGCCGACGCGATACATCCCGGCCGGGTAGTGCAGCGTTGAACGGCCCCCCTGCGCCTCGCGGATGGCGGCTGGCTTGTAATACGGAAACTTCAGATAGCTCCAAGGCTCCACCGCCTCGCCCAGGATTTCCCGAAAGCGCGCAGGAGGCAGCCCCGCCTCCAGAACCGCGCCGTCGCTGTCGACCACGCGCAGCAGCCCGTCGTAGTGCTCCAGGCCGCCGTCCGGCGTGACGAGGCCCATGTAGAGGCTGGGGAAGTTGCCGTACATCGCCTCTTCATCGCGGAAGTGGTCGAACGAATCTTTGAGCATGTCCAGCGCCAGGCCGACGATGTCGAACGCCTCCGGCAACATGCGGCGAATCTTGCTGCGGTTCTCATCGCTCAACGGCTCGCGCACGCCTCCCGGCACGACCCAGGCCGGATGCACGCTGCGACCGCCCAAGATTTCAATCACTTTCTGTCCAAAGCGGCGCAGGCGAATGCCGTTGCGCGCCACATCTGGATATTTCTCGACCAGCCCCATCAGATTGCGTTTGGCCGGGTCGGAATCCATGCCCAGCAGCAGATCGGGGCCGCTGAGATGGAAGAAGCTGAGCGCGTGGCTTTGCACGATCTGCGCCCAGTTCATCAGGCGGCGCAGCTTGGCCGCCGTTGGGGGAATGTGGATGCCGAGAATGGCGTCGCCCGCCTTGGCGGAGGCCATCAGGTGACTGACGGGGCAGATGCCGCAGATGCGCGCCGTGATGCCCGGCATCTCCCAAAAGCTGCGCCCTTCACAGAATTTCTCGAAGCCGCGAAATTCCGTCACATGAAAGCGCGCGTCGGCGACCTGACCATCTTCATCGAGATGGATGGTGATCTTGGCGTGTCCCTCGATGCGCGTGACGGGATCGATCAGGATTGTTTTGCTCATAATCCGCTCCATTAACCGAAGGTTCGCATTTCTGGTTCGAGCACGAGCGGCTCGCCGGCCAGCAACGCACTCACCGCCGCCCAAATGCGGTCGGGGTCGGGAGGGCAGCCCGGCAAAAAGGCGTCCACATGGATCACCTGGTGCAGCGGCAGGACTTTGGGCAGCAAGCGGGGCATGATCTCATCGCCGCCCGTCGGGTGGCGACCCGGCCCCTCGTGATAGACTGCTGTCAACACGTCGTCGACGCCGAGTTTGTTGCGCAGGCTGGGCACATTGCCCGTCACGGCGCAGTCGCCAAAGCTGACGACCAACCGGCTGCGGGCGCGAATTTCCTTCGCCAGCTTCAGGTTGTCGATGTTGGCGACGGCGCCTTCGACCAGCGTCACATCCACATTTTCGGGAAACTCCTTGGCGTCGGCGATAGGGCTGTAGACCAGCTCAATTTTATCGGCGAGGTCGATCAGCTTCTCGTCGAGGTCCAGAAAGCTCATGTGGCAGCCCGAACAGCCTCCGAGCCAGGCGGTGGCGAATCTTACTTTTGGCATAGGTCACTTCCCATTCTCGTAGGACCAGATCTTTTTCTCGCGCCCATCCAGAATCCAGCGCAGGAAGTTGTGCTGCTTTTCCATCTCCGCCACAGTGGCGCCCTTGCTGAAGAGCGCGCCGGTTGGGCAAACCTGAACGCACTTGCCGCAGCTTGTGCAGCTTTGGCTTGTCCCCCAGGGCTGATTGAGATCGGCGATCACGCGGCTGTTGACCCCGCGGCCCATGACGTCCCACACGTGGGCGCCTTCGATCTCGTCACAGACGCGTACGCAGCGCGTGCAGAGAATGCAGCGGTTATGGTCGATCACGAAGCGTTCATGGCTGGCGTCCACCGGCAGGTCGGGATTGAGATATTCATAGCGCACGTGATCCATGCCGATCTGGGCGGCCTCCCACTGAAGTTCACAGTGGCCGTTCATGACGCAGACGGCGCAAACGTGATTGCGTTCTGAAAAAAGCAGCTCCAGAATCATCCTGCGATACTTGACCAGCCGTTCGCTGTGTGTATGAACGACCATGCCCTCCTGCACCTGCGTCACGCACGCCGCCTGCAAGCGACCGCTGCCTTCCATCTCCACCATGCACAGCCGACAGCCGCCGCGCTCGCTCAATCCGTCCAGATGGCAGAGCGTCGGCACCTCGATGCCGCGCTCCTGGAGCACCGACAGCAGCGTCTGTCCTTCCTGGGCGCTCACCAGTTCGTCGTTGATGGTCAAAGTTACAACGGACATACAGCTCGTCTCCTTTAGCGCTTATCCAATCTCTGGCTTTAGGTGGCTGAAACTCTGAGATTGGAGCTTATGCATGCACCCACTCCGTCACCGGCGTCTTCTCCAGCGTGCAGACGCCCGCCGGGCAACGCCGCTCGCGGATATGCGCCTCGTACTCGTCCAGGAAGTATTGAATGGTGCTCAGCACCGGATTCGGTGCCGACTGACCGAGGCCGCACAGGCTGGTCTCTTTGACCATCACGCACAGCTCTTTGAGCGTCTCCAGGTCTTGCAGGGTTGCGCTGCCATCGGTGATGCGCTCGAGCAGGCGGTGCATCTGCACTGTTCCCACCCGGCAGGGGACGCACTTGCCGCAGCTTTCGTCCATGCAGAATTCCATGAAGAACTTGGCGACGTCCACCATGCACGAGTGTTCATCCATGATGATCAGCCCGCCCGACCCCATGATCGACCCGAGCGCCTTCAGGCTCTCGTAGTCGACCGGCGTATCGAGATACTGAGCGGGGATGCAGCCGCCCGACGGTCCGCCCGTCTGAGCAGCTTTGAATGCCAGATTGTTGGGAATGCCGCCGCCGATATCGTAGACGATCTCGCGCAGGGTGATGCCCATCGGCACTTCGATCAAACCTGTGGTGGCGACCTTGCCGGCCAGGGCGAAGATTTTGGTGCCCTTGCTCTTCGCCGTGCCGATCGAGGCGAACCACTCGGCGCCGTTCTGAATAATGGGCGCAATGTTGCCGAAGGTCTCGACGTTGTTGATCAGCGTCGGCTTGCCCCACAGCCCGCTTTGCGCCGGATAAGGGGGACGCGGCGTCGGCTGACCCCGGCGCCCCATGATCGAGGCCATCAGCGCCGTCTCCTCGCCGCAGACAAAGGCGCCGGCGCCGATGCGCACGTCGATGCGGAAGTTGAAGTTGCTGTCGAGGATGCGGCTGCCGAGCAGGCCGCGGCGCTCCGCCGTGCGGATGGCGCGCTCCAGCCGCTTGGCTGCAATCGGGTATTCGCCGCGCACGTAGATGTAGCCCTGGTCGGCGCCGACGGCGTAGCCTGCGATCGCCATGCCCTCCAGCACGCGATGGGGGTCGGACTCCATGAGCGTGCGATCCATATATGCGCCGGGATCGCCTTCATCGCCGTTGGCGATGACATATTTTTTGTCCCCGCGCGCTTTGCGCACCATGTCCCACTTCAGGCCGGTCGGGTAGCCGGCGCCCCCGCGCCCGCGCAGGCCGCTGTTGATAATCTCGCGGCAGACCTCCTCGGGCGTCATCTCGCGCAGGGCGTGAGCCAGCGCCGCGTATCCGCCGCGCGCGACGTAATCCTCGAGCCGTTCAGGGTCAATCAGGCCGCTGTTGGAGAGCACGACCTTTTTCTGTTTGGCAAAAAAGGGCATGTCGCTCGGCAACAGCCGCGTGCGCAAGGGTTCGGGCAACTCTTCAGCGGGGGACGCTGCGCTGCGTGCATGATAAGTGACAAGCTGACGTCCGACTTCAGGAGAGACATGCTCATAGATGAACTCGCCCTCGTCCTTGACCTGAACGGTCACCATCGGCCCGCGGCTGCACGGCCCCATGCAGCCGGTCGAGACGGCCTGCACTTCGGCGTCCAGCTCCCCCTCTTTGATCGCAGCGTTGATGGCGTCGTAGACGGCCGTAGCGCCCGACGAAAGGCAGGGCGTGCTGGCGCAGCAAAGGATGCGACAGCGAAACGCCTGTTGACGCTGAAGCTCGCGCTGGGCCAGGGCTTCAAGGTCAGATCGGTTCATGGATGCCTCCGTTTGTCACATGCACAGCGTCGTCGTTTGCAGAGGGTGCAGCCTCTGAGCGCTCCGCCAGAAGCAGTTGACGCACGCGCTCGAGCGTGCTTTCCGGCGTCTCGCGCCCCAGCACCTCGCCGTCGAGCACGAGGACAGGCGCCAGGCCGCAGGAGCCAAGGCAGCGCGCCGTGCTCAGGCTGAGGAGACCATCCGCAGTGGTGCCGCCCGGTTCGACATGGAACGCCTGCTGCAGCGCAGCTACGATTTCCGCCGCGCGTTTGACGTAGCAGGCGGTGCCCATGCAGACGATGCAAGTGTGCTTTCCCTGCGGTTTGAGCGTGAAGAAGTGGTAGAAGGTCGCCACGCCATAGACCCAGCTCAGCGGCAGCTTGAGTTGACGCGCCACGTAGATCAGCAGATCGTCGCTCAGGAAACCAAACGTTTCCTGCGCCGTGTGCAGCACCTCGATCAGCGCGTCCTGCTGATAGCTGAACCGCTTGAGCGTGCGGTCAATGAGGTTGAAGCGCGGGTCGCCGCTTGGATGTTCTCTCGCAGCCTGCGGCCTGGCGCGAGGCGGTGGACTGGTTTTGACTGACATACATCCCTCGCATTGCTAAAACGACGCCCAAGAGCGCCGCAGATTGACCGGCTCTGCGCCGGAAAGAGAATTTGTGACAGGAGCTTGTCTATTTCGCCAGCATCTGATTCACCAGCATCTGACCCTCATAGGGTACAGGGAAGTGAACGATTTTGCCACAGGCGCAGGGTGAGATATTGTCCTGGACACACGAAGGACGCTTCTCCTGGTCAACTGACCAGGAACGATGCTCGTTATGGGAAGACCATGTTGGCCGCCGCCCAGAAACGCACGCCCAGGCGCTCCACCGGCTGCACCGAACCGGCTGCTTCCAGCCGGCGCAACGCAGCCATGACTTCTTCGGATGACCACAGATTGAGCGCCTGGATCAGTTGCGCTTCGCTCATGGGATGGCGGGCCACGATGCCAACGATCGCCTCTTCTGGCGAGGCGTAGTCGTGCACATGAACGGAGTTGGTGAAAGGGTGGACGACCTGGGCGATCGGCCCCAGGATGGCTTCGGCGCGCAACAGTCCCTCGGCGTCCGCCGGCTCGACCCATGGCTCGGCCGGCGGACGTTCGGGCAACACGATGTGCACCTGGTCCGGCTGAATCTGCGCCAGCGTTTTGGCGAGCGCTCGCAGCGCTTCTTCGTCGTCGTTCATGCGGCGAATCAGCATCACCTCGACCCAAAGCCGTCCTCTGTAGCGCGCCCGGAAGGCGGTCAGCCCCTCGATGAGCCGTTCAAAGGTGGTTTCCGGGTGCGGACGATGGATGCGCCTGTACAGCTCGGCGGAGCCTGCGCTGACGGTTGGCATGACGACGTCGGCGGGCAGCAGGTCCTCCTGGACGTCGGCGCGATAGAGCAGTGCGCCGTTGGTGATCACCGCGACGGGGATGGCGGTGAGCGCCTTGACGCTGCGGATCAGCCAGCCCAGCCCGACGTGGAGCGTGGGCTCGCCCGAGCCGACGAAGGAGATAAAATCGATGTCGTCGGGATGATGCGCCAGCGCCTCTTTGATCTCCTCCAGGATCGCCTCGCGCGGGACATATTCCCGGCGTTCATTGGTGAGCGGCGTCGAGCGGCCAAGCTGGCAATAGACGCAGTTCCAGTTGCAGGTCTTGAGCGGAATGGGATCGACGCCCAGCGAACGCCCCAGTCGGCGCGATGGAACCGGACCGTACACGTATTGCATATGCTGTGCTCAGAGACGCTCAATCCTGAGCGCGGATCAGCAGCAGCGGGCGGTCCGCCTTTTGCAGAATGCCGGCGGCCACGCTGCCGTAAAAGACGCGCGACAGCCCCGTGCGACCGTGGCTGGCCATGGCGATGAGGTCGGCCTGCTCGCGTTCGGCCACATCGAGAATGGTGCTCACGACCGGTCCGGTTTCCACCACCGCCTTCGCTTCGATCCCCTGCCCGCGCAATTCGCCTTCTTTGGCCGCCAGGTAGCTCTTGACTTCTTGCAACACGCGGTCAGCTGCTTCTTTGTCGACGTAAGGGACCATGTCATATGGCGTGACCATGGCCACGATCGGTTCGACCACCTGCAAAAGCACCACTTTGGCGTTATACTTGGTCGCCAACGAGACGACGTGAGGCAGAATCTTTTCGGCGCGAGGCGAACCGTCCAACGGCACGAGAATTGTCCTGTACATAGAGAGCCTCCTCAAGGTTCGTGTTTTTAGGGTTCGTGTTGGTCGACATCTGCAGCGCGGTGCATGCAGAGGTTATGCTGAGCGCCCTGGCAGATGGTCGTGAATGTGATGGCGCACTGCGTACGCTGCAGCCTCGGCGCGCGAGGACAAATCCAGTTTGGAGAGGATCGAGCTGACATAATTCCTGACCGTCTTTTCGCTGAGATAGATCCTTTCCGCAATTTCGCGATTGGTCAGCCCTTCGGTGATAAGCGCAAGGATGTTCAGCTCCTGCTCCGTCAGCGTGGCGAAGTATTCGTCTTCGGCGCGGCGCGCGCTTTCGCGCACGCGCTGAAAGACCTTCTGCGTGATGGCGGGGTCGAGCATCGATTCGCCGCGGCTCACGGTCTCCAGGGCGCGCACCAGGTCGTCGCTGCCGATCTGCTTGAGCACATAGCCGCTGGCGCCGGCGGCGATGGCGTCGAAAAGCACGTCGTCGTCCGCATGGGAGGTGAGCATGATGACTTTGGTCTCCGGGCGCGCGGCGATGATCTCGCGCGTCGCCTCGATGCCGTTTTTGCCGGGCAGGCGAATGTCCATCACGACGACGTCGGGCTGCAGGCGCAGCGTCTGCTCCAGCGCCTCCTGGGCATCGCGCGCCTCGCCGATCACTTCAAAATGTGGATATCGGGAGAGCAGGGCTTTCAGTCCAAGGCGGACGATTTCATGATCGTCGACGAGCAAGATTCGGACATGCATAGGCTGTTGTTCGGTAAAAGATGACGGACGCCATGATGGATGATGATGGGTGTTGGTCTCCACCGCCTGTTGTTGACAACGACGCTCGATGCCGTTTTCATTATAACATAGCGTCGACAAGGGCGGAGTTCCATAGAGAACGAATCAAAGGCAACGGTTGCATACATGATCAATCAAATCGACACGCGTTCCCTGCGCTGGCTTGGGGTGCTGGTTCCACTGGCTTCATGGATTTTGTGGGCGATCGTGCGCACGTGGATCTGGGATCATCCCGTCTCGTGGCTGGCCACCTTGATCGAGCTGGCGATCATCGCCGTCGGCGCCACCCTCTTCGCCAACTGGGTGGCCGTGAATCTGGAGCGCCGCGAAGCGGAAATTCGTCGGCGCAGCGAGCATCTGGAGGCGCTGCGTCAGGCCAGTCTGGCGTTGACGACGGAGCTGGAGATCGGCAAGGTGTTGCAGCAGGTGGTCGATCAGAGCCGCAAGCTGGTCAACGCGCGCTACGGCGCGCTCGCCGTTTTGGGGCCGGACGGGCGCACGGTCGAACAGTTTTACACCTCCGGCCTCACTCCCGAATTTCATAGCCGACTGCCAAACCTTCCGAGCGGCGCCGGCGTGCTCGGCGTGATGAGCAAAGAAGGCCGTCCGATTCGATTGGCGGACATTCTGGCCGATCCGCGCTCCGTCGGCTTTCCGGAGGGGCACCCGCCGATGCGCACGCTGGTCGGCGTCCCCATCAGCTCGAAAGGCAAGGTGTACGGCAATCTTTACCTGGCCGACAAACGCATCTCGCTGCCCTCCGGCGGCGAGATCGACGGCGAATTCAGCGCCGAAGATCAGGAGCTGCTGTCCATGTTTGCGGTGCAGGCGGCGATCGCCGTGGAGAACGCTCAACTGTACCGTGAGAACCAGCAGATCGCCGTGCTGCGCGAGCGGGAGCGCATCGGCATGGACCTGCACGACGGCGTCATCCAGTCGATCTACGCCATCGGCCTGTTGCTCGATGACGCGCGCCACCGCATCGACACTTCGCCGGAGCAAACGCGCGAGGTGATCGGCGCCGCCATCAACGGCCTGAACGAGGTGATCGCCGACATCCGCAGCTACATTCAACATCTGCGCCCACAGCGCTTCCGCGGGCGCGACATCCGTCAGGGCTTGGAGGCGCTGGCGCAGGAGCTGCGCAATGACACGGCGCTCTCCGTCTCCGTGGAAATCGACGAGAGAGCCGCCAATGTCTGCACCGCCCGACAGGCCGATGAATTTCTTCATGTGGCCCAGGAGGCGCTGGCGAACGTGCGCAAACACGCCTCCGCCCGTCATGTGACGATTCAGTTCGGTTTTTACGAAGGGCTGCTGCAGTTGTGCATCGAGGATGACGGCGTCGGCATGGAGCCCGATGCGGCGCGCCGCGCCCAGGGCAACGGTCTGCGCAATATGCGCGCGCGCGCCCGCGGGCTGCACGGCGAATTTCGGCTGGAAAGCGCGCCCGGCGCCGGCGCTCGCCTCTCGGTCACTGCGCCCATCGAAAAGCGCGAAGGATGATCGACGTCGACGTGCGAGGCGCGCCGGCGTCGTTTGGACTTGTCGGCGATAGGGTGGAGACGTCGGCCTCGCAATGAACAACATCTGTCACCGCGTCAAGGTGACACCTGCCCCTGGTTTTTTCGGTGGAGAATTCCATACTCTGACAGGAGAACGAGCATTTTGAGCGCCAGAGCACGCCTGGCCTTGCAATTTTCCGTGGCAATGCGCGCAACGGTGAAAGGGGTTCTGTGCCGTCGCCAGCCATCCTCACCGAACAACTCACCCGCACAGTCGGCGCCAAAACCATTGTAGACCGGGTCAATCTCTCGGTCTCGGCGGGCGTTATTTTCGGTTTGCTAGGGCCGATGGGCGCGGGAAAGACAACGTTGATCCGCCTGTTGCTTGGCCTTATCGAACCTGCGTACGGCGCGGCGTGGGTGCTGGGCTACAACGTGCGCACCAACGCGCACTCGATCCGGGCGCGTACAGGCGTGGTGTTGCAGTCGCCGGGCCTCTACGAGAATCTGACGGCGTTCGAGAATCTCGATCTCTTTGGGCGCATCTGGCATCTTCCTGCATTGGAACGCAACGAGCGCATTCGAGCCTTGTTGCGCCATCATGGTTTGTGGGAAAGGCGCAACGAGCGCGTCGCCGACTGGAGCCCTGGCATGAAGCACAAGCTCGCCATTCTGCGCGCACTGATGCATCGCCCCAAACTGTTGATGCTCGACGAACCGACTGGGGGGCTTGACGCCGTGGACCGGGAGCTTCTGCGGGCGGACTTGACCTCCCTGACGCGCCAGGAAGGGGTGACCGTGTTGATCGCAACGCATGATCCGACGGAAGCGGCGCTGTGCGACGAGATTGCGATCATGCATCGGGGACGCATCGTCGCCGCTGGAACACCGGATGCGATCGCGCGCATGCCGGTGGCGAGGCGTCGGGTGGTGATCGCCGGACGAGGTTTCACGCCGGAGTTGGTCGAGCTGGTGCAAAGCCGTCAAGACGTGACCCACGCTGCAATCGACGAACAAAACCGATTGGTTATCGAAGTTTCAGGACAGGCCGCCTGCGCCGCCGTCGTGAATTTGCTGGTGGAGTCGGGCGCAGATGTGGACTCCGTCATGCGCTGCGATGACAACCTGGCGGCGGTCTATCGAGCGTTTGTGGAGGATGTGCATGAGGCCAGACCTGTTGCAAGATAGCTGGGTGATTTTCGTCAAAGAGTGGCGAGAGTGGGGCGCTGCACGCGCGGTGTGGCCGGCGCTGGTTGCGCCGATTCTGGCGGGGGGCGCCGTCGCTCCGCATCTGCTGGGGCGTCTTGAGCGCGGCCCTCTCATGGTGGGCGTCCTGCTGGCCGGGTTGCCGCTCGTGCTCTCGGCCATCATGATCGCCGAATCGCTGGCGGGCGAGCGCGAACGGCGGACGCTGGAAACGTTGCTGGCTTCGCGTCTTTCGGAGCGGGCCATCTTGCTCGGAAAGATGAGCGCCGCCGTTTTGCTCGGCTGGATGCTTCTGCTGGCGGCGGCGGCGCCTGTGATCCTCCAGCAATGGCTTGCGCCCGCCGCCGGCTTTGAACAGCTCAATCCGGCGACCCTGGCATGGGGGCTGCTGGTTGTGGGCGCGCCTTGCGTCGTTCTGGCCGTGACGATAGGCGCATTGATAGCGCTCTACACCCCTGGCGCGCGCTTCGCCCTTTTTTTGACCACCGTGTTCGGCGGAGTGTTGGTGCTCATCGCCTTTGCGATGGTCTTCTGGCAACCGGACGGCTCCGGTGAACTGCTGGTCAATTCCTTGACCATGGTCGGCCTTGCGGTTCTGACGCTCGATGTCACTTTGACCGCTCTGCTGTTGATTGCGGTGCGCCGTGAACGAATGATCATGACAAGTGGATAAGCAGGAAGGAGAAGAGTGAACCATGACGACCGAGAAGCAAACTGCATGTCCGTTTTGTGGAATCCTCGCCGGCGTGGAGCCAGGAGTGATCGTCGCCCGCGATGAGGAAAAACAGTTCGCCCTGATCAAGAGCATCCATCCCGAAAGCGTCGTGCACTGGCTGGCCGTTCCTTTTGAGCATACGGAGAGCACGGAGCTGTATGAACGTCAAAACGCCGGGCGTTTTATCGACCTGTTTGAGTGGGCTGTGATGCAGGCGAAACGGCTGGCGGTCGAGGAGCCGCACCTTGAAAAAGGATTCACCCTCAAGACGCATTTTGGCTCGTTCGAGACCATTCCGCACCCTAAGATTCATATCCTGGCCGTTGAATAATGCTTCTTGTGAGACAAACCGCTGCGCAGCGATAGGCCGATTTGGCGCACCCTGGCCGTCAAACGTATCATCAGCCTATGGCTGCGCACGTTCGCGTCTTTGTTATCTTCACCGCCGCCTATTTCCTTTCTTATTTTTATCGTTCCGCCAATGCGGTGATTGCGCCCGATCTGGCGCAGGAGCTTGCTCTGGATGCATCGCAGCTGGGCTTGATGACCGGCCTCTTTTTTGCGGCGTTTGCAGCGGTTCAGTTGCCATTAGGAGTTGGGCTGGATCGATTGGGGCCGCGCTGGGTCACCTCGGCGTTAATGCTGGTCGGCGCAGTGGGCAGCTTGCTTTTCGCCTCTGCGCATAGCCTGGCTGCGCTTGCGCTCGGGCGGGCGCTGATCGGGGTGGGCATGGCGGGCGTCTTGATGGGCGCGCTGAAAGCATTCAGCCAGTGGTATTCGCCCCTTCGTTATTCGGCGCTCTCTGGGTTGCTGGTGGGCCTCGGTTCGGCGGGCGCACTGGCCGCGGCCACGCCGCTGGCTTGGTTAAACGAAACGGTGGGATGGCGCGCCGTCTTTGGCGTCGGTGCAGGAGCGGTCGTCGGTGTGGCCGCCGCCATTGCGCTGGGAACGCGCAACGCGCCGCCTGGCGTCCCTTGGCCCGGACAATCCGTCGATCTGCGGGCGCTGCAAACGGTGTTCGGCGATCTTCGTTTCTGGCGGATAGCGTTGTTGGTCTTTTTCACCAATGGGACGTTGCTGGCGTTTCAGGGGTTGTGGGCTGGGCCCTATCTCAACGACGTGTATGCAGCCGATGCGCTCACCCGCGGCAATGTCTTACTGTGGCTCAGCGCAGGCGTCACGGTCGGTTTTCTGCTTTCCGGTTGGCTGAGCACACGGTTGGGCTTGGCGAACCTGGTGACTTTGGGCGCTGCGCTTTTCATTGCGACACAGGTTGCGCTGGCGTTGCATCCGCCGCCGGTGGTGATGGCGCCGGCGGGCGCGCTCTTTGGGCTGAGCGGCGGCCTCACAATCATGTTATTGGCGCAGCCGCGCTACGTGTTTCCCATCGCCGTCACGGGGCAGGCCACGACCGCCGTCAACCTTTTCGCCATCGGCGGCGCAGCGTTGGTGCAATGGTGGATGGGGCTGATCATCGGCCTCTTTCCCAGCGTCGACGCCCGCTATCCGCCCGAGGCCTACAGCGCAGCGCTGATGGCGATGGCAACCGGCACCGCCGCCATGCTCATGTTCTACTGGCCGATGCGCAGGAGCGCAGCATGACCGCCCCCACCCTTTCCCCGGCGCCGCCGTCCTTGCGGCGCTATATCCACCTTTCGATCGCCGCAGCGATTTTGACCATCTCTCTGAAAGGGCTGGCGTACTATGTGACGGGCTCGGTCGGTCTGTTGTCCGATGCGCTGGAGTCGCTGGTGAACCTGGCGGCGGCGTTGTTGGCGCTTCTACTGCTCACCCTCGCCGAGCGCCCGCCCGATGAAGAGCACGCCTATGGCCATAGCAAGGCGGAGTATTTTTCGAGCGCAGCCGAAGGCGTGCTCATTTTGCTGGCCGCCTACAGCATCATTGCAACCGCCATTCAGCGCATTCTGGAGCCCCAGCCGCTGGAAAACATCGGCGTCGGTCTGGTCATCTCGGTGATTGCTTCGGCGATCAACTTCGGCGTGGCGCGCGTGCTGATGCAGGCGGGGCGCCGCCACAACTCGATCACGTTGGAGGCGGACGCCCAACATCTGATGACCGACGTGTGGACCTCGGCGGGCGTGGTCATTGGCGTGATCGCAGTGGCGTTGACCGGTTGGCTGATCCTCGACCCGTTGATTGCGCTGGCGGTGGCCGCCAACATCATCTGGTCGGGCGTGCAGTTGATGCGTCGTTCTGCGTTGGGCTTGCTCGATTCGGCGATTCCCCAGGAGGAGCGGCGGCAAGTGGCGGAGATTCTCGACCGATACGCTCCGCAGGGAGTGCAGTATCACTCGCTGCGCACGCGTCAGGCGGGGCAACGCCGCTTCATTTCTGTGCATGTGTTGGTGCCGGGCAAATGGACGGTGCAGCGAGGCCACAATCTTCTTGAAGAGATCGAGCGCGACGTCCGCAACGCGCTGCCCGGCCCCACGACGATCCTTACACACCTGGAGCCGGTCGAAGACCCCGTTTCGATGGAGGACATCGAGATCGATCGCTGATCGGGCGCAGTTCTGGCCTGGATCGATGAGCGATCCCGACAACCTTTTGACACTGAAGCGCTTTGGGGATGTGGTCTTTGACCCACAACACCTTCACTGGATCGATGAACGATCCCTACAACCTTTTGACACCCCCGCAGGCGCGGCGCGTAGCCGCGTTCCTTCTGTCTCCTGTTCTCCAGAGCTGGCGAGGAGAGGCGGCTGGAAAGCCGCCCTCTACGATCTGTCTCTCGATGTCGCCTCTTCGAGCACGGCGCCGTCGGGGATGCGCAACGGCTCGCCTTCCGGCGCTTCGATGACGACCCTGCCTGCGACCGTCACGTTGGCGCCAAAGGTGACATCTCCGCGCACGGTCAGGCTGATGCAGCGGCGCAGCGAGGGCGCGCCGGCCGGGAAGCGCGCCTTCATGGCTTCATAGAGCAGGTAGTAGCGGTCATCGAGCGTCGCCACAGGCGGCGTCCCGTTGCATTCCGGCGCCAGCGAAAGCGTGTAATCTTCGTTGAGATGATACGCGTCCGACATCAGCACGAGCAGGTCGCTGTTTTTCTTCACCGGCGCGAAGCGGCTGCGCGGGACGCAGATCGCCTGCGCGCCCTCAAAAACGCCGATCGCGGAGCCCATCGCCGTCTCCAACTGATAGACCCGCGGGGTCGTCGGGTCGGTCGGATCGATCGGCTTTTCATTGCGAATCAACGGCAAGCCCAAGACGCCATGGCGACGCTCCAATGTCTCCGCCAGCGCGCGCAGGTTGATCCAGAGGTTATTGGTGTTGAAGTAGCGATAGAGGTGAATATCCTGAAACTCAGCCTCCTCTTCGGGCGGACATTGCGCCGACTCGCGCAGGATCAGGCGGCCATCGCCGCTGCGCGCCAGGTGTCCGCCTTTGCGGTCGGCGGGCGTGCGCTGCGCCACCTCCATGAGGAACGGAATGCGATTGTGGGCGAAGTGACCCAGGATGGCGAGATCGAGCACTGCGCCCAGGTTGTCGACGTTGGAGACAAAGGCGTACTCGTAGCCCGCATCGAGCAAGGTGGAGAGCATGCCGCTGTCCATCAGGGCGGGATAAATGTCTCCGTGTCCAGGAGGGCACCACTCTTTTTCCGGGTCGGCGGGCCACTCTGCAGGCGACAGCGTTTCCTTCCAGACCTTTGGCTCCATATGTTGCATAAAGTCGAGCGGAACGCCCTGGATTTTGAGTTCAGGATAGGCCTCCAACGCCCGCAGGGTTGCGTCGCGTGTGTGAAAGCTGTTCATGAGCACCAGCGGGATCGAGACGTCGAAGCGCTTGCGCAGCGCCAGCACCTGACGCACGATGATGTCGAGGAAGGTGAGCTCGCCCTTGACCGGCAGCAAGGATTTGGGGCCGTCGATGCCCATGCTGGTGCCAAGCCCGCCATTGAGCTTCAGCACGAAGGCGCGCCGCAGCGCCTCTTCGCCTGCACGCTGCAGCGATGCATCGAGTTCGTGGTAGGAGGGCAACGCTTCCACAGGTTGCGCTTCCTGGCGAGAGATATACCCGGTGGCGCCCTGCACGAGCTGCTCGTAATAAAAGCGAAAATTGTCGATGAATGTCTGGGAAAGTCCTGCGCTGCGCATCTTGCGCTCGAAGGCGGCGAAGGCAGACGCCGTTGTCTGATGGGTCGTCATGATCGCTTTGTTCCGATGGTTGTTTTGATTGGAGTGATGAATTGTCTTGAAGCAATAACTTTGCTGTATAGATTTTGCTATATAGACGCAGCTTGCACGCTCAACCTTCACGCTCAACCTTGTTGTGTGCGGTTGTGATTTCACCATCCCACTGCACAGCCGTCCTTGCGCGGGTCGCTGCCGGCGATGAGGACGCCGGTCTCCGGGTTGCGCAGAATGATCTGCCCGCCGCCGAACAGCGAACGCGCAAAGCCGGTCACCGGCGCCAGATGATGGCCGCGCTGCGCCAGCTCGGCCAGGACGCCGAACTCCCACCCCTCCTCCACGTGCACCAGGCCGCCCGCTTCTGCTGCGCCCAATCCGGCTTCAGGCCCGGCCAGCGCCCAGCGCGGCATGTCGAGCGCCTGTTGCGGCGTCATGTGCAGATCGACCAGATGGATGACCATTTGCAGGTGGCCCTGCGGCTGCATATAGCCGCCCATCACGCCGAAACAGGCGTGAAGCGCGCCGGCGAATGGCCCTTCGCGATAAAGCGTCATCGCCGGGATGATCGTTTGATACGGACGTTTGTTCGGAGCCAGCGCATTCGGATGCGCCGGATCGAGCTGAAAGAGATTGGCGCGGTTTTGCAGGCTGACGCCGGTCCCCGGCACCACCAGGCCGCTGCCCGTCCCCATGTAGAGGCTATTGATAAAGCTGCATGCGTTGCCCTCGCCGTCCACCACGCTCAGGTAGACCGTGTCCGAGCCGGCCAGCGGCGTTCCGAAGGGGACATGCTGTGCAGCGCGCTGCGGGTCGATCCGCCGACGGCGCTGCGCGGCGTACTCCTTGCTCACCAGCCTGTCGAGCGGAATGGGATGCACGCGCGGGTCGCACACCCACTGCTGCGCGTCGGCGAAGGCGAGCCGCATGGCTTCGATGCAGACGTGCAGGCGGTCGGCGGGCGTCATGCGGGCAAGGTCATAGCCTTCGACCAGGTTGAGGGCGAGGATGGCGGCCAGTCCCTGGCCGTTGGGTGGACACTCATAGAGCCGCACCTCCCGATAGTCGGCCCAGATTGGTTCGTCCCAGGTGGATGTATGCGCAGCCATGTCGGCCGGCGTGATCCATCCGCCGTAGCGCTGGACGTGTTGGCTGAGTTTGTGGGCGAATTCCCCTTCATAGATGTAGCGTTTGCCTTCGGCGGCGACGCCGCGCAGCGTTTCCGCCAGCGTGGGGATGCGCATGATCTCGCCCGGGCGCGGCGCACGGCCATCGATGAGCAGCTCGAAGCCGCTCGGTTGGGGTGGGCCGTTGTCAAGGTCGCCGCTTTGCCAGTCTGGGTCGCGGCGCAGCTTTTTCTCCTGTGTGCGCCAGGCGAGCGCAATCAGCTCGGACACCGGATAGCCGTGCTCGGCGGTCCAGATGGCGGGCTGGAGCACCTCGGCCAGGGACATGCGCCCGTGTCGCTCGAGCAGGTCAGACCAGCCGGCTACGGCGCCGGGGATGCTGACCGTGTGGCCGGTGTAGGTGGGCATTTTCGTATAGCCGAGTTTGATGATTGCTTCGATGGAAGCGCCGGCGGGCGCGCGTCCGGAGCCGTTGAGGGCCGTTACTGCGCCGGTGCGGGCGTCGTAATAGAGCGCAAAGCAGTCGCCGCCGACGCCGGTGGAGATCGGCTCGACGACATTGAGCATGGCCGCGGCGGCGACGGCGGCGTCCGCGGCGTTGCCGCCGGCCTGCAGGATAGACAGCCCGGCCTGCGCGGCGAGCGGCTGGCTGGTGGCGACCATGCCGCGCGTCGCCATCACGTTGCTGCGTCGAGAGCGAAAGGTTGGGTCGATCTTCATAGCGGCGCCCCCATGTCGCGGTTGCCGGCGCCTGCGCGTCGGGCGGCGCGGGCCGCCTCTTCTTTGTTGCGGTCGCGAATCACATAGACCAGAAAGACGATGTAAACCGGGATCGCCAGCAACGCCACCCATCGCCCTGTGGCGCCTGCTCCCAACGCGCCGAGAAACGCGCCGATGGCGAGCAGCGCCCACACCAACGAGTGGAAATAGCGCAGCACAATGTGCTCGCTCAGGCTGCGCGAGGTCAGTCGTCTCGGGCCGGGTTTGGGCCAGAAGAAATAGTAGCCCACGGCGATCGCCAGACAGAGAAGACCCCAAAAGATCAGTGGCACGCCTAGCAGTGTTTCAGTCCACATTCTCCTATCTGTCCCTTTGCGTCACCGCCGCAGTTGCGCTCGCATATAGGCAACAGCGTTCTCTCTTTGCAACATCAGTGAACATGAAATCACATCCTCACTGAAACGAGAAATCACTCATTCTAGAAAAGTTTGCTTTTCTTTCTTGTCGCTATTCTAGCGAAGTGCGTTTTTTAGTTGTTTCGTTGATTCGAGAATGGTTTACTCTTATAATTTCTTTAAGATTTTGTAGGGTTCTATTTCTTGAAAAGGAGAAGAACATGAGACGCTCTCTACTTGCTCTGGCGGCCGTCTTGATCATCTGCATTGTACTGATCGGCGGCGTCTCCATGGTTTCAGCGTTTTTGGTGGAGCCAGGGACCAACATCTCACAGTCTACTGCAAATCCATTGACTCCAACCAATATCGTTGCGGATGAATTTTCGTCTCTACAAAATCTTAACTTATCAGAGGCGTCAGAAGCCACCGGCGTGGAGGCTGATTCCACCGGAATCTCTTATCAGTTGATAGGAAACGTCTCCGACTTGGCATCCAACGCCGAAAAATCGACTGAAAGCGTCGGGATGGCGTCGCCGAAAACCGAGGCGGCGCCCTTCGTCGTTGTGGTGCAAGATGTTTTTCTGTACGCCGGGCCGGATTTTGGCTCCGAACAGGTCGGCTCTCTGAAGGCGGGCAACGCAGTGCGCGCTCAGGCCTGCAATCCAGGTTGCACCTGGCTCCGACTTGACTCCAGCCGCTGGATTCCGAGCGAAGCGGTGGGGTCGCCCCCTGCCGGCCTGCCGATCGTCGACGTCGAGGCGACTCCGACGGCGGCTGCGCCGGTCGTTTTCGTCTGGCCGACGGTGACCCCGACGCCGCTTCCTACGCCGACTGCGGAGTGGAGCGGTCCCCGCGCGAAAGAGTATGCGATTTTGCGGCGAGGGCCGGGCACTATCTACGACCGCGTGGGAGTGGCTGCTCCTGGCGCTCCGTTGCGCGTCACGGCGCAAAATCAGGCGGGAGATTGGTATCAGCTGGAAAATGGCGCATGGGTGGCCGCCTTTTTGTTGGATCAACGACCTGGCGAGTTGCCGGTCGCCGCAAATATTCCGCCGAGGCCCGCAGGCGCTCGCGATCTGGCGGTGACCTTCTCTTCTCCCTGGTATGCATGCATCCAGAGCATGAGCGCCTTCGCCAATGACGAGGGAGAGAACGTCCAACAGTGGGTGTATCGCAGCTTCCGCGTGACCCTGTCCATCGAAAACCTCAACACCACGCCGGTCTTGCCCGTCTACCGTCCAACGCGGTGGATCATCACGGATGGCGTCGTGGACTCCGTGGAGACGGTAAGCTGGCGTGCAAAAGATTCGAGGCCGGTGACCGAGCGTCAATCCATTCTCTACTATCAAGACGTCTCTCGCCCAGAAACCTGGTATTTGTTGTCGTTGGGGCGGGAGCAATGGGTGAAAGCTGTGGAGTTCGAGTGGAACGGCGAGGTGCACCGCGTCGAGTACACGCTGGACGAGGCCAGAAATCAACAAAATTATCGAGATTGTGGGCCTTCGAGAAACGGCTCGGATGGGTGAGAAACGGCCCGTTGTAGTATACTGGTGAACAGTGAATCGCATCCCTGTAGGAACGCCGTCAGCCGGGAGCCGCCATGAACTTCGACTTGACCGCCGAACAGCGCGAATTTAAGCGCATTGTGCATGACTTTGTCGAGAGAGAGGTGCGACCCCGCGCGCGCCACGTCGACGAAACGGGCGAGTTCAACTGGGAAGCAGTGCGCAAGATGGGGCCGATGGGGATGCTGGGGTTGCAGGTTCCGGAGGAGTACGGCGGCGCAGGACTGGACGCCATCTGCGCCACTATCGCCATTGAGGAGCTGGGCTGGGGCTGCGGCTCGACTGCGCTGGCGATCTCGGCGCATAATCATCTGGGGCTTGGTCCCCTCGTGGACTTCGGTTCCGAGGCGCTCAAGCGACGTTGGTTGCCGCAGTTGGCGACCGGTCGCGGACGCCTCGCCTGTCTGGCGCTCACCGAGCCGGGCGCCGGCTCCGACCTGCAGGGAGGCGTGCGCACGCGTGCAGTGCGCGAGGGCGATGCGTGGGTGATCAACGGCGCTAAGATGTGGGCCACCAATGCCAGCATCGCCGACATCATCATTGCGCTCTGTCGCACCGACCCGGCCGGCGGCAGCCGCAGTCTCAGCCAGATTCTGATTCCGACGGATGCGCCGGGGGTCATCATCGGCCCGCCTGAGAAAAAGATGGGGCTGAACGGCTCGCCGACGCATGCCGTGACCTTCGACAACGTGCGCGTGCCCATCGAGAATCTGGTCGGAGAGGAAGGATTCGGCCTGCAACAGACGTTGGCGACCCTGAGCAAGGGGCGCATCAGCATCGGCGCGTTGGCGCTGGGCCTGGCGCAGGCCGCCTACGAGCGCGCGCTCGCCTACGCTAAGGAACGCCATGCCTTCGGCCAACCCATCGCCAACTTTCAGGCCATCCAGTTCATGCTGGCCGACGCCGCCACCGAGCTACACGCAGCGCGCCTCCTGCTCTATCACGCCGCATGGCTTAAGGATCAAGGGCGGCCTTTCGCCACGGCGGCCGGCATGGCGAAGCTGTTCGCCACCGAAGTCAGCGAGCGCATCTGTCGCAACGCCATCCAGATTCACGGCGGCTATGGCTACAGCCGAGAGTATGAGGTCGAGCGCATGTATCGGGACACGCGGCTGATGTCGATCGGCGAAGGCACCAGCGAAATTCAACGCATGGTGATCGCACGCAGCATTTTGAAAGGCGAGAGTGTGTAGACGTAGAAGGTGTAAAATTGCAAACCGCCGTTGTGACGTAGGCGCAGCTCGTAGCTGCGCTTCCTTGAATGGCCCAAAATCTTGCGGTCCATCGAGGATGTGCGGCTGGGAGCCGCACCTACGGGAAAACGGCGTTGCGTGTTGATTTTATTTTTCGGATAGGAAGACGAAAATTTCTCCGATGAGGTTAGCAATTCTGGCCGACATCCACGGCAATCTACCCGCGTTGGAGGCTGTGCTCGCAGCGCTGGAGCAGATTCAGCCGGACTACGTTGTGGTCAACGGTGATTTAATCAACGGGGCGCCGTTCAGCGTCGAGGTTGTGGACTGTATTTGCTCGTTGGACTGGGTGGTGCTGCGCGGCAACCACGAGTTCTATCTGCTCGACCTGGGCACCCCGCGCGCAATTCCCGGCAGCGAGGACTCCACGCGTTGGGGGCAGCTTCACTGGTTGGCGGCGCGCATGCGACCCGAACAGATCGCCTATCTCGCCATGCTGCCGGACGAACGCACGCTCTATCTGCCCGGCACGCGACCCATCCGCATCACGCATGGGCTTCCCGGCCGCAACAAAGTCGGCCTTCACCCTGCCCAGTCCGACGAAGAGATCGCCGCTGCGTTGGGAGAAGTGCGCGAGCAGACGTTCGTGACGGCGCACACCCACGTTCAGATCGACCGCCATGTGCGTTGGCAGCCCACGTTGAACGGCGAATTGAGCGCCCATCCGCACGGCGACATGCAGATGCCCGCCGCCCCGCGCACCTGGCATGTGATCAACCCGGGCAGCGTCGGCCTGCCCTTGAATCAACGACCCACAGCCCAGTTCGCCGTGTTGGAAGCTACGCTCGACGCCGATGCGCCCGGCGGCTGGCGCGTGCGCCATTTCGACGTCGCCTACGACCGGCGTCCTGTCCTCGATGCGTTCAAGACCTCCGGCATGTTGGCGGCGGGCGGTGTGTTCTCGACGCTCTTTTACTGGGAAGTGGTGACGGCGGCGCCGGAGATCATCTATTTCTATCGCTGGGCTTACGAACGCGGCATGGACCCCGACCGCGATGGGCTGGAAGCGACGTTTGAGCGGTACGCCGTGGAGAGCGGGCGCCGTGATTTCGTTCGTCTGCATGATCCTCTCTACAATGGGGCGACAGGATGAAGCGCGTACGCCTGGCTTTTCTCGCCGACATTCACGGCAATTTGCCCGCGCTGGAGGCCGTCTTGCACGATCTGCGCAGTCAGGCGCCGGATCAGGTCTTTCTGGGCGGCGATCTGGTCAATCGCTGCCCCTGGAACAACGAGGTGATGGATCTGTTGGCCGACCTGGGGTGGCCTTCTGTCATCGGCAACCACGATCTGGTGGCGGCGCGCATCCACACGCCTTATAACCCGCCGCCTTTCACCGACCGTCAGCGCTATCGCTCGCTTTGGTGGACTGCCTCTACGCTGCATGAGCGCCATCTGCAGACGTTGCGACAGTTGCCTCCTGCGCGGCGCATCGACTTCAAGCCCTTTCCGCCGATTCGGCTTTTCCATGGGACGCCGGAGAATATGTTTTTGGGGCTTTATCAGGAGATGAACGAGGCGACGATTGCTGCGCTGCTCAGGGGTGTGGCCGAAGCGGTGGTGGTGTGCGCCCACACGCATCGCCCGATGGCGCGGCGCACCGGCGGATGGACGATCTTCAACGGCGGCAGCGTGGGGTTGCCGTACAACGGCGACCCGCGCGCCCAGTATCTGCTCCTCGACGGCGTGGTGGAGCGCAGCGTTCATCGCTGGGAGCCCTGTTTTCGCCGCGTGGCGTATGACCACAGCGTGTTGCGCCCGGCCTATGAAGCGTCCGGCATGTTGGCGGCCACCGGCGCCGTCGGCGAGCTGCATCTGCTCACCGCGGAGACCGGTCAACCCTACAGCAGCGATTTTGGCATTTGGCTGCGCGAACAACCCGACGAAATCCGCAACGACCTCGATCGCGCGGTGCCGCTGTATCTGGCGCAGCACGCACCTGGAAAGTGGGCGTTTTCCGGCCTGCTCCGAGCCACTGCTTCCTGACGCCCCATGAATCTGCTCACGTTGAATCGCATCTCCAAACAATACGGCGAGCGGCTGCTCTTCCAGGAGGTCAGCTTGCTGGTCAATGAAGGCGACAGGATCGGGCTGATCGGCGTCAACGGCAGTGGGAAGAGCACCCTGCTCAAGATCGCCGCCGGCCTCGAAGCGCCCGACAGCGGCGAAGTGCTGACTCCGGGCGGCGTGCGCATCGAGCACCTTCCTCAGGAGCCTGAACTTGATGATCGCCTGACCGTGTTGGAGACGGTCTTCCGCAGCAGCTCTCCGCAAATGCAGTTGCTGCGCGCGTACGAGCAGGTTGTGGCGCAGCTCGAACAGCGTCCGCAAGACCTACAGCTTCAGGAGTCGCTGCATCGCCTGAGCGCCGAAATGGATCGGTGTGACGGCTGGGTGGCCGAAGCCCACGCGCGCGCCATCCTGACCCGGCTCGGCGTGACCGATTTCACGGCGCGCGTCGGCGCGCTCAGCGGCGGTCAGCGCAAGCGCGTGGCGCTGGCGAGGGCGCTGATCGACCGCGCCGATCTGCTGATCCTCGACGAGCCGACCAACCACATCGACGCCGACGCCGTCGCCTGGCTGGAGGAGTATCTGGTCGCTGCGCCGGGCGCGCTGCTGATGGTGACGCACGACCGCTACTTTTTAGACCGCGTGGTGAACCGCATCGTCGCGCTGGATCGCCGCCAGCTGGTCAGCTATCCAGGCAACTACAGCGAATATCTGGCGGCTCGCATCGCCCGCCAGGAGCGGCTGGCCGCAGCCGAAGCCAAACGCCGCAATCTGCTGCGCCGCGAGCTGGAGTGGCTGCGCCGTCAACCGATGGCGCGCGGCACGAAGCAGAAGGCGCGCAAGCAGCGCGTCGAGGAGCTGATGCAGATTCAGCACGACGGCGGCGAGGATCGCGTGGCGATCGCACTGGCGTCGCGGCGGCTGGGGCGCAAGGTGCTGGACGCGCGTGGATTGGTCAAACGGTTCGGTGCGACGCCCGTCGTGAACGGCGTCGACCTCCGCCTCGAAGCCGGCGACCGCATCGGCATCGTGGGGCCAAATGGTGCGGGAAAAAGCACGTTGCTCGATCTGCTGGCGGGCAAACTGACTCCCGACGCCGGCCTCATCGAATGGGGCGAGACGGCGGCCATCGGCTACTATGACCAGCGCAGCGTCGACCTGCGCGACGATCTGCGCTTGCTTGAGTTCATCGAGCAGGAAGCGCCGTTCATTCGCACTAAAACGGGCGAACGGGTTGAAGCTGCGCACATGCTCGAATGGTTCCTCTTCCCGCGCACGATGCACCAGGCGCGCATCGGCAGCCTGAGCGGCGGTGAGCGTCGGCGGCTTTATCTCTTGCGCACGCTGATCCATCAGCCCAATGTGCTGCTCCTCGACGAACCGACCAATGACCTTGACGTCGAAACGTTGACGGTGCTGGAGGAATTTCTCGATCACTTCAACGGCGCGCTCATCGTCGTCAGTCATGACCGTTATTTTCTGGATCGCACGGTCGATTTTCTGATCGCCATGGAGGAAGGACGGCTGGGGCCGCGCTATCCGACGCCGTATGAAACATTCGCACGTTTGCGAGCGGAGCATGCATCTCGTCCGACGCAGAGGGCAGGCGCCGCGGCGACATCCAGGCGCGCTTCCCGGCGCACAGGGCTGACCTGGAAGGAGGCGCGCGACCTGGAGGCGCTGGAGGAAGAGATCGCCGGGCTGGAGGCGCAGAAAAACGCGCTGTTGGACGAAATTGCGCAGATCGGGGATAATTACGCGCGTCTCCGGGATCTCTCGATCCAGGTGACTGCACTTGATCAGAGGCTAGAAGCGGCTTTGGAACGCTGGTTTGAGCTCTCCGCCAGGGCCGAATTATGAGCAGACAGGTGCATGAGGGCCTCGCGCGCAACAGCGGTCTATCATCGATGCACACATCGCAACCATACAAGAGTCCAGAGGCAAGAGTCCATCATGCTTGCGGTTACCTGTTTTCAATGCGGTCACACCGTGGAAATCAGCCCGGACGCCGACCGTTGCGCCCTGTGCGGCGCCAACCTGCGCCGCCTGATCGACGTGCGCAGCGCCTCGCGCTACTTCTACACGCGCGCAGCCGAACTTTCTGCTCGAGGGGATGTGGGGGCGGCCCTGTATGAAGTGCGGCGCGGGCTGGCGTATCAGCCTACGTCTGAGCTGCACCTGCTTGGGGCGATCCTTTGCAAGCGCATGGGGCGGCTGGACGAAATGCGGCGTCACGTCGCCGCTATTCCGGTCGATGACGTGTTGCGAGGGGAAGCGGAGTGGCTGTTGCGCTCGAGCCAGGCGCGGCGGCGCGTCGCTGCGGGCGCACGCGCCGAGGAGGAATCGCTGCTTTCCGACGACGAGCTGTTGCCGTTGAGCATGGACGAAGTGCGCCCGACGTCACATTCAGCCCAGCGCCGTTCGGGGACGCGGAGAGCGGCCTTCATCGTCGGGCTGGCGGCGGTGGGCGTCGTCGGCTGGGGACTCTGGCAAGCGTCGCCGGATTGGGCGGCGCGCTTGGGATTTCAGCCGACGCCGACGCTGCAGGCGTCCATCGGGGTGGACAGCGCACAGGGCGCCCCTGCGCAGCAGGTTGCACCGCCGGAGACGCCGCAAGAGACGCCGGCGCCGGAAAATTCTCCCACCCCCTTTTCCTTGACCAACCTGGCGGAAGCCAACCTGGAGCCGCTGGCTGCAGCCAGCCCAGAGGCGCTGCTCGCCGGCGCCGCCTTCGATTTGAAAACGATCCTGATCGAGGCGCAGCGTCCCGAACTGGCGGAAACGGTCACCGGCCGGCTGGAGGGCGGTCGATTGGTTCTGGAGGGAACGGTGTCCAGCTTTGAAGAGCGCGAGGCGCTCGTGGCGCTGTTGGAGCGTCTGCCGACGGTGGAGGAGGTTTCAGCGGTCAATGTGCGGGTGCGCCCTCCCGCCACCTACACCGTCCAGGAGGGCGACACCTTATGGGACATCTCGATGAAGTTATATGGGACGCCTGCTCGCGTGCAGGCGCTCTTCGAGGCGAACCGCGACGTTCTCCCATCGCCGGACGCCCTGCGCGTCGGCATGGTGTTAAAGACGCCGCCGATGGAATAGCCGACGACGGGCAATTTCTGGGGCTCGCCGCCTCGACAGGTTTTGCGTTCTCTTTGCGATTGACGCTGCGCGGCGTCACCGCGTCGGATGCATCGGCATCACGACATGGAGGAACTCGTCCTCGCCGATGCCGAGCGGTCGAATCATGCCCGGTCGGGTCGGCTGCGTCGTCTCGATCACGACCTGCGGCTCTTCGATCTGGCTGAGCACGTCGATCAGGTATTTGGCGTTGAAGGAAATTTCCAGGTCCTCGCCTTCCACCATGGCGTCGAGTTCGTTGACGCTGTCGCCCATCTCGGCGCTGGTGGCCGCCAGGCTGACGTGGCCAGGATTGACGCCGTTGGCGGGCCGGATTTTGATGCGCACGATGTTGGCGTTGTCGCGCGCAAAGAGGTAGGCCACGCGCACCGCCTTGAGCAGGGCGGCGGTGTCTACAACCGTGCGCGTGTTGTAGGTTTTGGGAATGATGGCGCGGTAGTCGGGAAATCTGGCGTCGATCAGCTGGCTGACCAATTCAACGCGTTGGAAGGCACCGCCTTTGCTTTCGCCGCTCTTGCCCCAAATCTGGAAAAGAATCTGGTTGCGCTCTTGCGTCACGAAGACCTGCACCGGCCGCGACTCGTCGGCGTCGGCGCTGATGCGCGCCAGCTCGCTCAGGCTGCGTGCAGGCACGATCACGGTGACCGGCGTGGCGGGCAGCCTGCCCTCGACGGCGGCGCTGCGCACGCTGAGGCGATAGCCGTCGGTGGCCGCCATCGTGAGCCGACCCTCTTTGAAGGTCACTTCGACGCCGGTGAGCGTGGGCCGGCTTTCATCCGTCGACGCTGCAAAGACGACCTGATCGATCATCTTGCGCAGGCCGGCCGAGCCAAGCTCAATCTGCAGCGCTTCCATGTCGGCGTTAGCGGTGATCGTCTCGAACGTAGGAATGATGGGGAAGCTGGCGGCGTCGATGCCCTTCAGGTTCGCCTCGATCGAGGCGCAGCGCAGATGGAGCGTCTGCGTGCGCACGGCGAGCTCCATGTCGATGCGCTCCGGCGGCAGGCTATTGACGAATTCGGTGAGCAGCCGCGCCGGCACCGTGATCGACCCGGCGTCTTCGACTTTGGCGTCGATCCAGCAGATTACGCCGATTTCCAGGTTGGTGGCAGCCAGGCGAAGCTGGTTGTCGTTCGCTTCGATCAAGATGTTGCCCAACACCGGCATCGTGGAGCGCGAGGAGACTGCGCGTCCGACGATCGAAAGCCCTTTGGCCAGATGCTCTTGAAGACAGCTTACCCGCACAACGTCCTCCGCTTTTTTGAGTCACTTGGCGCCGTCCGGCGCTGCTGAGTGCATACGAATGCAGAACTCTGCAAGGCGGCGCTCTTTTCAGGGTTAGTCGCACTCTGCAGAAGAGGCATGATTGGCTCTGTGAATTGATTCTCTTGGATGCGTCGTTTGGTTTGTTCGTCCGATGAGAAGGTTTGGGTGGCAAGGCCGACCTTTCATCGTGGTTGAGGGCAGTATAGCACAGGGCGCTCAAAAAGGCGAAGGCGAGAGACGACAAAAAAGCGAGAAGTTCTTCAGGTTATGTTCTTTGCGCTTTGCCTTCTTGCGTAGACGAGGCCTTCATCTCGCCGCAAGGAAGTCGAATCCAGAAACGCGAGCCGTCGTCGAGATTCTCCACGCCGACCGTCCCGCCGTGCGCCTCGACGATTTCTTTTACAATGGCGAGGCCCAGCCCAGAACCGCCGGCGGTGCGCGCACGGTCGAGACGATAAAAGCGCTCCCAGATGCGTTCGCGCTCCGCCTCGGGGATGCCCGGGCCGTTGTCTCGGACGCTGAACTGCACCTCTCGGGAGTTTGCCAGGTGCTCCACGGCGAGCAGGACGCGTCCGCCGGCGGGAGTGTGTTTGATGGCGTTGTCGAGCAGGTTCGCCAGCGCACGACGCAATCGCGACGCGTCCGCCGTGATTGGAGGGCAGGAAGGCGAGGGCTTCCACTCCAGCGCAATCTGCGCAACTTCAGCCTGGGGTCGAAAACTTTCCATCATCTCTGCGCCGATTTCGTTCGGATCGACGGATTGCCAATGAAGGTGGAGCTGACCGCCCTCCAAGCGCGCCAGGTCGATCACTTCTTCCACCAGATGGCCGAGTCGCTGCGCCTCCTGGTGAATGACAAGCGCGGCGCGTTGCTGCGCCTCAGGCGTGGCGGCTGCGCCATCCAGCAGCGCCTGGCTGTAGCCCAGGATGCTCGTGAGCGGCGTCTTGAGGTCGTGGCTGACGTTGGCGACGAAGTCGCGCTGCGCCTGCTGCGTCTGTTGAACCCGGTCGGCCATCTGGTTGAAGCTGGTCGCCAGCGCGTGCACCTCGGCCAGCGAGACGCGGCTGACGTCGACGCGATAACTCAGGTCGCCATCGGCCAGCGCGCGTGTGCCGGCCATCAACGGCGCCAGGCTGCGCGTGACCGCGCTCGCCGTCCACCGGCTGAGCAGAAAGATGGCGGCGGCCAGGGTCAACAGCACGCCCACCAACAATCCCTGCGGGAGCTCCGTGATCGGTTCCACGAGGGCGCGCAAGGGAGGCGGCTGCTGCTTCAACATCACCAGCATGAGATCGTTCCTGCGCACGGGCAAGAGCAGCGTCGAGACATAGTGCCAGTTTGCGTTCTCGAGCGTGACCACGCCGCGGGTGACCTGGCCGGAGAAATTCATCGCAGCGCCGCGCATGCGTCGCAGGGGCGGTTCAAACGCCTGCGCTTCTGCAGGCTGCCAGCGTTCTCCTTGCAGGCGCTCCTCAGAGTCGAAGACAATGGTTCCCTCAGGCTCCACGACGAGCAGAATGCGCACATCCTGGGCGGCGGCCTGGCTGCGGAGGTAGTTGAAGAAACGCTCCTCCGCTTCGCTGTCGCCGGTGAGCAGCAGCGTGGCGAAATTGTTGCGCGCCAGCGTGACGGTGGGTTGCAGCCCCTCGCTCATGCGGCGCAACATGGCCTCTGTGCGCAGCGGCGCCTGCAGCGCAAGCAAAATTAACGACGCCAACAGGAGCACGGCCAGCGCCACCAGCATGTGTGTGAGAAAGAGGCGTTTCTGCAACGTGTTGAACAAACGGTTCACCTCTTTTCCACCTCGTCGTCTGCTTCCTCGACGGCGCGAGGTTCTTTGTCCTCTCCAGAAGATGGCCCGACAATTTTGTAGCCGACGCCCCACACGGTTTCGAGCGACACGTTGCTGTTGCGCAGCTCGCGACGCAAGGCGGCGATATGGACGTCGACGGTGCGCGTCTCGCCGGCGTAGTCATACCCCCACACGTGGCTGAGCAGGCGCTCCCGCGTCAGCACAATGCCGGGATTTTCCATCAGGTAATGCAGCAGATCGAATTCTTTGGTGCGCAGGTTGACCGGCTCATCGTTGACCAGGACGGTGCGTCGCGCCGGGTCCAACGTGACGTTGCCGAGGCGCAGCGGCGCAGCGGCTTCCTCTGCTTCGTTGGAGGGGTGGGTGCGGCGCAGAACCGCGCGCACGCGCGCCACCAGCTCGCGCGGGTTGTACGGTTTGGTGACATAATCATCTGCGCCCAACTCCAGCCCCAGGATGCGGTCGATGTCCTCGGTGCGCGCCGTCAGCATGATGATGGGAATCTGGCTCTTGCGACGCACTTCGCGACAGACGGTCCAGCCGTCGGTTCCGGGCAACATCAGGTCGAGCACCACCAGGTCTGGATGGTCGTTTTCGATGCGCGCCAGCGCTTCGGCGCCGGTGCGCGCCGTGATGACCCGATAGCCGGCGTTTTCCAGATACATGCGATTCAACTCAACGATGTTCGACTCATCGTCGACGACCAGAACGGTGACGGTCATGCACGCTTCCTTTCTCCTCAATTCTTACAAAAAAGTGTAAGGGCAAAGCGGGGTCATTGTAAAAAAAATGTAACTTCGTCTCGATTTCATTCTGTTCTTGTTGCAGGGTGATGGTATAATCGTCGGTTGATATGTTCAAGTCGTTCACCAGGCGCACGGAGCCGCAATCGATGCAGGGCAGCGAAAGGAAATCTTTATGTCTGCGGTGACAACGCCTGGGGACGCATCGAAAGAAAATGAGCGCCTGCGGGCGTTGCGCCGTCTTGAGGAGGAAGTTGCGACCTGTCAGCGTTGTTTGTTGGCGCAAGGGCGCACGCACGCTGTTGCGGGCGAAGGCAACCTCAACGCCACGGTTCTGTTTATCGGCGAGGCGCCCGGCGCTGAGGAGGACCGATTGGGTCGCCCCTTCGTAGGGCGCAGCGGTCAATACTTGACCGAAGTGCTCGCCCGGTGCGGCGTGGCGCGCAGCGAGGCGTACATCACCAACATCGTCAAGTGTCGCCCGCCCGGCAACCGCGATCCCCTGCCCGATGAGCTGGCCGCCTGTGAAGGGTATCTCCTGCGCCAGATTGAAATCATCCGTCCGCGCATCATTGTGACCCTTGGACGTCTCAGCATGCGGCGCTGGTTCCCGGAAGGCTCCATTACGCGGCTTCATGGTCGCGCACGCGTGACTGAAGATGGGCGCGTGGTCGTGGCGATGTTTCACCCGGCTGCAGCGTTGCGCAACCCACAGTGGCGGGTCGCCTTCGAGCAGGACATGGCTCGCTTGCCGGCGCTGATCGAGCGCGTGCGCGCAGCGGCGCAGCGCGGCGAGACGGTGTCGCCAGAAACGCTGCAAATTGACGCAATCGGCGATGGAAAATGCTGAGCGAGGGGAAATGCTGAGCCGTCGCTCGAATGGATTTGACGCACACAGGCTCGCGTGCTGAGAGCCTGTTTCGTATTAGGTTGAGAGAATTTTTTCCACATCATCAGAGGATAAGGAGCCTTTGAGAACAACATGACAACACAGGAATTGATACAAGAGTCCACTGCAGCCGCGCAGGCTGCACCCCTGTTGCGCGTCGTCCCCCTAGGAGGGCTGGGCGAGATCGGCAAGAACATGATGGTGCTGGAGTCCGACGGGAGTCTGCTGATCATCGACGCCGGCCTGATGTTTCCCACCAGCGAAATGCACGGCATCGACATCGTGATTCCCGACGCCTCCTATGTGATGGAGCGCATGGACAAGGTGCGCGGCATCGTGCTGACGCACGGACATGAGGATCACATCGGCGCGCTGCCTTATTTCATTGAACAGGGATTGCGTGCGCCGGTCTACGCCACGGCGCTGACGCAGGGCCTGTTGGAGGTGAAGCTCCGCGAGCAGAAGCTGATCAACGAGGTGGACCTACACACGATCACGGCGGATGATGTCCTGGATCTGTCGCCGTTCACGGTGGAATTTTTCCATACGACCCACAGCTTTCCCGACAGCGTCGGCGTTGCTGTGAAGACGCCGGCCGGTCGCGTCATCGCCACCAGCGACTATCGCTTTGACCCAACGCCGGCGGACGGCCGCCCCACCGAGGAGCACAAGCTGAAAAAATGGGGCGATGAAGGCGTCCTGCTTCTGCTGGCGGACAGCACCAACGCCGAGCGCAAAGGCTCCACCGCCAGCGAGGCGACTGTGGAGCAAATGCTGGAGGAGGTGATGAGCCAGGCGGAGGGTCGCGTGCTGATGGCCACCTTCGCCTCCAACCTGGGGCGAGTGCAGCAGATGATCAACGTGGCGCGCCGACACGGGCGGCGTCTGGGCGTGGTGGGGCGCAGCATGGTCAACAACGTGCGCATCGCCATCAAGCTCGGCTACCTGGACATCAAGGAGGACGAGCTGCTCACGGCCGGCGAGATGGAATCGCTTCCGGGGCGGGAGGTCGCCATCGTCGCCACGGGCAGCCAGGGCGAGCCGACTAGCGCCATGGTGCGCATGAGCATGGGGGAGCATCGCCAACTCACGCTGCGCGAGGGCGACACGGTGATCCTCAGCGCTGTGCCCATCCCGGGCAACGAAGAATTGTTCAACCGCACGGTGGACAACCTCTTCCGCCAGGGCGTCAATGTGCTCTATCATGAGCTGGGCAACGTGCATGTCAGCGGTCACGGCGGCCAGGATGACTACTGGCATATGTTGGACCTGACGCGACCCAAATACTTCATCCCGGTGCACGGCGAGTATCGACACCTCGTTCTGCATGCGCGTCTGGCCGAACGCTGGGGATTGCCCAAGGATCACATTTTTGTCATCGAAGACGGGGAAACCGTCGAGTTCGGCGATTTTTCCGATTCCGGCGAGATCGAGGCGCGGCGCGGAGAGAAGCTGGAGGCCGGCCATGTGTACGTCGACGGCCTGGGCGTGGGCGACATCGGCAACGTCGTCCTGCGCGATCGCCGTCAGTTGAGCCAGGAAGGTTTTATTGTCTGCATCGTCGCCATCGACGAGTTCGACGGCGAGATCATTTACGGCCCAGAAATTGTCAGCCGCGGCTTTGTGTATATGCGAGAGCAGGAGGATCTGATTCGCCGCGCGGAAGAAGCCGTCTCCAAAGTGCTTAAGAAAAAGGCGCCGATCGCAGTGCTGGAGAACAAGATCAAGGATGCGCTCGGCGCTTTCGCTGCGCGAGAGATCGGGCGCAGGCCGATGATCCTGCCGATCGTGATCGAAGTGTAGGCAGAGCAGACGATGTCCAGACCGGCGAAATACATTCCCTACTACGACGACATCGTCGAGGCGATGGCGACGCCCGGCTGCGCCTTCTGCAAGCTTCAGCAGCGCGCCGCCGAGCGATATCTGGACGCCTTTCTATGGGAGAGCGTCAACGATCCGAGGCTGCGGCGCGAGGTGAGCGCAGCGAGAGGGTTTTGCCGAGATCACGCCTGGCTGCTTGTGCGGCCAGGCGCTGCGCTCAGCGCCGCCATTATCTACAAAGACGTGGTGGACGCGGTGGCGAACGCCGTCCAGACGGCCGCCGTCGCCGAAAAGCGTTCGTTCTGGAAGCAGATGAAGTCGTTCTGGGGAGGAAACCCTGACGATGAGGACCGCGTCGTGCGGACGCTTCAGCCGCAACAGCCGTGTCCGGTCTGTGTGAACGCCGCTGAAATTGAAGGCCACCTGTGCGCCACGGTGCTTGCCGCCATGAAACGCTCGGAGGATTTTCTGAGCCATTATCGGGCGTCTTCGGGGCTGTGTCTCGCCCATTTTGGCGCGCTGCTTGCCACAACCTCCCAGCCTGCGCTGCGACGTCCCCTGATTGAGACGCAACTTGCGATCTGGGAGACGTTGCATGCGGAGCTGGCCGAATTCATCCGCAAGAACGACCATCGCTTCCGCGGGGAAACGTTCGGCGTGGAGCGAGACTCCTGGGAGCGAGCCATGGCGTTGACCTCGGGGCCGCAGCCTGCCGCGACGTCCTCTCGGGGAGGGCTCACCCAGACCGGATAGCTGCATTTACGGCGCTGAGGAGGCTTGCACTTTCATCACGCTTTCATGACGCAATGCGGTTCAGAATGATCTCGGCGATATCGAGCGCCGCTCGCGGCCGCCCCATCTTGGCGGCCTGCATCGCCATCTGCCGCAGACGCTCTGGCTCGTCCAGCAACGAAAGCGTGGCCGTAGGCACGATTTCCGGCATGCGCAACTGCATGCCCGCGCCGGCCGCCACGACGAAATCGGCGTTCCATTCTTCTTGACCAGGAATAGGGTCAATGATGATCATCGGCGTGTTGCGCGCCAACACCTCGCTGACGATCAGTCCCCCGGACTTGCTGATCACCACGTCGCTCGCCACGATCAGATCGTCGACGTAATCGATCAACCCCACCTTGCGCAGCTCCATCTGCGGTCCGCTTTGCAGATCTTCCAACGAGGCCGCCAGCTCCCGGTTGCGGCCGGCCACCACCACGGCGCAGGAAGGCTTGTCCGCCTCTTCCAACATGCGCTCGAGGAGCAGCCGCACTCGTTTCGGTTCGATCCCGCCGCCGAAGATGGCGATCACAGGACGGTCCAACGGCAGATCGCGCGCTCTGCGCATCTCCTCCGGCGTTTTAGGCGTCAACATCTCCAGGCGGACGGGAATGCCTGTCACGTGAACTCGCTCGGCGGGAACCCCGCGGCGCTGCAACACGTATCCGGTCTGCGGATGGGCGACGAAGTAGCCCTCCACTTCGGGCGCGATCCAGGAGGCGTGGACCATGTAGTCGGTGACGACGACGAAGATCGGTTGACGGATGCGCCCTTGTTGCTTAAGAAAGCTCACCGCCGCCAGCGGAAACTGTTGAGTGCAGACGATGGCGTCGGGTTTGGTGCGCTCAATAAATTTCGCCAGTCCGTGCAGGAATGGGGTGTAGAGGGCGTCGGTGAGCATGTTAGAGGTCATGGCGAAGGACAGCTCATCGACGTCGGTTGATTCGTAATAAATTTCATAGAGCAGCGGCGCCCGCTCGCTCAACCGTTCGTACAGCGTCGAGACGGCGCTGCGCAGCGGCTGGGCGATATGCTCGAAAATATCCTCCACCACCACGATATGCTGCGGGTCCAGATGACGAAACGCAGCAGCCAATGACTTCGATGCGCTCAGGTGGCCCGACCCGAACGGGGAATAAAAAATAAGGATGCGCGCCATACAGTACGCCTTTCTGTAGACGATGAGACGACAATCCGCGGAATGGAACGGCGATCTCGTCCGCAGCGTTCATTCTGTGCATTATACGCCATCTATCACCTTGTGGGCGTCAACGTTCGATCAACGCTTCGGGTTGTACACTGAAGAGGCGAAGATGGCTGAAACGATTGTGAATCGGAACACTCAGATGAACAGGCGAAGACGCACCGTTGACATTGAGCTGATCATTTTACTGGTCGCCCTGATTCTGCTCTCCATCGCTGCGCAGTGGGTGAATCGCAACCTGAATCTGACCGAAGCCGATCTTCCGGCAGGAGAGCTGCGCTTTGCGCCCCCTCCTTCACCTGAAGTTTTTGCAGATTTGTATGGAGCGCCGTCCCGCATTGACCCCTGACGCTGGCTTCCGCGGGTCACCGCCTCTGCGTGACATCCCACTCATGCAGCGATTCAAGGAGGCGCTGCTACGCGTAGCGCCTACGTAAAACGGCCGTTTTCCCGTAGGTGCGGCTCGCAGCCGCACATCCTCGACGAACCGCAAGGTTTTGGGCCATTCAAGGAAGCGCAGCTACGAGCTGCGCCTACGTCACAACGGCGGTTCTTCGGTAGAGCGGCTCGCAGCCGCACACCCCCGATGGATCGCAACGGCCGTTTTCCCGTAGGTGCGGCTCGCAGCCGCACGTTCCGATGAAGCGCAAGCTTTGGGGCGGTTTAAGGAAGCGCTGCTACGAGCAGCGCCTACGATATTTCCCTTCTTTGAATTACAATCGGTTCCTGCATGATGAAATTTCGCCGCCGGGACGAGAGCGCGCAGAGGCTTTTATGGAAAACTCCGCGCCTTTGATGTGCTTTTTCTTCAGCGCACCGCGCTCCCACCGGCAATCGGCGGAATGTGCGGAATGTATATAATGATGAAATGACGCAGACACCGCCAAAACTCTCTCATCCTTTCAGCCTTTCTTCCCCAGAGACGGCGCGGCGTCTGGCCGAGGCGCTCTGGCGCATCTATCGCCGACCGGAGCGACCGACCGCATGGGACGGCGGCGGCAATCTGCCTTGGAACGACCCGGCCTTCTCAGAGCGTATGCTCCGGGAGCACCTGGATGAATCGCATGGCGCAGCCTCGCGCAACAGCGCCGAGCGCAGCCTGCAGATCGAGTGGCTCTGGCAGCGGCTGGCGCTGGCTCCAGGCAGTCGCGTGCTCGACCTGACCTGCGGCCCCGGACTCTACGCCGTCCCTCTGGCCGAACGGGGCTGTTGCGTGACGGGCGTCGATTTTGCGCCGGCCTCGATTCGCTATGCGCGCGAGCTTGCCGCCCGCCAGGGCGTAGCCGAACGATGCGCCTTCATCGAGAGCGACGTGCGCTCAGTTGCACTTGAGCCCGGCGCGTTTGACGCTGCGCTTTTTCTGTACGGCCAACTCGCCGTCTTTCCGCGGGAAGAGGCGGCGTCGCTTTTGCGTCGAATGGCGGAGGCGTTGCGGCCGGGCGGGGTTGCATGCATCGAGCTGCTCGATCAGGAGAAGGTGGACAAGACGCACAGCACGTGGTGGTTCACCGACGACACAGGATTGTGGGGCGACGCGCCTTTCCTCAGCCTGGGTGAACGCTTCTGGGACGAGGAGGCGGCGCTGTCGATGGAGCGCTACTACACCCTTCATCTGGAAAGCGGACAGCTCGATGAAGTTCTGCTTTGCGACCAGACTTATGCAGTCGAGGAGATGAAAGCCTTGCTAGAGCAAGCGGGCTTTGCGGCGGTCTCTGTCTATCCCGCCTGGGATGGCCTTCCGCTGTACGATGCGGCGGAGTGGAACGTGTATCTGGCCTTCCGACGTTATGACGCAAAATAACACGGCAAAAGAGGTTCAATCGTGATGAGACGCGAAGCGCGCATTTGGAGCGAGGCGAAGGCTGCGGCGCAGGACGAGTTGGAGAAGCATCTGGAGCTTGCCTACGAGCGGGATTTCGAGAGCTTTGCTCGTCCACGGCTCCTTTCACGGCGCTCGTTCATGTGGATGATCGGCGGGCTGCTCAGCACGGGCATGCTGGGAACGGGCTATGCGCGCTTTGTCGAGCCGGCGCGCATTCAGATCGACGAGATCACGCTGACCCTTGTGCACCTGCCGGAGCGTCTGGCGGGCAAGCGCATCGCCCAGATTTCGGATGTCCACGTCGGCGAATATTTCACCCCAGAGCAGGCGGCTGAAGCCTTTCAACGCGTCAATCGACTGGGCGTCGATTTGTTGATGTTGACCGGCGACTTCGCCACCGTGCGGGAGCGGGACCGGACGCTGCGTTTGCGTCGCCGCGAAGAGGCGCTCTTTTCCCTGATCGAGCCGCTGCGGCTGGTCGAGGTTCCGATGGTCGCCGCCGCCGGCAATCATGACCATTGGGGTGGGCTCGAGCCGGTGGCGCGCATGTTGCGCGAGGCGGGCGTGCGGCTCTTGCGCAACGAGGGCGTCGCGGTGGAAGATGGGCTGTGGTTGGCGGGCGTCGAGGATCTCTGGGGTGGGCGCCCCGATTTGGGCGCTGCGCTGCGCGATGCGCCGGCGCGCGCCGTGATTCTGCTTATGTCCCACTCTCCCGATTATTTCGACAATGTCTTGCGTCGCGAGGCGCCGGTGGCGGCGCAGTTCAGCGGACACACGCACGGCGGGCAGGTGCGGCTGCCGCGGCTGACGCCGGGGCCGGACGGTCTCTACACCTATGCGCCTATCGTGCCCGAGTACGGCCAGCGCTATCCGATTGGACTGCGTCGCATCGGCGAGCGCTACGTCTACACCAACCGGGGGCTGGGCTGCTGGCCGATCCCATACCGGCTCAACTGCCCGCCGGAGATCACAGTCTTCACATTGCAGCCTGTGTAGGTTTTATGCTTTGCGTCTTTGTGGCTTCATGGTTCATGACATGGCCGGAGAGGCGCAACTCGTAGCTGCATTTTCTTGAATCACCCAAAACCTTGCGGTCTATCGAGAACGCACGGTTACGGGCCGCACCTTCCATCATCGCCGCCGATTTGCTCAATCCCCAAAAGCTGGGGGGAAAGCCCTCACCCCCTGGCCCCCTCTCCCAAGGCTGGGAGAGGGGGAAAGCCCTCACCCCCCGGCCCCCTCTCCCAAGGCCGGGAGAGGGGGAAGGCCCTCACCCCCCGGCCCCCTCTCCCAAGGCCGGGAGAGGGGGAGAAGAGAACGCCGTAGCCGCGGCTCGCATCCG
>FWPV01000736.1_pt1 | contig 99021 bp, 71 predicted proteins | sample 2228371 | NCBI WGS metagenome assembly FWPV01 (sample SAMEA103939776, study PRJEB20133) | metagenome
CTCCCAAGTGCCGTTGATCAGATCGAATTCGCACTGCAGGCGAGGGTTCGACATTCGCACCCGATCGGCCGTCTTTTCTACGTGAATGTCGTAAAGTACGGCCTCTTCTGCGGAGATCGGACTCCAAAAGAATCCCCACAGCAGAATCGTTAGGAGAGCGTGTCTTGAAACAAAGTCGATCATTCTTCCTGCTTCCGGCGGCCGTTCCGAGTCGTCGTCGCAAAGTAAGCGTTTTTTACAAAAGAATCAACCTACCTGACATCGGCGGGCATGCTTTGCAAAGATTTACCCTAATGACCTTGCTTTGTTGAATCGAAACGATTAATTTGACACGGAAAAAAAGGAAGTTGCTCGTGGATTTTTCCATCGTTATTCCCATTTACAACGAAGAGCGCAAGATTGCCGCGGATGTAGCGGCGGCCGCCGAGTTCCTGTCGACCCATTTTTCTTCAGGGGAAGTTATCGTGGTCGACGACGGCAGCAGCGACTGCGGCTGTCATCGCGCGCAGCCCGGCGTATTGCCCGCCAATGTGCAGTTGGTCACCATCCGTTATTTGCCCAATCGCGGAAAAGGGTACGCAGTGCGCTGCGGCATCGGCAAGTCGAGCGGCCGCTACGTGCTGTTTGCGGACAGCGGCCTGTGTATTCCCTTCAATGACGCCCTTCGCGGTCTGCAGCTCATTGAAAGCGGCCGGTGCGACATTGCGCACGGCTCTCGCCGACTGCCGGAGAGCGTCATCGTGCGGCCGCATCTGCCTATCCGTCGCCTGATGTCCAAGGCTTTTATCCGTTTTCTCAAGCTTTATATGCAGGTTCCGCAACACCTCACCGACACCCAGTGCGGCTTCAAGCTGTACCGCGGGGATGTTGCGCGGGAGCTCTACGCCGAGGCCATCACCGACGGCTTTCAATTCGACGTGGAAATCATTCTTCGGGCAACGCGGAAGGGTTATCGTATTCTCGAGTTTCCCGTCGAATGGACGGCGGATCCGGACAGCCGAATGAATGTGGCCAAAATGCCCCTCGCCGTGCTGCGCGAGCTGCGGCGCATCAAGAGGGCGCTTGCAAAATAGAGCCGTTACTACGGCAAATAGTCCGTCGGCAGTTCGTCCCCAAAACGTTTTTCCCCCCAATAGCCGGAGCGAATGATTTCGGCATCCGTCGTGCTGTTACCCGCCCAATCCACCTGAAGTGTGTCGAACGGCAGTTGCAGAAATGACGTTTGCGCATAGCTGCCGCTGCGCCGAATGCGCAGATAGTTTTTGAAATGGACCTTCTTGAACAAGGCAAAGTCGGTGTCGGAAAAGATGTTTCCTACGGCGTTCTGTGAAGTAATGCGCTCCAAAGTGGGGCTGAAGGGGCGGGGATCTTCCACCTGCTCCACGTCGAAGGACTCGGCCTCGAGACGTCGTGAAAAGAGCGCATGGAAAAAGTGGCGGAAGGAACCGTCGTAGGCGGCGCGGCGGTTCTCCGCCCAGCGGGCCGCCTGCTGCTTGTCCTTTGCTTCCAATGGCTGATAGTAGGAAAGCACTTCGTAGGAGACGCGGTCGTCCTTGAGGCGAAAGGAGATGACGGCCGCCCGAATGTGATATCCGAAGCGCTCGTGAATGATTTCGAGCGGCTCCGAAGAGTAAGCGTACAGCTCTTCATCATCGAGGAAGAGTCGCATGACTTGGGGATTGAGCAGTCGGCAGGAAGCGGCGTTGGCGGAGGTGCCGAGGAACTCTTGTTCGAAGCGCTTGAGCTGCCGCCGCCATTCGGCGTCGCGGAGGGCCTGAACCTGCACCGCCGGCAGCTCGATGACGCGCGGCGACAAGGCAAAGTTGTAGATGCTTTTTTCGCCTGAAACCGTTCGGATGTTCTGCCGACGCGTGTCGTAACCGATGTGAGCGGCGACAAGGGTGTAATTTCCCGGCGGAACGGCGGGCAGCAGATAGTAGCCGGCGCTGTCGCAGGCGTCGCCGATGGTGGTGCCGGCAAGAAAGACGTCGGCGCCGGCCACCGGCCTGCCGGTCAGCGCATCAATCAATTGGCCCGAAATGACGGCCGGCTTCGGTTCCTCGGCGGCCGTCAAAGTCGCCGCAAAAAGCAAAGCAAAGGGAACGTTCCGCAGGGGGCTTGCTTTTTTCATGACGTTGTTTCGCTCGTATTTTAGGCCTTTTAAGCCTGCAGTGACGGAGGCGGCAGTGCCGACCTTCCGCCGACGACATTCAGAGGTCGCCGAAGACGAAAAGCCGCTCCTCGAGCGGCCCATCGCCGCTTTCGACGATCACGGCCGCCAACCCTTTGTTGCTGCGGCAGGCGGCGGCAATTTCGTCGAGGGTCATCACCATAAAGGCCGTGGACCAGCCGTCGGCAAAGGCGGCCGAGGGGTGGAACGACCAGGCGGCGCGGCGATTTTCCAGAGGCCGTCCGCTGCGCGGATCGATGATGTGCGGCCCCTTCTGCAGGCCGGAGCCGGAGACCGAGATATGCGACGGCCGCATCTCGCGGAAGGGTCGGTAATTGCGGAACGGATCGCTTAGGGTGATGCCCAGACCTTCGATCGGAACGCCGAAGCGGAGCGAGCTGTATCCGGCGTTCAACATAAAGGCGTCGATCTCCCAGTCGTTCAGCAGCTCGACGGCCTTGTCGAGGGCAAAGCCCTTGCCGATGCCGCCGAGATCGAGCTGAACCGGTCCGCCCCGCATAACGACGCTGAAATGATCGGCGTCGAGCTCGAGGTGATGCAGGCCCACGCGCCGCCGGGCGGCCTTTATGTCCGCTGCGGAGGGGTGCTTGAGTGTTTTGTCTTCATTAAGCCAAGTTCGGTACAATGCGCCGACGGTAACGTCGAACACGCCGCTCGTCAGAAGAAAGAGCTCGCGGCATTGCTGCAGGCACTCAAAAGTCTCGAGGCTTACGCGGGCCGATCCCCCGATCTGCAGCGCATTGATTCGGCTGATGTCGCTGTTCGGCCGGTAGCGGCTGAGAAGCTGTTCCAGGCGGTCGATTAGTCGAAAGAGTTCCGCCGCAGCCGCGGCGGCATAGGAAGCGTCTTTGTGCGCAAGGTGAAGTTCTATGATCGTTCCCATCGCCTGATGCTCGAAACGATGGGCGAAGTCGTTCCTCGACATACCGGCTCCTTCAAAACCGGCTGCAAGATATAAAGTCTTCGGCAAAGGTGCAACGGCTTATCCTTGCGGGCGAAAAAAATGCTGGATTCTTTCGGCAATTATGCTATTTTCGTCCGTGATGATCGGCGGAAAACGAGTTATTGCAGCCTCCTGGGGAACGCCGGTGAGGAAAATGGGCTTTTGCGTTCCGGTCTGCCTGCTGCTGTTGACGCTGCAGGTTGCAACCGCGCAGGAGCGAAGCGAACGGCCGCCCGCCGCCGTTTTGTGGAGCCTGTCGCTGTACGGCGGCGGCATGAAGCCTATGGCGCCTTCCGATTTCGCAGAGTTTTGGAAGGCCGGCCTGAGCCTGAGCGTGGAGGGCGACCTTTTGCTATGGAACGATGTTGTGCTCGGCCTTACCTTCGGCTATGCACGGGCGCCGGTCAACGCTCCGCGGTTCCTGCTCGCCAAAGGCCTGCCCGCCGACGGCAGGCTGCCGGACAACCTCGACATCGGCATCAGCCAACTGCTGCTTTCCTTCAAAGGAATCGAAAACTATCTGCTTTACCGCGTCGGCATCGGCTATGAGGTCGGCATCGGCCTCTACAGCATGTCGAACACGCAGCTTTATGTCATCGAAAGCATACCGGGAGGCGCCTATTCGGTGGCTGAGACTTCGGCTGCCGCCGGCGGCGTCTTTGCCGGGCTGTCGCTCAAATTCCTGCTCAGCGAAACATTGCAGTTTTCGATAAAGTCCCGGCTTCACTACGTGGCGCTGCCGGTCATGCAGCATCAGTTTGCCGAACTGCTGGCGGGCCTGACGCTGCTTTAGAACCATTCCAACGCCTGCAGTTCCGGCACGGAACGACGCAGCTCTTCGTGCAGCTCCTTCATCACTTCGATCATCTTTTCCAACGCGGCCGCGTCTTCTTCCAAAAGAGCGGCTTTCTCTTCGACGGCTTTGCCGTTCTTTTCCATGTCCCGCTCGAAGGCTTCGCTGTTGTCGCCGGGGAGAAGCAGGCGGAAAACACCGACGACCGCCTTCATGCCGAGCACCGCGCCCTTCAGGCCGACCTTCACGCCTTTATCGGCGAGTTGTTCCGCCTCGGAAAAGGCCGATCGCGCCAAGTCGCGGTACTCGATCGCTGTTTGTTGCTGTTCTTTGTCCAAGGGAATCTGTCGTTCGTCGATCCGGAGCTCGCCTTCTTCGTCGATCATGACCGTTCCGCTGCCGTTTTTGTTCTCGATGACAAGCCGGTCGCCGCGGAAGCTGAGGCGAACACGTTCGTCGATATTGAAAACCGGCCGCAGACCGGCGCCGTCGAAGGTGAGATCGACACCCCGTTCACCGCAGATGAGCGGGGCGCAGGCCAGGAGGAACCCTAAAACGATCATCGCACTCTCCCAATGGTTGTCCGCGGCGGCTTTACGCACAGCTTTTCGTGCAGTTTCATCTCGGCTCGACGTCATTTTTTTGCAATCCAACGTGGAAATTGGTATATTGATAGCGGTCGGCGGGTATGCTCCTTTCCAACTTGGGTGAAGCCATGAAGTGCTTTCTATCGATTGTCCTGTTGGCAAGCTCTCTCTATTCGCAAGTCCGGATTCAACGGGATGTAAACAACGTCAATGCGCCCTCGGCGCGGGCCCAGGTAATGTTGAACGGCATGTGGGATTTCTGCCCCATCCTTGATGAAAGGCGACAGGGGTGGCATCGGCCTGCAGGGGTGCCGCAGGAAGGGTGGCTGAGCGAGGCCGTAATGGTTCCCGGCTCATGGACGCGCGGCTTCGGCAATCCGGGAGAAGACGACCCGTTGAAAAAGTTTTGGGCGAAATGGCGCCTGTTCGACAGCTACGGCTATCCGGAAGGGTGGGACAAGACCCTTACGGCATGGTACAGGCGCACCTTTACGCTCGACGAAGTCCGCAAAGACAGCCGCTATTTCCTCTATTTCGGCGGCGTGCTGCGCGAATCGTGGGTTTTCATCAACGGCCAGACCGTCGGCATCAGCTTGAACGGCATCCTGCCGAACGAGTATGATGTAACCGAGGTGCTTCAGCCGGGGCAAAATGTGCTTCTCGTATACTGCACCGACTATCGCCGCGACGATAACGGCAGAACCTTTACCCCCATCGGCGCAGACCAGATGATGCATCAGGCGGGCATTTGGCAGGACGTGATGCTGGTGCGCCGACCCGACCTTTACATCGAAGACGTGACCGTTCGCACCAGCGTAAGGCGAAATGATCTGACGCTTCTGGTTACGCTTTACAACGCCTCGAGACGAGCGCGTGTCGTTACGCCGCTCTTTACGGTCATGGAACGGCATCTTCCGCAGATCGAGTTTTCCGCCCCGCCGGTTCATCTTGAAGCGGGCGAACGCCGCCAGATCACCGTTTCGCAACGGTGGGCCTCTTACACGCCATGGTCGCCGCATACGCCGCAGCTCTATGAGCTCGTCAGCCGACTGACCGAAAAAGACGCCGTGCTCGACGAACGTCGCGACCGCTTCGGCTTTCGCGAAGTGTGGATCGAAAGCCCCCATTTGATGCTGAACGGTGAACCGATCCACCTTTTCGGCGATTGGTGTCACAAGAACAGCTTTGACAGCTTTCGCCCCGAATATGTGCGCCAATGGTTCCGCATGCTCAAAGATGCCAACATGAACTATATCCGCACGCACGCCTTTCCGCATCCTGCGCTGTGGCTCGACCTGGCCGACGAGATGGGCATCCTGGTCTCGGTCGAATCGGCTTGGTTCTTTACCCACGATCAGGCGTTGGACAAGGAAGAGCTTTGGAAGAACGCCGAACAGCATGTGCGCGCCATTATCGCCCGAGACAAGAATCATCCCTCCGTCATTCTGTGGAGCATCGGCAACGAGGTGCGCTGGGGGTGGAACCGCACCTTGACCGTGCAGAACATGCCGCGTCTGCGCCGCATTTATGAGGAGCTCGACCCCACACGAATCGCCTATCATGACGGCGACACCTCGCTGTGGGATGAGAGCGAGCAGTCGATGATTTCGCGCCACTACGGCGTGGAATGCTCCGGCGATTCCTGGTGGGACCGCTCGCGCCCGCTTCACGTGGGCGAGGTGGGTAAGTGGCATTACAGCCAGCCCATTGACAACCTCATCTGGGGAGACGATTCGGTTTTCGCCTCCTTCGAAGCGACCCACCGCGCCATTGCCCGCGAATGTGCCGACCTGGCCGAACAGGCGCGCGCCAACGACGTGACCTGCTTTTTCCCCTGGAACCTTTCCGGCCTGGACAATTGGCGGCCGTGGAGCGAAGAGCGCACCTTTCGTTGGAACGACCTGACGGCGCCCGGCCTCAAGCCGCTGCGCAGCGCTCCTTACGGCAGCGAGTTCGCCTGGTGGGACGAAAAGTCGCCCGGCTATGAACCCGGCCCCTCGTTCGAAATCATCCGCCGCGCGTTTCGGCCTTTTGCCCTGATCGTTCGTGAAAAACGCGGCCAGGTTTACAGCGACCGGCTGGTTCGTCACACCGTGACCCTGGTCAACGACACCGGAGGAACCGTCACAGGAACGCTGGCGGTCAATGCAAGCATCGACGGCCGTGTTTTTTGGAAACGAAACCGTCAGGTCACGCTCGCAAACGGCCGTACCCAGCGCTTCGAGCTTTTGATACCGCCGCCGAGCGTGAATGAGCTGAAGGAGATGGTCGTCGAGTCGCGCTTTTTCAACAGGGCAAGGGTTTTCGACGAAAACATCCGGCGGCTCAGCGTCATGCCGGCCGGCGCCCGATCGGCCGACTTTAGCCTGCCGATGATCGCCGTGTTCGGCGACGGCTCGATGAACGCCTTTATCCGCAATCATCGGTTGTCGGCGCTGCGCCTGACCTCGCTCGCCGATGCCGATCCGGCGATCACTCCCATCCTTCTCATCGAAAAGGACGCTGTGGTGCCGGGGACCGGCCAGAACCAGGATTTGGCCTCTTTTCTTCGCCGCGGCGGCCGCGCCCTGCTGCTCGAACAGTCCGCCTCGATTTTTCCGCAGCTCAAGCTCGAAAACCAACCGGTCGAGCGCGTTCACATCCGCGGCGGCTGGAACGGCCCTTTGGCCGAACTCAATGAAACCGATTTGGAGTATTGGGGAGACGACCCCTATGGCAGCCGCGACTCCGACGCCTGGGTGGTGAGCAAGCCGTACTGGAAACCGGCCGTCGGCGACGTGACTGTGTTTCTGCACTCCGGCGGCGGCGATTTCGGCAGCGGCGGCCTTCTTTGGACGCCCCTTTTCGAGACCCGTATCGGAAAAGGGCTGCTGCTGGCCTGTCAGTTGCGCGTGACCGACAAACTCGAAGACCATCCCGCTGCCCTCAAGCTGCTGTTTTCCATGCTGAACTATCTTGCCGAACAGAGTCGGCGCGAAAGGCGCGCCTGCGGCACCTTGGGCCGTCTCGACCTGCTTCGTGGGTTGGGCATTGCGCCGGCCGACACCGGCCGCGCACAGGTTATCGTCGCTTCCTCGCAGGCGGCAGCCGATACCACGACCTGTCGCCGCTTGGCGAACGCCGCGCGCAGCGGCAAGACCGTGGTCATCACGCAACTCGACGCCGCCGCGGTACAAACGCTGCGTTCAGAACTGGCGGTCGATCTTCGCGTAATCGAAACCGATACCGTCTACAACCTGGTACGCCGCGAAGACGATATTCTGCTGGAAGGCATCAGCCACCAAGAAACCTATTGGCTGGACCGCGGGCAGTATTCGCCCCTAAGCAACGTCAATCATGCCATGACCACAAAATTGCTGAGTTGCCCGACAGGCGAAGAGCTGCTGGTCAGCGAGTACGCTTCCGCTTGGCGGGAGTTCTTTGTCCTCGGCGCCTCCTCGGAACTGTTGCGCATGCCGGTGATGACCAGTTCGTTGTGGAACGGACCGCGCCGCTCGGCGGCCGGCCTGCTGCGTCTGCGCGTCGGCAGCGGCGAGATGCTTCTATGCCAAATCCCCTACATTCATTCCTACGAGCCGTCGCGGCGTTTTTGGAACGGTCTGCTCTCCAACTTGGGGGTTCAAAGCGAAAAAACGCTGCTCGACGGCGACCGGACAACGGCCGGTATTCAGCACAGCGAAGGTTTTCCTCGACAGGTTCGCTGCCTCTTCAATCCCGGCCCGCAAACGGTGCAGCAGGTTCTGAGCTACCGTATGCCGTTCGAATACCGACTGCCTAACGACGGTCTGACGGCCGCGTTCATGTGGGCGGAAACGGCAGTCCCCGGCGGCCGCCTCACGCTCGACGACGCCTACCGTGAGGTCCTCATCTACACGCAGATCGATCCCGGCAGGCCGCGCCGCAGGCCGACCGAGGACGAAGTGTCCGAAGGCGATCAGCAGACCACCCTGACCCTGCGCGGTTCGGGCAGAGTCATCGTTTATGTGAACGGCCGTAAGCACGACGAATTCGATTTGTCTCCTTCGGATCACGGCTCACAAACCGACATGGAGCTGAATCGCTACTGGAACACGGTGATTCTGCGATGGTTTCCGCGCGGCGGCAGAACGTTGAACATGATGTGGCGCAACCGCCGCAATCAAGCGGAGACCGAGTTCATTTTTAACTGATTTTCGGCAAAAGGAGATCGAAGGTGAAGGAACAGGACAAGTGGTCTCTCGCGGGAAGACGGGCCCTGATCACCGGCGGCACCCGCGGCATCGGACGGGCAACGGCGGAAGAGATCCTTCGCCTCGGCGGATCGGTGTTCGTCATCGGACGCGACCGGGCTACGCTGTCGGAATGCCTTACGGCCTGGCAGGCGCAGGGCTTCGAAGCCTACGGCGAAGCCTGCGACGTCACCAACAAAGCCGACAGGCAGACGCTTTTCGAGGCGCTGCAGGAAATATGGGACAGCCTTGACATTTTAATCAACAACGTCGGCACCAACATCCGAAAAAAGGTCGTCGAATACACCGATGACGAATACGACAAGGTGTTGAGCACCAATCTTCACTCCGCCTTTGAAATGTGTCGGCATGCCTATCCGCTGCTGAAAAAAAGTAACGCGGGCGCGGTGGTCAATGTGCTCTCGGTCGCCGGTTTTACCTCGCTGCGCACCGGCGCGCCCTATGCCATGAGCAAAGCGGCCTTGATGCAGTTGACGCGCAACCTGGCCGTCGAATGGGCGCCGGACAACATCCGTGTCAACGCCGTGGCGCCGTGGTACACTAAAACGCCGCTGGTACAGAACCTGTTGGAAGATGAGAACTATCTGAGAGAGATCATCGAGCGGACGCCTTTGCGCCGCGTCGCCGAGCCCGAGGAGGTGGCCGCGCCCATCGTCTTTTTGTGCATGAAGGCGGCCTCCTACATCACCGGCCAGTGCCTGACCGTGGACGGCGGATTTATGATTTATGGGTTTTGAGACAACCGGCTAAATGCAAAAGTCATTCGAGCAGGTGGGGCGGCGCGGAAAAACAAGCGCCGGAAGCAACAATAAGCCTGACTTCCGGCGCCTTTTCGGGCACATTAAGGCCTATGCCCAACGGCCGACCTGTTTCGTTTAGTCGTTTTGTTTGAAACCCATATTGCCCATTCGACCAACATTTTGCCGCCAATTGCAGACCGGTGAAGGTTAAGGCGGCCGTGCTTCGTGTTGCCGATGCCTTTTAAGGTGAAGCGGGGGAGGAAAATAACATGCGGGAGGATAAAGCCTTTCGAGCGGCTCCATGCCGGCCCGCACTGAAATACCGGTTCGACTATTTGACCAGAATCATCTTGCGCACGGTCTGCAATTCCCCCGCTTCAATCCGGCAGAAATAGACCCCGCCGGCGGCGGGAACGCCGCTTTCATCCCTGCCGTCCCACGTCAGCGTTTGACGGCCCGGCGGCATGACGCCGCTTTGAAGCGTGCGCGTCAGTCGCCCGCGTACGTCGAACAGGGTGACGCGCACGAAAGAGGTTTCGGGCAGGTCGAAACGGATGCTCGTTCCCTCATTGAACGGGTTGGGAAAGTTGGCCACGTCGATTGTCGGCGCCTGCCGCTCCTGTTTACCGGCGATCCCTGCAGACGGCCCCTGTTCGATTTTTCGATCTAACAACAAACGGTATTGCCCGGGGAAAAAGGTAAAGACCGTGTCCACGGCGCCGATCGTCAGGCTGTCGCCGGTCATATAGTCGTACCATTTGCCCGCCTTGGGCAGGCCCATTGATTTTTTCACAACCGTCACGTCGAAATTAGCGGCGAGCGCCGCGTTGAGCGAATCGTGCGCCAGTTGCATCCATTTGAACGAAGGGGCCAAAGAGGATTTGACGCTCGGGTTCGCCATCCCCGGCTGTTTTTTCAGGCGGATGAGCGCGGCATAGGCGTCGTAGAGCGCGCGGCGTTCGGGTACGTCGAAATAGTTCCAGCGGACCGGCTTTTCACCGACTCGGCCGTTGGTCTCGATGCTGACGTCGTAGCCCAACTCGCCGAACTGCCACATCATTTTCGGCCCGGGCATCAACAACAGAAAGGCCGCCGCCGCCTCTACGCGCTTGAGGGCTGCGGCAAGGTTCTTGACGTCGTATTCGCCGCTGCGGTTGCCGTAGCGCAGGGCTTTTACCATCACCCGTTCTTCATCGTGGCTTTCCATGTAGCCGACGACTCGAGGCGCCTGCCAACCGCGGCGCGTGTGCAGCCCCCACGAAAAGTCGGATTTGCCGTTGTCGTGCCATCCCATAACGGCTTCACTAAAGGCGCCGTTAAGGTTTCCCCAAATCAGGAATCCGGCGGCGGCCAGTTCTTTCTCCTCACGGTTGTCGGTGAAATGCTCGAGGATCAGGTAGACATCGGGGTCTATGGAGCGCACCTGTTCGGTCGTCCGCTTGAGAAGGGCGATGCGGCGTGTATCGTATGCCCAGCCGTCTCCGGCGGTGTTGGTGAAGCCTTTGCTGAAATCGAAGCGGAAGCCGTCGACGCCGTACTCGCGCAGCCAGAATTCGAGTACGCGGTCGACAAAAGCCTGCACGTCGGGCGATTCGTGGTTAAAATCGAATCCCCAAGAATAGACCGGATTGGGCGAAACGGCATTGAACCAGCTGAGAGAGGGGGGAAGACCGGCATAGAGGAGCACCAGCGACGATTTTCCGTAGCAGTGATTGAGAACGACGTCGAGAATGACGGCGATGCCGCGGCTGTGGGCGGCGTCGATGAGTCGGCGCAGGTCGTCGTCCGGACCGTAGTATTTGTCCGGCGCGAAGTAAAAGATCGGGTTGTATCCCCAGCTCGAATTGCCTTCGAACTCGGTGATGGGCATCAGCTCGAGGGCGTTGACGCCCAGTTGCTGCAGGTAATCCAGCTTGTCGATGACGCCGGCGAAGGAGTGCTCGCGGGTAAAATCGCGCACCAGAAGCTCGTAGATGATCAATTGCTCGCTCGGCGGCCGTCGGAAGGGGACCTGCGGCCGTTCGCGGCGTGGTTTCCCGGGTCGCATCACGGAAACCATCCCCGTCGTTTTTCCCGTGGGATAGGGAAGGAGTCCCGGGTAGGTGGTTCGGCTGATGAGACGGTCGTTGTCGGAATCGAGAATTTTCTCTGAATAGGGATCGGCAAGCCGCAGGATGCCGTCGACAAGATATTGGAAGGCGATTTCCTCGTCGTTCGGCGGGTCGACGAGTTCGATCCAGAATCGGTTGCCGTCGGGCGTGCGGTTCATTAAAAACGATTGCTCGGGCTGCCAGTCGTTAAAGTCGCCGAGCAGATAGACAAAAGATCTCTGCGGCGCGTAGAGCACCAGCCGGACGCCGTTTTCGATGTCGCTTATGCCGTCACGCGCTCCCGAAGGGAGTTCGGCGATGCGGTCGCGGCGCACATGGCAATCGAATTGTGCCGAAACGGCGTCGAAAGCGTTGCGGGCCGTGACGGTAAAGCTCAGCCGTCCGACGGCGTTCGCATAAGAAACATACCGCAGCGTATCGGCCGTGCTTCGGCTCAAAAGCTCATCGCCGCATCTCAGCTCGATCGCCTCGGCCTGCATGGCGGCCGCGCGAATAACCAGACTGTCGCCCGAGTGGACGAAAGCAGGGGTTTGCGCGGGCGAGAGTACGGCGACTTGAAGAGCGGGCTTGTAAACCGGAAGAAAAATATCGCCGCCGTCGGCGGTTTTGCCTTCGCGGCGGCCGTCGGCGCTGCGGAAAACAAAAGCCAACTGCCGCACCTCCTCGCCGACAGGAAGCTTGTAATAGCTGCGGATGTGGAAGCGGATTTGCCAGCGGTCGTTGCCCAGCGGCGTCAGGCGGGTATCCGGTGTGTTTTGTCCCCAGGCGGTCTTGACATACTTCCAATCCGACGGCCCGCTGCTCTTGTCGGTGATGACGCCGGTGTGGGCATAGACCTCGTTGGCGCCCACCAGGCCGCGGTTACCCTGCGTCGCGTCGTAGACGATCGTGATGGTGTCTTCGACGGTGGGGAAAAAGGGCTTCCAGGTTAAAATTTGAGCCGAGGAAGCCGTGAGAAGCAGCAGGATCAGCAGAATGAGGGTTTTCATTTTTCCCGTCCACTTTATAAGTCGCTGCCTAAAAGCGATGATTGCGTTCAAGCATTTCAGTTTGTAAATTGACAGCGTGAATCGCGGAACGAAAAACGCCGTCGGCTTTTTCGAGGCGGTGCGGCGGCTGGTGCGGCGCGTACCGGCGGGCCGGGTAGTGACCTATGGCCAGATTGCGGCCATGCTCGGCCATCCGCGGGCGGCGCGGACCGTCGGATGGGCGCTGCACAGCCTGCCGAGCAACACCGACGTGCCCTGGTGGCGCGTCATCAATGCCGCAGGCCGATCGAGCATCAGCTGTCTCGAGCACAGCGCTGATCTGCAGCGACATCTGCTTGAGCAAGAGGGGGTCGTGTTCGATGAAAAAGGCTATGTCGATCTGCACCGCTTTCAATGGCGCCCTGAGGAGTATTAGCCGTTTGTTTTCATCATTGTTGCCGAGGGGCACAGCGTTGCCAAGGGGCATTCGCTGCAACGCGGCTTTTGTGCTTTGCAGATGGTTCGGCCGAGCTTTAGAAAGTTCATATGCAGCGAAAACGATTTGCCCGGCGGAACCAGCGGCTGCATCAGCTTGTGCGTTTTTTCGGCAGAGGCCTTTTCGGGAACCAATCCCAGGCGTCTGCAGATGCGGTGCACGTGGGTGTCGACCGGAAACACGTCGGCGCCGCAACTGAACATGAGCACCACGCTGATGGTTTTGATGCCGATGCCCTTGAGTCCGGTGAACAAGCGCTGCGCCTCGTCGACCGGCAGGCTGCAGAGAAAATCGAGGTCGAGCGTACCGCGGGCTTCTTTGAGCCAGTTCAACACGTTTTTGATGGTCGCCGCTTTCTGGTTGCCCAGTCCGGCGGGTCGAATCGCCTCGGCGATTTCCTCCGCAGCCGCGGCGGCGACGCTCTCCCAGTCGGGGAATTCGGCGCGCAGACGGCGGTAGGCGGCGTCGCGGTTGGCGTCGTTGGTGTTCTGCGACAGGATCGTTTTGATCAGGTCGTCCAACGGACGGCGGCGTTCCGGCCGTTTCGGTTCACCGAAGCGCTCTTCCAGTTTTTCGGTAATTTCTTGAACCTTTCGGAGAAGATCGTTCATCATGAAACCTTTGACCAAAACCATCACCTTTTCCGCCATCGTGGGGGCGCTTTACGCGGCCCTCACCGTCCTTTTGGCGCCGATCAGCTACGGGCCGCTGCAGGTGCGCGTAGCCGAAGCGCTGACGGTACTGCCCTATCTTTTTCCCCAGGCGATCCCCGGACTTTACATCGGCTGCATGGTCGCCAACATTTGGGGCGGCTACGGGCCGATCGACATTTTCGGCGGCAGCGCCGTTACCTTGATCGCCGCCCTGTTGACCTTTTTCCTGCGCCGCTTCAACAAGCCCTATTTGGCGCCCCTGCCGCCGGTGGTGCTCAACGCCCTGGCCGTGGGCTGGTACCTCCATTTCCTGACCGATACCCCGGCGCTGTTGAGCATTTTTTATGTTGCCGCCGGGCAAACCGTCGCCTGTTTCGGCCTTGGCCTGCTGCTGCTCTACGCGCTGCAGCGGCGCGGCTACGACAAAAAGCGGATCAGCGATTCGGCGAACTGACGATCGAGAACGCCGAGAACCGCCGCCTCGGCGCGGCCCAACAGATGCCCCAGCTCCTGCTTGAGCCCGAAAACAAAGACCGGCACCGTTGCGTCCGGCGGAAGAAGCGTGCGATGATGCGGAGAGCCGTCTTCCGCCAGAATGAGCAGCCGCAAAATCCCGCGATGGTAGGCCGTTTTGACGGCCGACCGGCCGATCGCCAGTTTGCCCGCCCTATTGGCAAATCCGATGAGCGCTTTTACTTTTTCGGCATCAGGCATGCGGAAAACTCCCTCTCGATTCTCTCCTTGTCGATGCGGAGCGGCGCGCGCAGCGGCCGTGAAAAGGCGTTGCGGCGCAGAGCTTCCTGAAAACAGGCCGGATTTCGGCAGAGATAGCCGCCGCGCCCCGGCAGCCGCTGCCGCTCGTCGAAAAGCAATTCTCCCTCCGGGCTGCGCGTGAAGCGGAGCAGCTCCTTTTTCGGGAACTGACGTTTGCAGCCGACGCAGGTGCGCAGCGGAATGTGGCCTCTTTTGCTCATACGCTCCGTCTCTTTTTTCTCGGTCGAAGGTAATCGATTGCCGGCACTTTTTCAACACAATTCCCGCCGCCCGACTTGGGCGGAAAGTGAAAAATAGGTGTTGCTTTCCCTGGACAACCTTTTTATATTAAAGCGCCGTTTATAAAAAAGCGTTGCTTTTGCTCAACAATCGGGCGGTCGAAAAGGCTTTCGATCACGAAGAAAAGGCGAAAAATCGTTGGTGGACGTCGGCGAAAATATTTTCATCATCGATCCCAACTATGTCATCCGCAAAACAAGCAGGCGTCTGCGTGACAAAGTGGGGGCGCAAAGCGATAAGCAGCTTGTCGGGCATGCCTGCTACAAAGTTTTTTTTCAGGAAGAACAGCCGTGCCGCGACTGCCCGGTGGCGAGCTGCATCAAGCAGCGGATTCCGCTGCAGCAGGAGTTGACCCAGCCCGAAAGACCTCCGCGGCGCGTTCGGGCCACGCCGGTGATCGACGGCGAAGGCGTTTCCGCGATCATCGTCGATTGCGTCGACGATCGCGTCAGGGCCTCGCTCGAGCAAAAGCCGGCCTCTGCTCCCAACCGAAACCGCCTTTCCCGTTCATCGTCCGATTCGGCATCACCCCTGCGCATCGTTCTCATCGACGACCATTTCAACATTCTGCTGATAAGCAAGTCGGCCGCGGCGCTTCTGCAGCCGCCGCTGACGAGCGGCATCGGCATGAATCTCTTTGCCGCCATGCCGCTCTACGGCCGCCCCGATATTCGCTCCGAGCTCGATCACTTCATCACGGCCGAGGAAAGCGAGTCCTTGACCTTCAAGGCACCGGTCGAGCCGTACGGCGAGGAGCTGATCGAACATACCTTTGTCCGTCTTTCGTTGCGCGGACGGCCGAGCGCCGTGATGCTGCTTTCGGGAACGCCGCGAGGCGATGATTTCGCGGCCATGCAGCGGGAAAAGGTCAAGCTGCTCAGTCTGTTCGCCTCCAAGATCGTTCATGACTTTCGCAACCTCCTGGCGCCGGTCACCGCCGAAATCGAGTTTCTCAAGAGCGACATGATCAGCGTCACCAGTATCGACGGTATGTTCCAACTGTTGGACTATGTCGATAAGGTGCAGAGCAAGATCGGCGAAATGGTGGGGGCCTTGGAGATGCTCGAGGCCTTGAAGCCCCATCGTGAGGAGAACGTGACCGAGATCGATGCGGGCAAGCTGGTGAGTCGCGCCGCCTCCTTGGCGCTTCTGCAGAAACCCTATCCTCAGAGCGACATAGCCGTGGCCCTCGGCGATGACCTGCCGCTGCTGTACGGCGTCGAGGCCTCGTTGGAGCGCGCTTTGATCGAAGTGTTCCGCGGCGCTTTGAACGCCGCCGGCGAAAAGGGGCGCGTTGCCGTCAACTGCAGCTATCAGCATGAGCGGCCGGGAGGTTTTGTCATCAGTGTCCGCGTCGATGCGCCGGTGCCGCAGCTTGCCGATGCCGATGCGTTGCTCAACGAGTTCGTCCGTTCCAACGGCAAAATGAACAAAAGCAGCATCGGATTTCTCGCCGCCTATGCGGCCGTGCTCAACCACGGCGGAACGTTGAAGGTCACGCCGCGCACCGACCGTCAGTCCGAAATCATCATTCGTCTGCCGCGGCACGACCGGGAGTGAGCGCGGAAGGGCGGAAGCGCGGGCGGGAGGGACCATGACCGACGACGACATCAAGGCCGTGCAGAACATCAACGAGTACCAAGAGCTGACGGTTGATGATGAAGGGCGAGTGATCGGGGTGCAAGGGGGACTGTTCCGCTACAAAGAAATCGGGCGCGTTCCGGTCATCGGTTGGCAGCTCGGCGATGTTCTCGATTCCTTTTGGAACGGCCGAGTCAAAGCCATCTGCCGCGAAACCCTCGAAAGCGGCCGAACGCTTTCGACGTTGGTTGAGCTGATGCACAACGGCAGCCGCCTTTCGCTCGAATTTATCACGGTTCCCCGCGTGGAAGACGACCGCATCAGCGGCTTGGTCCTGACCGTTCGCGACGTTACCGTGCCATTGCGGTTGAAACGGCACGAGGCGCTGCGGGAAAAAATGAAGGTCGTCGGACGGCTGGCGGCGCAGATCGTGCACAGCATGAACAACCCGATCGCCGCCATTCTCAACTCCATCGGCGGCATTTTGGTTCAGGAACCGGAGAAGATCGACGTTCACGAGCTTCGCCGCGAGTTGGCGGAAATTCAGGAGCAGCTTTATCAGATCGCCGTGGTCACCAACGCCCTCACCGCCTTCAGCGGCAGCGGCAATCGCGACTTTAAGCTGATCCAGCTCAACCGCATCGTCGAAAGTACCCATCATCTTCTGCAGCTGCTCTATGCGCAAAAAGAGATCCGATACCGGCTGGAGCTGGATGAAAACCTGCCGCGCATTTTGGGCAACGAGGTGACGTTGGAACAGGCGTTGATCAATATCTGCAGCAACGCCGTCGAAGCCATGCCCGAAAGGGGCGAGCTGAGCATCATCACGCGCGTGGACGATCAGTTCCGCGATTTTGTCAACATCGTGGTTTCCGACACGGGCATCGGCATTCCCGCCGAAGCGCTCGACGACGTTTTCGAACCGTTCTATACCACAAAGGAGGGACACCGCGGCCTGGGCCTGACGGTGTGCTACGGCATCATTTCGAACCACAACGGCAATATCGAACTGACTTCCCAACCCGGCGCAGGAACGACCGTAACCGTTATGCTGCCGGTGGCCAAAGTGTGAGGAAAAGGGAGCCCTATGACTTCGGAACCGGAAAAGATTCTGATCATCGACGATCAGGAACAGATCCTCAAATCGATCGGCGAACTCCTCAGGCGCTCGAACTACCATTGCCTGACGGCAAAAAGCACCGCCGAAGGCTTGGCCATGATTCAAAAGGAACGGCCGATGCTGGTGATCACCGATCTGCGCATGGAGAAAGAACGCTCAGGCATCGAAGTCCTTGAACAGGCCAAGGCGATCGATCCCGAGGTGGTGGTCATTTTCTACACCGCCTACGGCGACGTGACGGTGACCCGCGAGGCCTTTATCAAAGGTGCATTCGACTTTATCCCCAAAGTCGTGCAGACGCACCACGACATCCTGGTGCCTGTGGAGCGCGGTTTGAAGTATGCCCGTATTCTGCGGGAAAACCGGCGGCTGAAAAGCAGGCTGGACATGGAGGCGGAGAGCAGCTTTCACGGCGCCGTGGCGGTGAGCAAAGCGATGCTTCACCTGTTCGAGAACGTCAAGCGCATCGCGCAGACCAATGCCAACGTGCTGATCACCGGCGAGAGCGGTACCGGCAAGGAGTTGATCGCCCGCGGCATCCATTACTACAGCAAACGATCCGGCGAGCTGTTCGTACCGGTGGTCATCAGCGCCTTGCCCGAGAGTCTGCTCGAGGGCGAGCTCTTCGGCCATGTCAAGGGCTCATTCACCCATGCCACCTCCGACAAGGTAGGTTTGTTCGAAGCGGCCGACAAAGGCACGCTCTTCCTCGATGAAATCGGCGACGTGCCCATCGAAATGCAGCCCAAGCTTTTGCGCGTACTGCAGGAGCGCAAGGTGCGGCGGATCGGCAGTATTAAGGAGCGCGACATCGATGTGCGCATCGTCAGCGCCACTTTCCGTGACCCACTGAAGCTGGTGGCCGAAGGCAAGCTGCGCGAGGATCTTTACTACCGGCTGGCCGTGGTCAATATCGAAGTACCGCCGCTGCGGGAACGGCGTGAGGACATTCCGGTGCTGGCTTATCATTTTCTCAAGAAATACCGCAACAGCGGCCTGGTGGAAGTGGAAAAGTTCTCGCCCGAGGCGCTGATGATCATGCAGGAATACGACTGGCCCGGCAACGTCCGCGAGCTGCAGAATGCCGTGGAAAGCGCCGTCGCCGTCGCCACTACGCCGGTCATCCGCGTCGAAGATTTGCCGGCTTCGCTGCGCCCGCACCAGCGACGGGTGTTCGTCAATGCCTCCGCCGAGCTCGATTTCAAGAACGCCAAGGAGCAGTTGATCCGCAATTTCGAGCGGCAGTATTTGGAGGACCTGCTGAAAAAGCACAACAACAACATCAGCAAGGTTGCCGCCGAAGCCGGTCTGAACCGGAAGACCATCTACCGGATGATGGAAGACTTGGGTATCCAAGCCCGTAAAAACTGATCGGCCGCTATCCCGGCCGAAAGCTTCGATCCCGCCGCGCGCGGGATTTTTTTTGCCCCTCCAAGGAAACAGACGGGGCAGGCGGTGCTGCAGGAATAAGCTGCTGAATTACAAATGATTATCCCTCATGACGAATTTGAGTGCCGTGGCGGTATAGCCACAGTCTTACGACGACGCGCGGTTGGACCGCTGTTAACTTGCTGAAAATCATCAGGTCGAAGCGCTTTGTGAAAACGGCTCGCGCCGGCATGGTAGTTGAAAAAAGTTCGACGAAAAAAAAGATCAACTATCGAGGGATGGTCATGAAACGTACAAAGAACATCGTCATCGGTACGTTCGATTACCAGATGTTCGTTAATCTGAACGCCCGTCTCGGCGCCGCCGACTATAACATTCGCTTCATTCAGCGCGGTGTTAAGATTTTGATGGAGATTCTCGACAACGATGTGGATCTTTTAATTTTGGACATTGACCTTGCGGGGTTGATGGGCATGGAGATCCTGCCGGTGATCCGTCGACTGCGGCCGCGTCTGCCCATCATCCTGATCACCGACGACCTCAATCTGCGCATCCGCAAAATGGCCGCAGAGCTGGGGGTCACCTATCAGGCCTACAAGCCGATCACCGGCGAAGAGGCCGACGCCATCGTCTCCGCGACCGAACGCATTATGGAGCGGAAACCCATTTTCGAGTTCGAAAATCAGGTAAACTGACCGCTTTCCTCTTTGCGGACGGGCTCCGACCTTCCTCCTGCGGCGGAGCTCGCCCGCCGCACTTTAACCTTCTCTCAAAACTATTTTCCAGGTTCTGAACACTCTAACCGCTGTGGCATGCCTTGGGCCGTGCCGCCTTCTCGACGCGCAACCGCCTGTGACCTTTATGCCCCTTCTCGCTCCTTGTTTTGTGGCCCCGCAGGGACAACCTGCATTTCCCTAATCCGGCAGTTTCTTGTTGCCGTTTTTGATCGGCATCGGGTAAAACAATCAAATTCATAGGGTTGCCTATGGGGTGAATCCTGCTGAAACACAAGGATCGGCGTTGTTTTTTGCCGGCACAGATGGTGCATAAAAGGGGGCGAGCGAACCGATGACGCCGCGCTGAAGGAAGAGCGGGGAGGTCGCCTGCGAGAAAGAGCCGCTGAACGGTACGGCGGACTTTTCATTGACGTCGAAAACAATGGACAAACCATCATTAGTACACGGAGGTATCTTTATGAAGAATGCCGGATTAACTGCGGCGGGAGTTCTGCGAAAAGCCGGTATCGCCTGCAGCCGACTCGGTGCGGCGGCGGTACTGCTGTTTCTCGGAGCAACCGGCGGCGCTTCGGCGGGGAGCCTTATTGCCGCATGGAACCCCAACACGGAGGAAGACCTTGCCGGTTACATCGTCTACTACGGCACCGAATCCGGCAAATATTCCGTGGAGAAGGATGTGGGCAATACCACCCTTTTCGTTGCAGACAACCTCACCGACGGCGTGCGCTACTATTTTGTGGTCAAAGCATACGACAGAGCCGGCAACGTCAGCGGGCCTTCGGCTGAGGTCAGCGGCGTGCCCGGAAGGCCGATGCTGGCGGCCATGAGGCAAAAGGACGGCGTGAAGCTGGTATGGACCCGCATCCCCGATGCCGAAAGCTACCAGATTTTCAAAGGGAGCGATCCCTATGTCGTGCCCTCAGCGCCGGCCGCCACGGTCTCCGCTTCGGTACTGGAGTACCTCGACACCCAGTATGTAAGCGCCGACGAGCGGGAGAGCTACTACACCGTACGCGCCGTCAAAGCCGGTCAGTCCATCCACACCTTCGAGCGGGTCGGCGCCTACGACATGCAGTTGCGCAGCGGTCTCAATTTGGTGTCTCTGCCGCTTGTGCCGCAGGACTCGACGGTCCAGAGTGTCTTCGGCAATCAGTTGGCCGGCGGCGAGAGCTCGCAAACGGGCACTCAGATTCGACTGTGGAAGGGCGATCAGTACGACATCATTTGGCGCTATCAAGGCCCCGCGGCACCCGAAGGCAAATGGATCAACGCCGCCACCGGCCTCGAGTCCGCTTCGAGGATCGATCCGATCAGTGCCTTCTGGATCAGGCTCCAAAAGGGACAGCCGGACTGCCGCGTCACCGTTACCGGCCTTGTCCCGACCGATTCCAGCCGCAAGATCACGTTGGCCAAGGGCTTCAACTTTGTCGGCTCGTGCTGGCCGAAAGCCGTTTCGTTAAAGTCGAGCAAGCTTTACCAGGACGGCGTGATGAAGGGCGGTGTGGGCAGCGGCAGTTCCGACATCGTTCGAGCCTGGGCGGATTCGGCCTACGTTTCGGCCTGGGTCGTGGACGGAACCGGCACGCCGCTGGACGGCACCTGGATGGACGAAAGCGGAAAGAAGGAAACTGCCATCCAGTTCCGCCCCGGCGAAGGGTATGTGATCTGGATCAAAGGCGATAGGACCAACAAGGTGTGGACCTATCCGAATCCGGCTTTTATAAAGCCTTAGCTGTAAAAGGAGGAAAGCATCATGAAACGCTATAAAACGCTTCCGTTCGCCGTCGTCGCGGTCGTTCTGACCGCCGTGAGCGCGGCGTCTTTTGCCGGTGATCTCAACGCCAGTTGCACCGGCGGCATCACCAAAATGTGGAATCAGCAATACTCCGAAGAGGGCAATTTGGTCGAGTTGATCTGGGCGGGCCCGGACGGCAAGATCGATCCGCCGACCGCCGACGGATCGGTGTTGGGCGCTCCCTCGGGTGACGACCAGCTCATCCGAACCACCTATATCGGTAACGGCTACCTGGCCGGTTACGCCAACGGCCGCTTCGACAAACTATTCACGCATTCCCTCATTCAGCCGGGGCGTTTGGTTTACCTGCGCGCCTGGGACACGCCGCAGGTGACGGACATCACCGACAGCTACGGCGACTCGGAGCTCTATCAAATTCAGACCGGCGATGAATTCGAGGCGCACGACTTTGCTCCTTTTCAGATCAATTTCTACCTCAGCGGCGAAACGCATCCGGTCGAGCTTTCAAGCTTTAACGTCGCCTGCACCGCCGGCCGTGTGGTGATCACCTGGACCACGCAGTCTGAAACTCAGAACCTCGGCTTTCACATTTTCAAGAGCGAAACGCCGACCGGCCAAAAGATTCGCGCCAACAAAGAGCTCATCAAGGGCGCCATCAACTCTGAAACGCGCCGCGATTACCGCTGGGAAGAACCGGTGGACAAAGCCGGTCAGGTCTGGTACTACTGGCTGGCCGACGTGTCCACCGACGGCGCCATGCGCTTCTACGGCCCCAAGCGGGTGGAAACCATCGCCGCTCCTCAGTTCTACTCGCTGGAACAGAACTATCCCAATCCCTTCAATCCCACCACCACCATTACCTTCAACCTGAAGGAAGGGGGGAAGGTGCAGTTGAGCATCTTTAACCTGCGCGGTCAGCTTGTTCGCGAGCTGGTGAACGAAGAAAAGCCTGCCGGCAGCTATTCGGTGGAATGGAACGGCCTGGACAACGAGGGCATGCGTGTGCCGAGCGGCCTCTATTTCTACTCGATTCGCATCAACGACTTTGCAGAAACGAAAAAGATGGCTTTGACCAAGTGACGTGCATGCGGGCGACCGACCTGGTGCGGTCGCCCGCTTTTGTAGATTTTTACTAAATATTTTTTTTTGCAGAGGAACCGATGTACCGGAAGAGCTGGACCGTCGTCATCCTGACGATGCTGGCGTGCACGATCAACCCGCAGCTTCAGGTTTACCCTGAAGGGGAAGCGACGCAGACCGCCGAGGTTTTGCCGAAGGCGACGTCGCCGCTTGTCGAGGAAGAGTATCGTTTGGGCTACGGCGACGAAATCGAGGTCAAGTTCTTCAACAACAGCGAATACAACGAGACGGTGCAGGTGCGGCCGGACGGCAGGATCACTCTGCAGCGCGTCGGCGATATTCGCGTGGTCGGCATGCCGATCGGCCGTTTGAGCGAGATCATCCGTCGCGCCTACGCCGAGATTCTCGTCGATCCCGAGGTTACGGTCTTTCTGCGCAGCGCAGCCGGCCGAAGGGTTTATGTGATGGGCGAGGTGCAGCAGCCCGGCAGTTATGAGCTGGTGCGCGGGTTATCGGCGCTGCGCGCCGTTGCGGCGGCGGGCGGTCCCACCCACCGCGCCAAGATGAGCAGCGTCATGCTGCTTCGCCGCGGCGACGACAATCAACTGCAGGCGCAACGCCTCGATCTGACGCTCGGCAAGCGCGGCGCTCCCGCCGACGACGTGCCGCTGCAGGCGTTCGATCTGATCTACGTTCCCAAAACCTTTATTGCCGACGTCGACGCCTGGATCTCCCAGATCTACCGCATCGTGCTCACACCGCTGGACGTGTACAGCCGCTCGCTCTATTATCAGCGGGCTTTGACCAAATAAGTCAGGAACGTGCTCATGATCTCACACAATCCATACGATCAACCGCTTTCGACGCTTACTTTGGCGGCGATTCTTTCGCGACGAGGACGTCTCCTGGCGACGATCTTTATTTTCATTACGGCCGCGGCGGCGCTTTTCGCTTTGTTTATGCCTGCCGTTTACGAAAGCAGCGCCAAAGTACTGGTGAACTTTCAGGATGACTATGAGAAGCAGAGCCTTGGACGAAGCAGCACGACGGCGGAGCAAATTGCAACCGAGGCGGCCATTCTGCGCACCAAAAGCATGATCGAGCCGGTGGTTGCGGCTTTGGGGTTGGCCGAGGAAGAGGACACGGCGCTGCCGTGGGAGAAAAGGATTGCTTTGGCCGTTGAGCGGGTCATGTCCGATCTGCGTGTCGAGCGGGAGAAGGACACCAACGTGTTGAACGTCACCTTTGCCGCACGCAGCCCCGAGCGTGCAGCCGACGTGGTCAACGGCATTGTGGAGCAGTACCGACGGCAGCGGCCGCGGCTGAGTCGAGACGAGCGCGCCTACGAGTTTTTTGACCGCGAAATCGCCCTCCTGAAAGCGCGCATCGACAGCCTGGAGGCCGACGGCCTTGAGTTCAAGAACGCGCAACAGCTGCTGGTCGCGGACCGCCAGTCCGAGATCATGTTCGGCTCGCTGGCCGAGTTCGACCGCGAGTTGACGCGCGTCCGCGCCCAGCGAATCGCCCGACAGGCAAGGCTGCAGGTGCTCAACGAACAGTTGAGCACCGGTCACGAGATCGCCGCGGCCTCGTTTGCCGACGGAGATTACAGCAATGCGGAGCATTTGAACCAAATGCGGCAAAACCTCCTGCAATTGAAACAGCGCTACAACGGCCTGCGGCTCAAGTACACCGACAAGCATCCTGAGGTGCAGGCCGTGCTTCACGATATAGAGATTACCGAGGCGGAGATAAAGCGCCAAATGGAGCTGATCAAATCTGCCGAAGAAACCAAACTGCGCACGTTAACGGCGCAGGAGAACGAGCTGGCGCGCAAAATCGGCGAGTTGGCTGCCGGCATTGCCGACATGTCGCGCAAAGAGTTCGAGTTGGGAAAACGCACCATCGACATCGAGGACTTGAAGCAGGTCTATTCGGCGCTGCTGCGTCATCGCGAGGAGGCGCGCATCGCCGCCAACAAAAAAGAGTTCCTGGTTCAGGTTCGTGTGCTCGAAGAGGCACAGCCGGCGCTGCGTCCCGCGCGGCCCAATCGAAAGCTTTACATCGCGCTCGGTGTCGCAGTGGGGCTGATCGCGGCGATCATTACCGGTTTCGCCCTCGAGAATTTTGATCGATCCATTTATACGCCTGAGGATGCGGAGAGCGCCACGGGGCTGATGCTGATCGCTGTCGTTTCGGAAGGCGATCGCCGTGCTCTTCCGACAGGCCTTAAAATTCCGCTCGAAGCTTCCTCAAGAACCCATTCATCCTTTCGTTCACTTTAAGCAAGGAGTCAGGAGATGCGCAATCGGTTGAAAATCAAACGTTGGGAAAGCGGCATCAAGCAGTACGAGCTTGCTATCCTGTTGGGCTGCAGTTCCACCTACCTGTCCATGGTGGAAAACGGCCGCATCGAACCGACCGAGCTCTTTAAACAGAAGGTCGCCGAGATTTTCAACACCACGGTGGAGGAGCTTTTTTCACCCGTCGGTCGCTGCTGTTCGGCCGAGGCGACAACCGTTCATGTGCCGTTCGTCGGATGAGGTCGATCATGTATCTCAAATACTTTAAACTCAAAGAGCAGCCGTTCGCCGATACGCCCGATCCGCGGTTTCTCTACCGCAGCCCCGGTCATCAGGAGGCTTTGGAGCGGTTGATTGCGGCGGTAAACCTGCGGCGCGGCATCTGCGCCATCGTTGCCGAGCCGGGGCTGGGCAAGAGCACCATCATCCGGACCCTGCTCACCGGCTTCAAGTCCACGGTCAACTTTGCCTGGGTGTTCAACACTGCTATGAACGCCGCGGAGCTCCTGCGCTTTATCTGCCGCGACTTTGGTTTTTCGCCCAGCTCCGGCGACAAGAGCGATCTGCTCATCGAGCTTTACACTTTTTTCGTCCGCGAGCGCAAGGACGGCCGAATTCCTCTGCTCGTCATCGACGAGGCTCAGAACCTGAAGCCGGAAACACTGGAGGAGATTCGGCTGCTGTCCAATTTCGAAACCAGCGAACAAAAGCTGCTGCAGATCATTCTTTCCGGCCAACCTCAGCTCGACGCCTATCTTGACCTGCCGGAAATGGCGCAGCTCAGGCAAAGGATCACCTTCAAAGCGACCTTGTCGCGTTTCTGCCTCGAAGACACGGCCGGATATATTCGTCACCGAATGGAAGTCGCCGGCGGCAGTTCGGAGTGGTTCACGCCGGGCGCCGTCGAAAAAATCCACCAGCTTTCCGGCGGTATTCCGCGGCTGATCAATCAGATCTGCGACAATGCCCTGATGGCGGCGGCGAGTCGCCGGCTTCCGCGCATCGATGCGGCGTTGATCCATGAGCTGTTGGAAAAGGGCGCCGTCGTGCAGGCGCCGCCGCCTCCCAAAATCGTTGCCCCTTCGTCGGCGCCGGTCTACGGGCCGAAGTGCGGGATCGAAGAGCGCCCCAAGGTCGAAGGACCGAATCGGGAACTTTCGATGCCTCGCCTGCCGCGGGCGGCTCGACCGCAATCGCATACCGCCGTCCCAACCGACCGCAGCCGACGCATCATTTTCGACAAGGACGATCTTTTTGAAGCTGTAGATCTTACCGAATTGATTTCCGTGCTTTAATGGAAGGAGCGGACGATGAGTCTGGTCAATGATCTGTTGAACGAAGTGGAAAGCAAGCGGGCGCCCGCCCGGAGCAACGGGTCCGATATGAACGGCGGCCTGTTCGTGCTCAGCATGCCCAATGAAATCACCAGCGACTTTTACGACCTGCGCGAGCACATCCGCATCCTCAACCTGCGCGAGAACGTGAAGGTGCTGGCGATCGCCGATGCGACCGCCGGCGAAGGGAGCGCCACCATCGCCACCTATCTCGGCTTTCTGCTGGCCGGCGGTCTGATTGCCGTTTTGGAACGACCCCGCGGATTGATGTCGGCTTCGGCGCCGCCGCGTTCGCTGTTCAATCCGCCGTCGACCGACACCCTCTTTACCGACGATTTTCATCGCCTCCAAACGCAGGCAAGGGCGGGCGGCTGGCGCCCGCTGGACGACTCGCGCTATTCTCCCGCGGTTCCGTCCGAAAGCGTTCTGCTGGTGGACGCCGATCTCCATGAACCCGCCATCCATCGCTTCTTCGGCATGTCCGCGGAAAATGGTTTGGCGGAACTCATCGAAAGCCGCGGCGACTGGCGTCGGGTCGCGCGCTCGGTGCGCGACAGCAATCTGATGGTCATTCCCGCCGGAACGTCGAGCTACAAACCGGTGGATCTGCTGGGCAGCGACGTTTTTCGAAGGTTGGTCGAGTCGTGGAAATCCGAATTCAAGTACGTGGTCTTTAACTCGCCGGCGGTGCTCGGCCATGTGGAGGCGCTGACCCTGGCATCGGCGGTGGACGGCGTGGTGATGGTGGTGCGCGCGGGACAGACGCGCTGGGACAGTGCCCAGCGCGCCAAGCAGCGCTTGGCCGCAGCGCACGCCAATCTGCTCGGCGTCACCCTCAACCGCCGCAAGCTCGATATTCCCGACGGACTTTACAAAAGGCTGATCTGAGGAGTCAAGCGTCATGATTGCCGTTACCCAGCCGGAAATCAGCAGACGGACGCCCGTTGGGGCGGTTCTGCTCGGAACAGCGGCCTTTGCGGCGGCCTTCGGCTATGCGATCACCGTTTTGTCCCCCGGACAGCTCATAAGGATCACTTTAGCCCTTGCTTTTTTGGCCGTCTTGGCGCTGGTTCCTCAACGGCGCCGCCTGCTGGTCGCCGCCGTGCTGTTCGCGGCGCCCCTGAACATCGACCAAACGTTCATGCGCCGTCCCAGCAGCGGCGGAGCCGACGGTTTCATCATCAGCCTGACCGACCTGCTCATGGTCGTTCTGCTGATCATTACCCTTGCCCGCGCGTCGCAGTTGCGCCGAAGCGGTGAGCTGCGCGCTTTTCCGGCGGTGACCTTGCCCTCCGCGGCACTGCTGCTGGCCGCGTTGCTCTCCGTTTTGAACGCCCGCGACCTGCTGTGGAGCGGCTTCGACCTGTTCAGCCTGGTCAAAACGCTGTTTTTCTTCTGGCTCTTGGCGAACAACATCCGCAGCCGAAGCGATCTGGATGCCGTGCTGCTGGCCCTTTTCGCCGGCATGATTCTGCAGACGATTATCGCCGCGATGATGACCTCGTCGCCCACCGCCGTCGAATGGATGGCGGCCCTGAAGCTGGGGATTCCCCAAACGCTTCTTGAATCGCGCGAATACTATGAAAGCGGCTACCGGGCGGGCGGCAGCATCGGCGACGCCAATCACCTGGCGCGCTATATGAGCTTCATTTTGCCGCTGGCAGCGGTCACGGCGCTCACCGAACGGCGACGCTCCATGCGGCTGGCCGGCGTTGCGGCTCTGGCCGTCGGCGGTTACGGCGTGGCGGCAACCCTGACCCGCAGCGCCTGGATCGGCTTGGCTTTCGCGTTCCTCTTCCTCGTGCCGTTGCTGATCAACTTCCGCCTGCTGACGATGCGGGTCATCCTCCGCCTCTCCGCCATGACGACCGCGGTCCTGATCGTACTGGTGCTGTTTCATCGGCCGCTTTTCGAACGGCTTACCGGCGACGACAACGGCTCCTGGAGAACGCGCATCACCACGGCGAAGGTGGCGCTGGACATCGTTCGCGATTACCCCCTATTCGGCTGCGGCATCAACAATTACGGCACACTGTTCAACACCTATTGGTCTTCTGAGGATGTTTTTACCCGCAAAGCGGCCGTACACAACACCTACCTGCTTTATGCCGCTGAAACCGGCCTGGTGGGTTTGGCCGCCTATCTATGGCTGTTGGCGGCGGCGCTGGTGCGCACATGGCGGGCGCTGAAATGCCGCCTGCCGCAGTACAGCGCAACGGCAGTGGGATTGTTCCTGGCCTGGATCGCCTACCTGGTGGAGGCGTTGACCGATAAAAGTTACAAGGAGTGCTACACCTTGCTGTTGACCTTTTGGGCCTTGTTGGCCGTCACCGAGGCGCTGATTCGCCTCGACCAATCTCCAGCGGAAAGGGCTTACTGATGTCCGTCGTGCGTTCACTGGTCGTCAACACCGCCGCGCGTTCCGCGGCCGAACTGATCAATCGAGGCGGGGCGGCCGTCTTTTGGATCATCGTCGCCCGTTCTCTGGGCGCTTCTGCGCTGGGATCGCTGGCTTTTGCCCTTTCGCTCTACAATTTCTTCATCACATTGGCCACCCTCGGATTGGGTGCCGTTGTGGTGCGCGACGTGGCCCGAGACCGCAGCAAAGCAGGGCTTTACTACAGCCACGTTCTGCTTATCAACTCGGCCGCGGCCTTGCTTTCGGCGCTGCTGATGATTGTCATTGCGCGAATGACCACCTCCAACAGCGACACCCGCTTTGCCGTGTTCGCCTTGGCTGCGGCGATGATGCCTTCCGTCGGTTTTATGGTCGGTCGCTCGTTGCTCTTTGCCGTGGAACAGATGCCCAGGGTGACGATCGCCCGTTTGGCGGAAAATGCCTTCAAGGTGACAGTCGGGCTGGCGGCTCTGCAACTGGGCGCCGGCATGCGCACCGTTGCCGTGATTCTGGCCGTCAGCAAAACGCTGCCGATGCTGGTTCAGCTTCCGTTCGTTCACCGAATCGCCCAACCGGTTCTGCAGCCGAATCCGGAGCTGCTGCGACGTCTGCTGAGGCAAATTCCTGCCTTTTCGCTCATCACTGTGTTCAACAGCCTTTTCTGGACGGCGCCGGTGGTGCTGTTGACCCGTTTGAGCGGCGAAGCCCAGGCGGGCATCTTTAGCGCCGGTTACAAGCTCATCGATTTGACCATCGCCTTTGCCAACGCTTACGGCCAAGCGCTCTTTCCCATCGCCTCGCGCTCGATTCGACAGAACGCCGAGCGCTTTCGCGAGCTGTTCGTAAAGTCGATCAAGTACCTGTTCATCGTCACGGCGGCCGCCGCAGCGGCGCTCTGTCTGACCGCCGAGCAGATCGTTCAACTGCTCTACGGTTCCGCCCTGGCGGACGTTGTGCCGGTGCTGCGGCTTTCGGCGTGGATGATCGTGCCCTTTTCCGTGGTGCCGGTGCTTTCTTCCACCCTGGTGGGGAACGACCTGCAGAAGCGGGATCTGGCGGCGAATGCAATGGCCGCTGCCGTCGCCGCTGCGGTTACCGTTGCGCTGGCCGTGCCATTGGGCGCCCGCAGCGCCGCCGTCGCCTACGGCATCGGCTGTCTGCTCTTTGCCCTTATCGAATGGATCGGCGTTTATCAGGGACTCTTTCGCTTCAGAGTCGCCGAACACTTGTGGAAGCCGGCCGTCGGCGTCGTGCTCTTTTCACTCTGCGTGTCGGCCGGAAAGACGCTCTTTCTGCCGGTCAATTTGTTGCTTTCCGCGGCCTGTTATGCGGTTTTTCTGCTCAGCAGCGGTGCCGTGACCCGCGCCGAATTGCAAAAGATCAAATGGTTCCAAACGGCTTAAAAACGGAGAAGCCATGACATCTGAGCTGCTGCTTTCCATCATTATTCCAAACCGTAACCGTCGGGACACGATCATCCAAGTGCTTCAGGCTTTGGAAGGACAGACGATGCCGAGGGACGCTTTCGAAGTCATCGTCGTCGATGACGGTTCGACGGACGGTTCGCCCGAGGTGCTGCAGGCGTTCAGCCGCGCCTCCTCGCTTCAGCTTCAACTTTCGGCGGGCAGGGGCCTCGGTGCGGCGGCCGCTCGCAATATCGGCCTGCAGGCGGCCCGCGGCGAGCAGGTGCTCTTTTTGGACGCCGACACCATTCCGCATCCGGACGTATTGGCGCTCCATCGCAAATGGTTCGAGCATTTCCAAGGGCAGGCGTGTCTGCTCGGTCGAATCACCATGTCGGAAAAATTGAGAAACCGGCGTCAGGGACGACTGAACGACACGACGCTGCCGTACGACGTTCTGCCGATTGCTGAAGCGCATTGGCAGGACTACCGCGCCGCCAACACATCGCTTTCCCGAACGCTTTGTCTGGAGGTCGGCGGATTCGATGAGTCGATGCCCGCCGCCGAAGACACCGAGTTCGCCTCGCGGCTGCAGCAGAAGGGATTGCGCTTTATCTTTCTCGGCGATGCGACAGCGGTTCATCATCATCCGTTGAGCGCCGAAGGCTATTTCTGCAAGGGCGCCGTTTACGGCCGGGCGGCGGCCATATGGTATCACAAGGCACCGGCGTTGAGACCGCTGATCGTGCGGCGTTACGGCGTTTTCGCCCCGGAGCAAAAGCCTTTCAAAAAGCTGCAGTACCTGCTTCGGGCAATGGTGGTCAACCGCTTTTCAGCTCCGCTTTTGGCGTTTGCCGGAAAAGCGGTTCGCGGATTCTTTCTGCCGCTTTCGGACGGCATTTATAGAGCGGTCTTTCGTTATCAATTGCGTCATGCTTTTCGGATGACGTTGAAACGTGCTTAGGGAGAGGACCATGCGCATTTTGATGACACACTGGGTTTATCCGCCGGAGTTTTCGGGGGCGGCGCTGCAGGGACATCGACTGAGCCGTGAGCTGCAGCGGCTGGGCGTCTCCGTTCAGGTGTTGACCGGCACTCACGAAAAGGCGCTCGTCGGCGCCGACGTTCAGGACGGCATTCCGGTCCTGCGCGTTCTGCGCGATCGCCGGTCGCTCTTCAGCAGCCTGCGCTACGCCTGGGCGATCGAACGCACCGTGCGCCGTTACAGCGGCAAGATCGATTTGGTCCACACCCATGGCTTTCACCCGGCGGTCAACTGGGCCGCTTCCGCCGTCGGTCTGCCGATCATTACCAAAATCACCAATCAACAGCTCGACACGCCGCTGGCCGTCAAGCGGCGCCGATTCGGCAGCTTCTACCACCGTCTCTTTTGCCGCTGCGAATCTGTGGTGGCGTCTTCGGCATTGCTGGAAGCTCATTGCCGCGCCGCCGGCATCGATGAAGAGAAAATCGTGCGCATCGCCAACGGCGTCGACACCGAGCTCTTCGCACCGGTCGATCCGCGGCGCAAAACGGAACTGCGCCGTCGCTTTCACGCGCCGGACGATAAGGTGGTACTCCTCACCGTCGGTGCAGTCGAATACCACAAAGGGCTCGATCTGCTGATCAAGGCACTTCAGGCGCTCGACGATGAAATGAAGAGCCGAATCCGCGTGTGGGTCGTTGGGCCCACGACCAATTTGCCCAGCTTCGGCGTTTCGCCGCAGGCCTCCACGGTCTACCTCGATCAGGTGAGGGCGATGATCCGCGAATTCGGTCTGCAGGATGTGGTGCGCTTCATGGGTCGGCAGGCGAACGTCCACGAGTACATGGCCGCCGCCGACATCTATGTCCATCCCAGCCGCAACGAAGGTCAACCGAACGCCGTTCTCGAGGCCATGGCCTGCGGCCTGCCCGTCGTAGCCAATCGCCTGGTCGGCATCACCGATGACCTGTTGAAGAACGGCCGCTATGGACTTTTGGTGCATGCCGAACAGGCGCCGCAGTTTGCCGCGGCGCTGCGGGTGCTGATCAACAACCCGGCGCTGCGCAGCCGAATGGGGCAAGGGGGTGCGGCGATGATCGAACGGCAATACTCGTTAAAGGCGACGGCGCAGCGTTACCTTTCGCTCTATTCGAGCATTATTCACAAGCGGGCCTTTGAAGAGATGCGAATTCGTCTCGGCCGCCGGGAAACCGTGACCTTTGACGTGAGGAACGAGCAATGAAGCCGGACGAGAAGAAACAGCAGCGCTTTCAGAGCAGAATCGGCGCTTTTACGGCGATCGTTGCCGACAGAGGGTTGTTGGGGTGCATGCGCCGTATCCTGGTTTACGGCTGCGGCGACGGGCTGGAGGCCGGTTTTCTTGCCGATCGAACCAGTGCCGAGGTTCACGGGATCGACCTCGTCCGGCAGTTTCACCCCTGGGCGGCGCAACGCGCTCATCTGCGCAGCTACGACGGCCGTAGACTTCCTTATCCCGACGGCTGGTTCGACGCCGTTTACAGCTATCACGTGCTCGAGCATGTCGAAAGTCCGGCGGATGCCGCCGCCGAGCTGCGCCGTGTCCTGCGGCCCGGCGGAATCATCTACCTCGGCGTACCCAACAAAGGAAGGCTCGTCGGCTATATCGGCATCGAAGGCAAGCCGATGGTCCGTCGCGCCTGGCGCAATCTGCGCGACTGGTACATGAGGCTGAAGGGCCGCTGGGACAACCGCAGCGGCGCGCACGCCGGCTTTTACGAGAAGGAGCTGCAGGCCCTGCTCCGTCCCTATTTTCGCAACACCTGCAATGTTTCCGAGCAGTATTTCGAAATCAAATGGCGGAACCGTTTCCCGCGGCTGGGACGCATTCTGGCCAAGAGCAAACTTGCACCTTCGATCTTTATGTTGGCTTTTGCATAGCAAAGGAGCTCAAGATGATAAAGTTACCCATAAGCGACGTCAATCTGGGCGTAACGGTGAACGGCTTCAAACATGCCTTGGTCAAGCGCGTCATCAGCCCTTCGCGGCGATATGCAAAGCTGCTGGAAGAATCGCAGTGGTGGTCGTTGAGCGATCTGCAGGCCTATCAGCTCGAGCAACTGCAGCGCCTCATCGATGAGGCGTATCGCTATGTTCCCTATTACCGCGGCTCTCTGCAGGTGTTCAACGTGCGGCCGGAGGACATCCGCTCGCTGGACGATTTGAGCCGTGTGCCTTTTGTGGAAAAAGAACAGGTGCGCCGCCGTCACCAGGATTTTCTTTCGTCCAAGGCCTCGCTGCCGCTGCTTTACAAGTGCCGCACCAGCGGCACTACCGGCACCCCGCTGACGCTTTACCGCGACCTGCGCAACATCGGTTTCGAGTACGCCATGCTTTCGCGGCAGCGGCGGTGGGCCGGTCTGAAACCCGGCGATCGCTACGCCACGCTCAAAGGCGAGCTGATCGGCCGAGCCGCGGCGCGCGGCCGCTACTGGCAGTTCAACATCGCCGAAAACAAGCTGGTCATGTCGTCCTACCATCTTTCGGAAGCCACGTTTCGCCGCTATGTGGACGCTCTGGTCGACTATCGCGTGCTCGCGATCGACGGCTATCCCTCGTCGATCTATGCGCTGGCCAAGTACATGGTCGACCGCGGCATGCGGCTGCCCCTGAAGGCGATTCTCACATCCTCGGAAACGCTTTCGCCCGAACAGAAGCGGGTTATGGAGGACGCCTTTCAGTGCCGTGTTTTCGACTATTACGGCATGGCCGAGCGCATCGCCGCGATTCACACGTGCGAGCACGGCTCCTATCACGTGGTGCCGGAATATGCGATCGTCGAGTTCCTGCGCAACTCGTCGCTGACGCCGCCCTATTACGAGCTGGCGGGCACTTCGCTGACCAACCGCGCCATGCCGCTCATTCGCTACCGCATCGGCGACATCGTCGAGGTGCGCGGCGGCTCTTGTCCCTGCGGCCGTCACTATCCCGTGGTCGCCGGCATCGTGGGCCGCACCGACGACTATGTGGTGACGCCCTCCGGCAAGGTGATCGGCCGTTTGGATCACATCTTCAAAGGCGCCCGCCACCTCATTCAGGCGCAAATCTATCAGCCGTCGCGCGAGCGGCTGGTGCTGCGAATCGTGCCGGACAGCTCCTTTACCCCCCGCGACGGCGATGAGATCTTGGAAAAGCTGAGCCTCCGCCTGGGCGAAGCCATGGACCTGAGCATCGAAAACGTTTCCTACATCCCGCGAACGATGCGTGGAAAACTGAAATCGGTCATTTCCGAAGTTGCCGCTTTTGAAAAGGAAGGGAATGGGCTATGAACCTCAGCGTGGTCGGTTTGGGATACGTGGGCTGCGTCTCCGCGGCCTGCTTTGCAGAAATGGGGCATCGGGTCATCGGTGCCGACAACAATGCGGGAAAAGTGCGGCTGATTTCGCAGGGCATTTCGCCCATCGTCGAAGACCGGATCGGCGACGTGATCAAGGCGCAGGTCATCGCCGGTCGTTTGAAGGCGACCGTTGACGTCGACTCGGCCGTCGCCGCCTCCGACGTGGTGTTTATCTGCGTCGGCACGCCCAGCGGTGCCGACGGCAGCCTCGATTTCAGCCAGGTGGAGCGCGCCTGCATGGAAATCGGTGCGATTCTGAAAAAGAAGAGCGATTATACCTCGGTGGTGCTGCGCAGCACGGTTCTTCCCGGCATTGCCGAACACATCGCTCTGCCGCTTTTGGAGCAGTTTTCCGGCAAAAAGGTCGGCGAAGGCTTCGGCTTTGCGCTCAACCCCGAGTTTCTCCGCGAAGGCACGGCCGTCTATGACTTTTACCATCCACCGAAAACGGTCGTCGGTGCGGTCGATGACCTCACCGCCCAGAGGCTGAAGGAGCTCTACGCCCCCATCGAGGCGCCCTATTTCAGCATCGGCCTGGCCGAAGCGTCCATGATCAAGTATGCCGACAACGCCTTTCACGCCGTCAAGGTGGCCTTTGCCAACGAGATCGGCCGGCTGTGCAAAAAGTTCAACATCGATGCGCGCGTGGTGATGGACGTCTTTGTCCAGGACACCAAGCTCAACCTTTCGCCGGTCTATTTGCGCCCCGGCTTTGCCTTCGGCGGCTCCTGCCTGCCGAAAGACCTGCGCGCCATTACCCGCTATGCGCGCCAGGCGGACGTTAAAGTGCCGCTTCTGCAGGCGGCTTTGGAGAGCAACAGCGAGCACATCCGCTTTGCCGCCGATATGGTGAAAAAAGAGCGCAGCCGGCGCGTCGGCATTCTCGGCATCAGCTTTAAAGAAGGCACCGACGATCTGCGCGAAAGCCCGGTCGTCGAACTGGCGCAGCAGCTCATGGACGAAGGATACAAGGTCACCATTTTCGACCGCAACGTGTCGGCGGCGCGACGTTCCGGCGCCAACACCGAGACCTTGCGGCGGAATCTGCCTCACATCGAAAAAGCGCTCGCCGATTCGGTCGAAGAGGTGCTGGCGGAATCGGAGGTAGTCATCATCGGCAACCGCAACAAAGAGCACGAAACGGTGCTCGAGGAGCTGAAAAACGGCCACCGCATCGTCGATCTCAGCGGCCTGCGGAACGCCACCCCGGAAACCCTTGCGGAGGTTAATTATGAAGGCATCTGCTGGTAGAGTCCTGATCATCGTGCAGAACCTGCCGGTGCCGTTCGACCGTCGCGTCTGGTTGGAAGCTCAGACGCTGCGCGACCACGGCCTGTCGGTATCGATCATTTGTCCCAAATCCAAAGAGTTCAACAAAAGCCGCGAGACGATCGACGGCATCCGCATCTATCGCTACGGCATGCCCATCGAGGCGCGCGGCGCGGCGGGTTATTTCTTCGAATTCGCCTACGCCTGGCTGCGGACGGCCGTCCTCTCGCTGATCATTTGGGCGCGCGAAGGGTTCGACGTCATTCAGGCCTGCAACCCGCCGGACACCTACTGGCTGCTCGGCCTCTTTTACCGCTTTTTCGGCAAGCGATTCGTGTTCGATCACCACGATCTGTCGCCGGAAATGTTCGACGCCAAATACGGCGGCCGCGGCCGAATGCTGCGCCGCATGCTGCTCCTGTTGGAACGCATGACCTTCCGCACCGCCGACATTGTGCTGTGCACCAACGATTCCTACCGGCGCATTGCCATTGAGCGCGGCGGCAAGGATCCCCAGGACGTCTATGTCGTGCGCACCGGCCCGGATCTCAACCGCCTGCAGCCGTGCCGACCGGAGCCCGAGCTGAAGAACGGCCGCGAGCACCTGGTCTGCTATTTGGGCGAAATGTGCCCTCAGGACGGTGTCGATCGCCTGCTGCACGCCGTCCATCACTACGTCCGCGACCTCGGCCGCCGCGACGCCCAGTTCATTTTGATCGGCGGCGGACCGGCGGTGCCGGCGCTCAAAGAGATGACCCGCCGTATGGAGCTGGAAGAGTTTGTCCGGTTCACCGGCCGCGTTTCCGATGAAGAGTTGTGCCGCATTCTTTCCACCGCCGATGTCTGTGTGGACCCCGACCCGTGGTCCGAATGGGCCAACCTTTCGACCATGAACAAAATCCTCGAATACATGACCTTCGGCAAGCCGATCGTGGCGTTCGATCTTTTGGAACATCGTCGTTCGGCCGAAGAGGCCGCCGTTTACGTTCGCCCGGACGATGTCCGCGCCTTTGCCCGCGCCGTAGCCGAGCTGCTCGACGATCCGGAACGCCGCCGCGCCATGGGAACCTTCGGCTATCAGCGCATCCGAAAGCAGCTCTCGTGGACTCATACCTCGCGGGCGCTCATTGCCGCCTACTATCGCCTCTTTCCGCGCATGATGAGCGCCGATGAGGCCGAGCGCAACGTGCTCGACTGGCTGATGGAAAAAATCCAGGCGAACGCCGTGGACGAGCTGGTGCTTCAGGGCGAAGGGCCGCTCTACTGCCTGCCCGCGGACAATGATGACGGGCTGCTGCGCGCCGTCGAGGTGCTGCTCTCGGCGGACGTGCACGAGGGCGTGTGAAACGATGAGCATGAGGAAAGGGAACCGGCGATGAAAAGGCTGAACCGCTTGCTCGCTCTTCTGCTGCTGACCCTCTCGTGCGGCCGCGTAAACGGGCCGTCCGACGAAAACGGCTGGCGGCCGCTCAACAACGGCCTGCCGGAGAACACCACCGTAAAGGCGCTGGCCGCCGATGCTTCCGGGGCGCTGCTGCTTGCCGGTACGGTGGACGGCGTCTTTTCCCTCAGCGGCAGCGCCTGGCAGCAGGCCGGCAGCGGCATGGACGCCCGCGATGTTTCCGCCCTTGCCGTTCACCCGCAGAACAGTGCGCTCCTGTTTGCCGGAACCTGGGGCAAGGGCCTCTATCGCTCCGAAGACGGCGGCAAAAGCTGGTGTTCCGTGTGGCGCAGCGACATGAATCCCCTCATCAACGCCGTGGTCATCGGCGGCGACGGCAGGGTGTGGGCTGCCACCGAGCAGGGCTTGTTCGTCAGCGGCGACAACGGCGCTTCATGGCGCGCCGCCTTTTCCTTCGGCAAAATCTACACGGTCGCCGTTCATCCCCAAAATCCGCGACGCGTCTACTTCGGCGCCCGCTGGAACGGCAACTTTCGCAGCGACGACGGCGGTGAAACATGGCAGCCGATCAACAGCGGCGTTTATGCGTCGGGACAGGAAATTGCCGCCGCTCAGTCTATTCTCTTTTTCAATGACCACCCCGACCATCTGCTGATGAGCACGGATTATACCGGCGTTTATGAAAGCCGCGACGCCGGCGGCAGTTGGCGCTCTTTGGGAGCCGTGGGTTTTTCCGAAGCGCTCGTCAAGCTGGCCGCCGACGAACAGAACGGCCGAGTGTTCGGCGTGGGAAGAAACGGCGGCTTTTACCTCAGCCGCGACGGCGGAAAATCGTGGAGCCCAGTCGCCGACGGCCTGAACGACGTCAAGGCCAAGACCGTTCTGACCCTGCCCCAAAAGGCGCGGGTTCTTTTGGGAACGGTAGGCAGCGGCATTTACCAACTTGCGGAGTAGTGCTATGAAACGGCATCGTCACGCCATTTTTCTCGTCATGTTCTTGGCCCTGCTGGTGCGGCTGGCCTATGTTCTCACATTGGGCGAGACGATCTATTGGGAAGATGAGTTCGACTATGCCGCGCTCGGTCGTTCCTTGGCCGAAGGTCACGGCTATGTGGACGGCGACGGTCAGCCGACGGCCTTCCGGCCCGTGGGTTATCCGCTGCTGCTGGCCGCGCTCTACAAGGCGGGCGTTCGAACGCCGTCCGAGGTGCGCTCGGCGCAGGCGGTTTTGGGAGTCGTTTCGGTGCTGCTCGTTTATCTGATTGCCGACCGACTTGCCGGTCGGCGCGCCGCGCTGACGGCGGCGCTTTACACCGCGCTTTATCCCTACTTTGTTTTTATGACCGGGACGCTCTTTGCGAACTTGTGGTTTGCGGTCACCCTGCTGGCGGCCGTTTATGCGATCCTCGAGGCCGAAAGGATCGAGTCGACGGCTTTGTGGGGAGCCGGCGGACTCTTGTTGGGCTTCTCGACCCTCTCCGTGACCACCGCCGCGCCGCTGGCGCCGGTTACGCTCTTTTGGCTTTTTCTTGCCAAGGGTTTTCGCCGCCGAACGCTGCAGGGCGCGGCCGCCTTTATCGCCGCTTTTTTCGTCGTCGTGGCGCCCTGGTCGTATCGCAATCTGCACGAGTTGGGAACGCCCATGCTCTCCACCAACGGCGGACGAAACTTGTGGCTCGGCAACAACCCGGCGACCACCATCAACAGCGGCAGCAACATCGCCATGCCCCCCGAGCTGCAGGCGCGAATCGATGCCGCCTCGGAGGTCGAGGCCGACTTTATCTATACCGAGGGAGCGCTCGCTTACATTGCCGCCGAGCCGCTGCGCTTCATCGTTCGTTCGCTGCTCAAGGGGGCGGCCTTGTGGCGCTTCGACCCTTCGCCGACGACCGAAGGTTACAAGGTCGATCCGCTGCTTTTGTCTTACTTGAGCTTCTTCACTTATGCGCCGATTTTGATGCTGGCCGTGGTGGGCTTTGTCAAGGCGGGCGACGGGCAGAAAAAGGTGATGCTGCTGTGGCTCTTTTACTTTGCCGTGTTTACCGCCGTGCACGCGCTCTATATTTCCAAGGTCAGGTTCCGCCTGCCGCTGGATCATCTGCTGATCATCATGGCGGCCGCGGCGATGAGCCGCCTGCGGGTCGAAAGCCGTGCGGAAGTTCCTTCGATCAATCAATGGAAACCGAACTATGAAAAAGAACATGCGCTGGTTTAAGGCTCTTCTGCTGCTGCTTCCGGCGGCGGCCTCTGCGGCCGACGTTCGGCTGCTCGAGACGACCGACTCTCATCTGATCGCCGAGGTGCGATTCGATTCGCTTCGCGTTCGGCGTGAAATGCGCAACGGCCGACCGATCGACGTCGTTGTCATGCCCGGCGCCGGCGTGACCGCCGAGCCCGGTCGCCCCCTGTTGCCGATGATCGGCTTGTGGTTCGGCGTTCCGCCGGAATCCGAGCCCAGGATGACCGTTATCGGCGAGAACAGCCGCCTGTGCAGCGTCGCCGCCCTCGAATATGCCGATAAGGAAGGCGAGACGATCGACGGGCCTTATCCCGCTGCTGCCGCGGAAATAACCGCCTCTGGCTTTCTGCGCGACCGCCGCGTCGTCTGCGTCTCTTTGTATCCGGCACGCTGCACCTCTCCCAACACGCTGCAGCTTGCCCAGTCGCTGCGGTTCCGCATCGATTTCAACGCCGGCTCGATAGCGCTGTCCGCAACTTCAGCCGAGGATCCGTTCGACGCTCTCTTTAGCGCGCGGCTGGTCAACGAAGCGCAGAGCCGCGGATGGCGGCGCGCCGCGACACCGGCGAGACTATTCAAGTCCGTTTTGCAGCCGTCGACCGTTCGACTCTATTTGAATGAAGACGGCGTTTACGCCGTTTCGGGCCTCGAGCTGGCCGAAGCGGGCGTCGACCTGAGCGCCGTAGACCCGCGCACCCTGGCGCTGAGCTGCGGTGGCCGTCCGGTGCCGTTGATCGTCGAAGGCTTTGCCGACGGCCGCTTCGACTATCAGGATCGCATTCTCTTCATCGGCGAACACCTTCGCGGCGACAACTCCTTTCTTTCGCCCTTTTCCGACAACGCCGTCTATCAATTGAGCTGGAACGGCGGCCCCGGCCTGCGCTTTGCGCCTCTCAATGTGGAACCGACCGGCGACTGGGCAAAGAGCAGCGACGCCGCACGCTTTACCGCCCACTTGGAAAAGGATGTGCTCTACGATCGACTGGTCAGTTTCAACGACGAAAAGGCCGACCACTGGTTTTGGGCCAGGCTCTCCAATGCCGAAACCTTTTCTTTGCCCGTCGAGCTGCCCGGCGCCGTCAGCGAGCGCCCTTTTACGTTCCGCTGCGCCTTTCACGGATTGACGGTTTCAAAGACGACGAACGTCAACCACCATATCCTTGTCTCTCTGAACGACCGCCCCATCGGTGAAGTCTACGGTTCCGGCATCAGCCCTTTTGTGATGAGCGCTTCGGGTTCCATGCCGGCGGAAAAGACGCTGCGATTGACCTTCCGTCTGCCGCTCGACATCCCCGGCGTCACCGATGATCATGTGTTTCTCAATTGGTTCGAATTCACCTACGACCGGCGTCTTACCGCCCAGAACGGATTCTTGAGCTTCGACGCTTCCGGCTCGGGCGGCGACTTGCGCCTGAACGGCTTTGTTCAGGAAGACGTGCTGCTGCTCACGGCCGACGGAAGGCGCCTGAACGGCTATGCCGTGCGCCGCGCCGACGACGGCTTTGAGTTGCTGATGTCGTCCAAAGGCCTGTCGCCGACGCGCGTTTATGCCGTCGACGGCCGCGGCCTACGCAAGGTGGCACGCATCGAAGCGGACGAGCCGTCCGACTTGCGCAATCCCGAAAACCGCGCCGATTACATCATCATCACCCATCGCGACTTTATGCGATCGGCCGAACGACTGGCCGCTTATCGCGAATCGCGCGGCCTCAAAACGATGGTCGTCGACGTTCAGGATATTTTCGACGAATTCAGCGGCTCCGTCTTCGACCCGCACGCCATCCGCAGCTTTCTCAAAACCGCTTACGAAACCTGGCGTCGGCCTGCGCCCGCCTACGTGCTGCTCTTCGGCGATACAACCTATCTGATGGATAAGGACGCTGCCGCCGCTTCTTCCTTCAAGTCCTTCGTGCCGAGCTTCATGGTCTATACCGTATCCTTCGGCATGACCTCGAGCGACAACTATTTCGCCGCCGTCAGCGGCGACGACGACCTCCCCGATCTTTTTATCGGCCGGCTGCCCGCGAACAATGAGAGCGAAGCCGAGGCCATGATCGACAAGATCATCGCCTACGAAACCCGCGAGCCTTTTGCCGAATGGAGGCGCAACGTCACCTTGGCCTCCGGCAGCGGCGACTTTTTCGGCCAGGCGGCCCAATACACCGCCGACAACTGTCTGCCGCGCTGGCTGGCGCTGCGCAGGCTGTCGACCGACTACACCTCGCCCTATTTTCACACCAGCGAAGAGCTGATCGACTGGATCAATCAGGGACAGAACATTCTCAACTTTTTGGTTCATGGCGCCGGTGAAATGATCGACGACGCCAAGCTGCTGGAGAAAGACGACCTGCTGCGACTTCGCAACGCCGACAAGTATCCCTTCTGCGTGACCATGTCCTGCTACATCGGCCACTTCGATAACCCCGAGCGCCAGTCCCTGGGCGAAGCGATGTTGACCGCACCAAACAAAGGCATCATGGCGCTTTTCGGCTCCGCCGGCAAGTCATATCGCTATGCGGATTTCTATTTCAACAACGCCGTTTTCGACGGCATTTTTCGGCACGGACGGCGCACCTTGGGCGAGATCACCACCCTCGCCAAATACGATCTCATGTCGCAAACGCGGGGTTTTGTCGAACCGGTGCGTAACTTTTTGCTTCTCGGCGATCCGGCGCTTGCCCTGCGCCTGCCGAACGAGAGCCTGGAGCTTCGTTTGAGCAAAACCGTTTTGGCCGAAGGCGACCGCCTGCGTGTTTCCGGCCGTACGCCCGGCGCCGGCGTGCTCACACTGACCGCATCGACCAAAGACACGGTGTTGGCCGAACAACGAGTAGATGTCTCGGGAAGCTTTGACGTGGAACTGCTCACGATGACGCCGCAACTGAGGCGGCGCTGGGGTCCTGCCGGCGGGGAAGGCTTTGTCACCGCCGTTTTCCGCTCCGGCGAATCGGCCGCCGCCGGCGCAAAGGGCTTCAGCGTTGTGCGGCCGTTGGTGAAGCGTTGCGCGCCTCTGCCGGAGCAACCGGTCGGTTTTCAGCCGTTCGCTTTTATCGCCGAAATCGACTCCGCCGCGGCCGCCGAAAGCGGTCTTCAGGAGCTGGTTCTGCAATGGACGACCGGCGCCGACTGGAACGACGCCCCCATGAATCGCTTCTCGACAAACCTGTGGCGCACCGCCGACTCCTTCTCCTTGGAAGAAGGCACGGCGGTCTCTTTTCGGCTCAAAATGCGCAACGCTTCCGGCACGATCGTCGGCGAGGCGCAGCAGCTCACCGTTCTCTATCGCCCCGATCTTTACAGCAACGTACCGCTGCGCTGGGTCAGCAACGGCGGCGATCGTATGCTGATCACGGTGAAAAACCGCGGCGGCTCGGACGCCCGCAATGTTCCGCTATCCGTCGTGGATCGAAGCAACAACCGACTTCTGGTCGATCGGCTCGTCGTTCCGCGGGTCCGCTCCCGCGCCGACACCACGATAGCCGTCCCCGCCGCACCGGCGGCCGGAAGCTTCGACTATGAACTGGTCATCGATCCGGACGACGTTGTGCCGGAGGAAGAGGAGAGCAACAACCGCCTGACGGGAACGGCCAGGAGGGTCACGCCGACGCAGGGCTCGGCCGGCGTTCTCCGCTTCTTCGATGACGAGGCGACCGTCTCGATACCGGCCAACTGCCTGCCGCGCGGCACCTCCGTCGAACTCATCGCGTCCGACAACAAAGCGACGTCCTCATCGGCGCGCCTCGTTCCCCTAAAGACGCCCAACGCGCCGGCGCGAAGCTTCAGCCTGCGCTTTGCCGATTCGACGCTGACCGCGGAAACACCCATCCGCATCACCGTGGCCTATGACCCGCAGGACTCGCTGACCGCGGCCTGCATTGCCGCGCAGAGCGCAAGGCTCTATGCCTATCATCCCGACTTTCGCCTGTGGAAGGCGCTGACGAGCACTCACGTCGCCGCCGGCTGCCGTTTCGCGGCCGATCTTCCGGCCGGTCTGACGACTTTTGCCCTTATGGCGAGCGACGACCGCACCGCTCCGCAAATCCGCATCGACGCCGAAGGGCAGCACCTCGCCGACGGTGATCGGATGCCGCCGCGCCCCACGCTTCTCGTCACCCTTGAGGATGACGCTGCCGTCGACATCTCGCCCGATGCGCTTCGGCTGACGCTGGACGGCGTTCCCCTTCGGGAAAACGGATATGCGATGACCTTTAGCGCCGACAACCCGCGGCGGGCGCATTTGACCTTGAGCACCGACTTTACGGAAGGCGATCACGAGCTCGTCGTCTCGGCTGCCGACATTCACGGGAACGTGGTCTCGCGCAGCCTGCGCTTCAGCATTGCCGAAACCTTCGGCCTGCGCTTCGTCGCCAATCATCCCAATCCGTTCGTCGATCGAACCACCATCGCCTTTTACATCGACGCGATGGCCGCCAAAGTCAAGCTCGATATTTTTACCGTTTCCGGTCGCCGGCTCAGGGCATGGGAGTTGGTCGATATTACCGGCTATCACGAAATCGATTGGGACGGCACGGATGACGACGGGCGGCCAGTCGCCAACGGCGTCTACTACCTCAAAATGGTTGCTGTGAACGATCAAAAGCGCATCGAGCGGATCGAAAAAATGGCCAAACTGGAGTAAGCCGCTGAACCGCGGACGGGAGCTGTTATGAAGAAGAATCTTGCATTTTATCTCTTGCTGATGTTGCCGCTGACGGCAAAGGCGGGCGAATACGCTTTGGACTTTCTGCGCATCGGTGTGGGCGCCCGCGCGGCCGCGCTGGGCGGAGCGTCCACCGTCCTGGTCAACGACGCCGCCGCCTTTTATTGGAATCCCGCCGCGCTGACCGGTATCGGCCGCTTGTCGATTCATGCCGATCATACCGCGCTGTTCGACGGCCTTTCGCAGTACAACACCCTGGCGGCTGCTGCCGCCCTGCGCCGCGACTTGGTCGTCGGCATCGGCTGGGTTCGGCTCGGCATCGACGACATCCCCCGCTATGCACCGCTCGTCGGCAGCCGCGCCGATCGCTACGCCGGCATAGGCCGTTCCGACGGTCAGGCCGTCGGCTCCTTTTCCGACGAACAGGACGCGGTGCTCATCTCCTTCGCCAAAAAGATCACCTTCGACCTGGGCATCGGCCCGGCCTCGAACATGCTCGTTTTTCCGGTCGAACTCTCCGTCGGCGCCGGCGGCAAGTTCATCCGTCACCGTCTGGACGATAAAGTGGGCCTGGGCCAGGGCCTCGACGCCGGACTGTTGGCGCGCGCCTGCAGCCGCAACAACGACGGCGGCGAACCGGTGGCTTGGCTGGGCGCTGCCGTCTCGGCGCGCGACTTGACGCGCACCGCCGTCACCTGGAATACCACCTCGCGACACGGTGATCAGGCGACCGCTGCCGTGCAGATCGGCCTCGCGGGCTCGTACTATTTCCGCGGCATCCGGTCGCGAATGACCGCGGCCTTTGACCAGGAACTCGGCGATCAGGTGATGGGCCGCGCCGGTTTCGAATTCGTCGCTTTGCATGTCGCCTCGCTGCGGCTCGGCGTTGCGGGTAAACACCTCAGCGCCGGCGCCGGCCTGCAGTTCCGCCGCTTCCGCATCGACTATGCCTTTGTCACCCACGACCTGGCCAACAGCCACCGGGTGAGCGCTTCCGTGGGGTGGTAGAAACAAACTGGGCCGGTCAGCCTCTTATGATTCATCATGCCTCGGTGAAGGATGTTGTCATCGAAAGACAGGGCGGTGTAAAATAGTGTCCCGACAACACCTTGCCGCGGATTATTCGTTTGATTTTTATCCTCCGAATTTCTACATTTTGCACCAATGAAATGCCCGTCAGGGGCGGCAGCCTGTCGAATTCCTCGACAATCGCCGTTGCTGAATTTCATCCCGAATCATCGAACCACATTTCCAAAAGCTCGAGATCAATAGAGGAGTTTACGAATGGAAGTCAAGCTTGAGAACCTGATCGAGCGGCTCAAGTCCGAAGGGGTAGAGGGGGCGCAGAAGCGTGCGGCCGAGATCATTGCCGATGCCGAAAAGAGGGCGGCCGAGATAACGGCGGCCGCGGAGAAGCGGGCGCAGGAGATGTTGGCCAAGGCGGAAGCGGAAGCCGAACAGTTCCGCAAGAACTCCGAGTTGGCTGTGCGCCAGGCGGCACGTGACGGCGAGCTTCTCTTCAAAAGCCGTGTGCTGGCGCTGTTGGACTCGATTTTCAAGCATCAGGTAAAACAGGCGCTGCAGCCCGAGGTGCTCAAGGAGCTGATCCTCAAGGTGGTCGAAAAATGGGCCGCCGACGGCAAGGCTCAAGTGCTGGTGAGCGAAGCGGACGCCGAAAAGCTCGAGGCGCTGCTCTTCAGCGGTTTGTCCGAAGCGCTGAAAAAGGGCATCACCCTACAGCCGAGCCGTTCCGTATCCGGAGGCTTTCAGATCGGCCTGCAGAACGGCAACGTTTATTATGATTTCACCGACGAGAGCCTTTTCGAAGTGCTGCGCTCCTTCCTCAATCCGCGGCTGAACGAATTGTTGAGCAAGAAGAATGGATAAGTACTATTACCTCGTCGCCCAACTGCCGCTGCTGTTCTTCGACCGCGAAGCGCCGATGAGCACCGAGGCTTTTCTCCGGGAAGCGGAAAAGTGGATGAGTCCCGGCGACTTTGAGCGGCTTCGTCGCGCCCGCTACGACTCGACCGACCTGACGCTCTCCAAACCGAAGCTTCTGCGGCAGTATGTCGAGCGCGAAGAGGCTTTCCGTCGTGACCTGGCGGCGTGGCGTCGGGCGCAGCGCGAAGGGCAGGAGTTCAAGCCGGAGTCCTTTCCGCCCTCCCTGGTCAAGGAGGGCAACCCGCTCGAAGTGGAAAAGAACCTGCTCCTGTACCGTTGGAAGTTCATCGAGGAGTTGGAGCCGGATCACCATTTCGACCTTGAAGCGCTGATCCTTTACTTTTTCAAACTGCAGATCTTGGAACAACTGGCGATCTATGACAAGGAAAAAGGGCGTCAGGTATTCAGAACTTTAAGCAAGGTAGGTCTATGAGCCAAGTAACGGGAAAAATCATCGGCGTCAACGGAAACCTGATCACGGTTCTCGTGGACGGATCGATTACGCAGAATGAAGTAGGATATGCGATCAACGGCGAGCAACGATTAAAGTCCGAGGTCATCCGCATTCAGGGCAACAAGGCCTATCTTCAGGTCTTTGAAAGCACCAAAGGGTTGAAGGTGGGCGACCCGGTCGAGTTCACCGGCGAGCTGTTGTCGGTGGAGCTGGGACCCGGTCTGTTGCAGCAGATCTACGACGGCCTGCAGAACCCGCTGCCCAAGTTGGCGGAACAGTACGGCTTTTTCCTGCCCCGCGGCGTCATCCTCAGCCCTCTCGATCGCGAACGTCTGTGGGCTTTTCAGCCGCTGGCCAAGGCGGGCGACAAGGTGCAGGCCGGTTCCTACCTGGGCTGGGTGCCGGAGACCCAGTTCAAGCATTTCATCATGGTGCCTTTCAGCCTTCAGGGCGAATGGACAGTCGTCGAGATCGCACCCGCCGGCGACTATACCGTGGATCACCGCATCGCCGTCATCCGCGACGAACGCGGCAACGAGCGCGAACTGACGATGAGCTTTTACCAGCCGGTCAAGCTGGCCGTCAATGCCTACAAGACCAAGCTGATGCCGGTCGACCCGCTGATCACCAAAGTGCGCATCATCGACACCTTTTTCCCGGTGGCCAAGGGCGGCACCTACTGCGTGCCCGGGCCGTTCGGCGCCGGCAAAACGGTCATCCAGCAGATCACCAGCCGCTACGCCGACGTCGACATTGTCATCATTGCCGCCTGCGGCGAACGCGCCGGCGAAATCGTGGAGACCATGCGCGAGTTCCCCGAACTGACCGACCCGCGCACCGGCCGCTCGCTCATGGAGCGCACCATCATCATCGCCAACACCTCGTCGATGCCGGTGGCGGCGCGCGAAGCTTCGGTCTACACCGCCACGACCTTGGGCGAATACTACCGCCAAATGGGACTGGACGTGCTGCTTTTGGCGGACTCGACCTCGCGTTGGGCGCAGGCCATGCGCGAGCTCTCCGGCCGCCTCGAAGAGATCCCCGGCGAAGAAGCCTTTCCCGCCTATCTCGAATCGCGTATCGCCGAGTTTTATGAGCGCGCCGGACTGGTCGAGTTGTACGACGGCCGCCGCGGCAGCCTCACGATCGGCGGAACGGTTTCGCCGGCCGGCGGCAACTTTGAAGAGCCGGTGACGCAGGCCACCCTCAAGGTGGTCGGCGCCTTCCACGGCCTGTCGCGCGACCGCGCCAACGCCCGCCGCTTCCCGTCGATTCACCCGCTGGAATCGTGGTCCCGCTACAAGGGCGCGGTGGACGACAGCATCGTCGATTACGCGCGCGACATTCTCTTTCGCGGCGCCGACGTTCACCAGATGATGATGGTGGTGGGCGAAGACGGCACCTCGTTGGACGATTTCGTGCTCTATCTCAAATCCGAGTTTCTCGATGCGGTTTACCTGCAGCAGAACGGCTTCGACCCCATCGACGCCGCTACATCGCCGCAGCGTCAGCAGCACGTCGCCAATGTGATCGACACCCTGCTCAAAAAGAAGCTCAGCTTTTCCTCCAAAGAGGAAGCGCGCGCTTTCTTTTACGATCTGCGGCAAAAGTTCATCGACTGGAACTATATGGAGTTCGCCACCGAAGAGTTCGCCGCACAGGAAAAAGTGATCATCGACATGATAGAAGGATAGCTCGAGATGAGAAAAGTCTATAAAAAAGTCGAAAGCGTTTCCGGAAACGTTATTACGGTGCGGGCGCTGGACGTCGCCTACGAGGAGCTGGCCGAAATCACCACGCGCCGCGGCAAGTCCCTGGCGCAGGTCATCAAGTTGGAAGAAGACCTCGTGTCGCTGCAGGTCTTTGCCGGAAGCCGCGGAGTCTCCACCGACGACGAAGTGCGCTTTCTCGGCCACCCGATGAACGTGACCTTTTCCGAAAATATGCTCGGCCGCATCTTCAACGGCTCGGGTATTCCCCGCGACGGCGGGCCGGACATTGCCGACGAGATTATTCCGATCGCCGGGCCGTCGGTCAACCCCGCCAAGCGCATCATTCCCAGCCGAATGATCCGCACCAACATCCCGATGATCGATGTGTTCAACTCGCTGGTCGCATCACAAAAGCTGCCCATCTTTTCGGTGTCGGGTGAACCGTACAATGAGCTGCTGGCGCGCATCGCCCTTCAAGCCGAGGTCGACATGATCATCCTCGGCGGCATCGGCCTCAAATTCGACCAGTACATGTACTTCAAGAACGCCTTGGAAGAAGGCGGCGCCCTCAACCGCTCCATCTTTTTCATCCACCTCGCTTCCGAGCCGATCGTCGAGGGCCTGATGGTGCCCGACCTGGCGCTGGCGGTGGCGGAAAAGTTCGCCATTACCGGTAAAGAAGTCCTGGTGCTGCTCACCGATATGACCAACTTTGCCGACGCCCTCAAGGAGATCGCCATCACCATGGAACAGGTGCCCTCCAACCGCGGGTACCCGGGCGATCTTTACTCTCAGCTTGCCGCCCGCTACGAGAAGGCGGTCGACTTTGAAGGCGCCGGCGCCATCACCATCCTCGGCGTCACCACCATGCCGGGCGATGACGTAACGCATCCGGTGCCGGACAATACCGGCTACATCACCGAAGGCCAATTCTACCTGCGCAACGGACGCATCGAGCCCTTCGGTTCGCTCAGCCGTCTGAAACAGTTGGTCAATAACAAGACGCGTAAAGATCACCGCGCCATCATGGACGGCATGATTCAGCTCTACGCCCAATACTTGGAGACGTTGGAAAAGCGTTCGATGGGCTTCCGCATGAGCGCCTGGGACGAAAAGCTGATCAAGTACGGCCAGCTTTTCGAGTCGCAGATGATGGACCTGCGCGTGAACATTCCGCTCGAAGAGGCGCTCGACCGCGGCTGGCAGATTTTGGCGCAATGCTTCAAGCCGGAAGAGACCGGTTTCCGCAGCGAGCTGGTCAAAGAGTTCTGGCCGGTGAAAGAGGAAACGGCAAAGGTTTGAGCCGATGGCGAAAATCAAGCTGACCAAAAACGAACTGAAGGCGCAAAAGGATGCGCTGAAGCGCTTCCGTCGCTATCTGCCGACGCTGGAGCTGAAAAAGAAGCAACTGCTTATGGAGATTCAGCGCATCCAGAAGGAGATCGAGGAGCTGCAGCAGGAGATCGAGCAGGTCATGCGGCAGATCGATCAATGGGTCGACCTTTTTGCGGATGAATCGGTCGATTTGAGCGCCATGGTGAACATCGAAGAACTGAGGACGAGCACCGGCAACATCGCCGGCATCGACATTCCGATCTTTGAAGAGCTGCGCTTTTCCGAGGTCGAGGTGGATTACTTCAACACGCCGTTGTGGATCGACCGAGCCGTCGAGGCGCTGAAGGAACAGATGCGGCGCGAGGCGCAGCAGCAGATATTGGAGCGGCAGAAGGAATTGATCGAACGCGAGCTGCGCACCACCATTCAGCGCATCAAGCTGTTCGAAGAGGTCAAGATTCCCGAAGCGCGCGAAAACATTCGCATTATTCAAATCTCTCTCGGCGATCAGATGACCGCGGAAGTGGTGCGCGGCAAGATCGCCAAAAAGAAGATCGAACGCAAGAAACAGATGCAGGCGCAGTCATGATCGTCAAGATGAAAAAAGTTACGCTGCTGGTCAGCGCCAGGGATCGCGAGGCTGCCGTAAGCACTTTGCGTCGCTTGGGAGTGCTGCACGTGCAGTCGGTGCGTCCGCCTGCGTCGGATGACGTTTACAAGCTGCAGAACGAGCTGAACGAGGCCGAACGGGCGTTGTACCTGCTGTCGGACTATAAGTGTGAGGAGCGCCAAGACGGCCCGAGCGCGCAGGAAATCATCCGCCGCACCCTCAACGCGGTGCAGCGCCGCGATGCCCTGACGGCCGAACGGGCGGAGAAGCGCGAAGCCTACCGATGGTTCGAGACCTGGGGACGCGTGTCGTTGTCTTCGCTCAAGGCGCTGGAGGCGGCCGGGGTCTTTTTGCGCTTCTACCGCACCGATCGGGCGACGCTGAAGAAGCTGCCCTCGGAGAACCTTTTCGAAATAGCGGAAAGCAAGGACGGCGTGTTGATCGCCTATGCCGCGCGTTCCGCCGAGGATCGCCTCGATCTGCCTGAACAGCGGATGCCCGAGGTCGAAGTGAGCGAGTTGGAAGCCGCTCTGCAGCGGATCGAAGAGGAGCTCGCCACTATTGCGCGTGAGCTGCAGGAGCTGGCGCCGTTCCGCGCGTCGATTAGAGTCCATATTCCCCGCTTGAAGAAGCAGCTCGAGTTCAGTTCCGTGCTCGCCGGCATGGGCGATGCCCAAGAGTTCGTCTATCTGCAGGGCTTTTGCCCCGAAGATCAGGTCGGCAAACTGACCGCCGCAGCGGATGCCGAAGGCTGGGGCTACATCATCGCCGACCCGGACGACCCCTCCGAGGTGCCGACGCTGCTGCGCAATAAAAAGCCGATCCGCATCATTCAGCCGCTGTTCGACTTTATGGGAACCTATCCCGGGTACCACGAACACGACATCAGCTCGGTGATGCTGCTCTTCTTCAGCCTTTTCTATGCCATCATCATCGGCGACGCCGGCTACGGCTTGATCTTTCTGCTGGGAACGCTTTGGGCAAGGAGAAAATTCAAAAAGGCACCTGCCGAGCCGTTCGTTCTCTTTTTCGTGCTCAGCGCCGCCACCATCGTTTGGGGCCTCATCACCGGCACCTGGTTCGGCTCGAAAGCGCTCAGCGAACTGCCGATCTTTAAGCCGTTCATCATCGAAAAGATGTACAGCTTTAATCCGGGCAAAGACGCCCAGGCTTTCATGATGCGGCTGACCTTCATCATCGGCGTCGTGCATTTGACCGTGGCGCGCCTGATCGCCATGGCGAAAAAGCTGCCCTCGCCGACGGCCGTCGCCGATCTCGGTTGGGCGTTGATCCTTTGGTGCATCTTTTTTGTCGCCAATCAGCTCATTCTCGGCTCGCCGATGCCGGACTTTGCGATCTATCTGTTAATCGCCGGTGTATTGTTGGTCGCTTCCTTCGCCAACTTTCAAAAGAACTTTTTCAAAGGCTTCCTCATTTCGTTGGGAAACCTGCCGCTGAGCGTCATCAGTTGCTTCAGCGACATTGTTTCTTATATTCGCCTCTTTGCCGTGGGCATAGCCACTGTTACGGTTGCGAGCAGCTTCAACGACATGGCGGGAGGGGTTTTGGCGCCGTTGATTCTGCTGTTCGGCCACGGCCTAAACATCGTGCTCGGCATGATGTCGGTGCTGGTGCACGGCGTACGGCTCAATCTGCTCGAGTTCTCCGGCCACCTGGGACAAGAGTGGTCGGGCAAAGCGTACCGTCCTTTTTCGGAATAAGTGACTTGTTTGATCTCTAAAGAAAGGAAAAGAGTATGATCGAAGGATTAGGTGACATGAATCTCTCGCTGGCGCTGGGTGCTGTAGGCTCGGCGCTGGGCATCGGCGTGGCCGGCATGGCTGCCGTGGGCGCATGGAAGAAGGCGTTTGCCGCCAACAAAGCCGCGCCCTTTATCCTGGTGGCGTTCGTCGGCGCCCCGCTGTCGCAAACCATTTACGGCATGATCCTGCGCAATGCCATCCAAGCCGCCAACATGCCGCCCGAGTCGTATCCTTATCAGATTCTGCTCGGCGCCGTCTGCGGTCTCGCCATCGGCATGTCGGCCTTTTTTCAGGGTAAAATCGGCGCCAAAGCCGCCGACGCGCTCGCCGAAACCGGCAAGGGATTCGGCAACTATATCATGGTCGTCGGCGTTATCGAAACCGTCGCCCTGTTCGTCATGGTCTTTGCCATGACCGCTCTGCCCAAGTAATATTTCCGTTGTGCAGAAACAATGCGGCGTCGATGATGGGCGCCGCATTTTCTTTTTTGGGTCGGAAAGCAAATGGGACGGCTGAGGATGCGGAACAAAAACATAGTCTGCCCATCATGCGGATCGGAGAACAGCCGAGAATCTGCCCGATGTCATCACTGCGGTCACCGTTTTTCTTCATTCCTTCACTACGGCAACGCCGGCGACATGAGATTTTTCGGCTTTTTTTCTTTTCGCACCAAGAAACAGAAGGTGATGGGGGCAATTATCCTTGTTACGGCTTTCCTCGTCTTGGCTTTGGCAGTGATCTCGACCATTCGATTCCATTGAAGGCGCTGGGGGCAACTATTGCTTGAGGCGGTTAACGTCGAATGACCGCTAAGGGAGCGCCGACCCGTTTTCCCCGCCGGTATGTTGAAGGGCTTCCCGGTCCGAAATTATGTTTAGCCCCCCTTACAGTCATTATGGGCTGCTGATGGAAAACGACCGCAGCGGAAAACGAAATGGGCAATGGCCGTCGCTGCGCAACCTCGAAGGGGACACGGGTCTGCTGCTTATTAGAGACGGCAAATGACGATCTTTACGAACCGCATGTCAATGAGACCCCGCCTCCTGATTTTTGCGGCGTTCATTCAGCTCCCTTTCGATTTCGAGCAGCTTGCGATCGGAGAGATCATAAAAGGCAATCAGTGCCGCGCAGATCAGCGCGCCGACGGCCGGGAAAACGCTCATCATCAGTCGCATGCCGAGAAGCGATTGGCTGCTTTGTTCCATATTGGCCTGATAGCCGAAGGCGGCCAAAAGCCACAGCGCCAGCGCTCCGCCCAGGGCACCGCCCGATTTCAGCGCAAAAGTGGAGGCGGAATAAAAGAGCGCCGTTGCGCGCCGGCCGGTCTTCCATTCGGAATAGTCGGCGGCGTCGGCCATCATGGCCCATAACAAGGGCATGGTGGGGCCGGAAGCGGCGGCCTGAATGAACTGGAGAACGAACATCAGTAGTTTGTCCTGCGGTCGGGCGAACCAGTTGGCTCCGATGGCCGCTGCGATGATGAGAAGCAATCCGACCAGTGAATTGCGCTTGCCGAAAGTCAGCGTCAACCATTTGGGCAACAGCATGGAAAGGATGATGACAATAGTGCCGCCGGTAAGATACCACGCCGTCAGCGCCTTGTCGCCTACATAGTAGGTAAAGTAGTAGACGATGACGGCGCTGCGAATGCCGACGTAGATGAGCATGACGAACAACACCAGGGCCACGATCACCCAAGGCCGATTGCTCAGCAGGTCTTGGAGATCATGTTTGATTGACGGTTTGATTGTCGGATCGGGTTGAACGCGTTCTTGGGTTGAGGTGAAGGTGATGTAGAAAAAGGCGACGCACAAGACCGCAAAGATCGCCATGGTGATCTGATAGCCTTTGGCGTCGTTGCCGCCGCCGAAATAGCTGACCAGCCGCAGCGTCAGTCCCTGAATAATGAGGTTGCCGGCAAAGGCGCCGACAAAACGGTAGGATTGCAGGCTGGTGCGTTCGATGGTATCGGAGGTCATGACGCCGCCCAAAGCCGCGTACGGAATCATGACCACAGTGTAGATGACCATCATCGACGTGTAGGTAAGGTAAGCGTAGATGATTTTGCCGGTCAGCGAAAAATTCGGTGTAATGAACATCAACACGCCGGCGAGCGCATAGGGCACGGAACCGAATAGAATGTAGGGGCGGAACTTTCCCCAGCGCGTGTTGGTGCGGTCGGCGATCATGCCCATGATGGGGTCATTGACGGCATCGAACAGCTTGACGACAAGAAACATGGTGCCGGCGACCGCGGCAGGGAGGCCGAATACGTCCGTGTAAAAATTGGCGAGAAAGAACATGATGCTCGCCCACACAATGTTGGAAGCAATCTCTCCGACGGCATATCCTGCTTTTTCCTTGACGCTCAGTTTTCCCATGTTGTTCTCCCTGAATCATGAGCAGCACACCAACGAAGCTTCTCGAACAACGTAAAAACTTTTGTCGAGCAATTCAAGGCATTTCGAAAAGTTTTACGATTGCATGAGCCCTTGCTTTTTTATCGAAAAGGCATGCGGATACGGCTGATTCGCATTTACATGGTTTTGATTTTTGGCGTACTGTGTGCATTCAGGATTACGAGATGAGCGGCGGCGCACTTCAGCGGTATGGATAGCCTTAAATCAAAAGCATAAAGCTGAAATAGTGCTTTTATAAAAGAATTCTGATTGATACATTCACCGTCGGCGTCACAAACGAGTGCGTGGGTGAACTGTAAACGAGGTGCCTTATGAACAGCGTCGACTATCACGGCCCGAAGAATCCGACCGAAGAGTGGAGCGATATCCTGTCATGGACGTTGCTTCTGTTCATCCTGATCATGACGGCTCGTCTTTACAACGATTTGCCTGATCGCGTGCCCACGCATTTCAACGTTCGCGGCCAGGTCGACGGTTGGGGGACAAAGCAGTCGGTTTGGCTGCTGCCTGCTGTTTCTGTATTGATGTTCGGTTTGTTCCAACTTTCCCTTCGGTTTCCCAAATTGATCAACTATCCGGTGCGCATCACACCGGAAAACGCGCAAAGGCAGTACGACTTGGCGCGGACATTTTTGCGGGTACTGCGCACCTCCGTTCTGGTACTGTTTTTCCTGATCCAGTGGATAACACTGCAGACCGCGCTGGGGCGGCCGTCACTGATTGCAGCAACGTTCGGCATGATGATCTCGACCTTTTTGGTCATGATTCCGTTGGCAGTCTATTTGGTGCTCGCCTTTCGCAGGAAATAATACCGCGATAAACTCAGTTGAACGCCGCAAAAATGTTTGATTTGGAAAACGAGAAGTAACGGAGTTTTTATGAGCGCACTGACATTGGCGCGACTGCAATTCGCCTCGACGACCGTGTACCACTTTTTCTTTGTTCCCCTCACCCTCGGGTTAGCGGTACTGGTCGCGGTCATGGAAACGCTGTATGTAAGAACCAACGATCAGGCGTATCTGCGCATGACCCGCTTTTGGGGGAAGCTTTTCCTCATCAATTTTGCCATGGGCGTGGTCACCGGCATCGTGCAGGAGTTTCAATTCGGCATGAATTGGTCCGAATACTCTCGTTTCGTCGGCGATGTGTTCGGTGCGCCGCTGGCGATCGAAGCACTGCTCGCCTTCTTCCTCGAGTCGACATTCCTGGGCGTCTGGATCTTCGGCTGGAAGCGACTCTCCAAAGTGCAGCACGCCGTCGTCATGTGGCTGGTCGCTCTGGGTTCGAACCTTTCGGCATTGTGGATTCTCATCGCCAACTCTTTCATGCACGAGCCGGTGGGTTATGTTCTGCGCAATGGACGCGCTGAAATGGTCGACTTTTGGGCGCTGTTGAAAAACGGTCACGTTTGGGTGCAGTTTCCGCACGTCTTTTTCTCGGCCATGGTCACGGCGGCTTTTTTCATGATCGGCATTTCGGCCTACCATTTGTGGAAAAAAAGCCGCGATGAAGTGGTTTGGCGACGCTCTTTCAGCATCGCCGCGGTCGTCGGGGTTTTCGCTCTGCTCGGCGTAATCGTCGGCGGCCATCAGCAGGCCAAGCACATGTTCTACGCCCAACCGATGAAAATGGCGGCTGCCGAGGCCTTGTGGGAAACTGAGGATCCGGCTTCTTTTTCCGTTTTGACCATCGCCGACGAGAAGAACCGCCGCGACCTCTTTGCCGTCAAGATCCCTCGGCTTCTTAGCCTGATGCTCTACAGCCGGCTTTCGGGGCGAGTGCGGGGCATCAATGAGCTGCAACGCGAATACGAAACCCTCTACGGCCCCGGCAACTACACGCCGCCGGTCACGCTATGCTACTGGGCCTTCCGCCTCATGGTGGGGGCCGGCATGATCATGCTGCTTTTAGCAGGAGTGTCGACGCTTCAGGTCCTGCGCCGCCGCTTCGACTTTTCGCCGGTTTTCAGCAAAATGCTCATATGGTCGATCGGCCTTCCCTACCTGGCAAACACGGTGGGCTGGATTTTTACCGAAGTCGGCCGGCAGCCGTGGGTGGTGTTCGGTCTGATGCGCGTGGAGGACGGCTTGTCGCCCGCCGTCGCTGCGGGCTGGGTGCTCTGGTCGCTGCTGCTCTTCTTCCTGCTTTACGGCGCGCTCATGGTCGCCGACGTTTATTTGCTGAGAAAATTCGCCCTCGCCGGCACTGCCGTCGAGGTTGAAGAATAGGAGGGCGTGATGGATCTGAATACCGTTTGGTTTGCACTCATTGCCGTTCTGTTTATCGGCTTTTTCTTCTTGGAAGGTTTCGACTACGGCGTGGGTATTCTGCATCTGTTTCTATCCAAGCGCGACGACGAACGCCGCATCATCATGAACAGCATCGGCACCTTTTGGGACGGCAACGAGGTGTGGTTGGTCACCGCCGGCGGGGCCATGTTTGCCGCGTTCCCCCATTGGTACGCCGCCTTTTTCAGCGGCTTTTACCCCGCTCTGGTGCTCATGCTGTCGGCGCTCATCCTCCGCGGCGTCTCCTTCGAATTCCGCAGCAAAGACAAAAGCCCGAAATGGCGCCGACTGTGGGACGTTTCCTTTTTCATCGGCAGCGCTTTGCCAGCGCTTTTATGGGGCATCGTCCTTGCCGATATGCTTCGCGGCCTGCCGATCGATGAAAGGATGAACGCGGCGTTTGGCCTCGGCACCTTGATTTCGCCGAGCGCACTGATCGGCGGTTTGACGACGTTGGTGCTCTTCACCTATCACGGCGCCCTATTTTTGAATTTGAAGACGACGGATGAGCTTTTTACAGCTTCCAAACGGGCAGCTTTGTTCCTGCGGCTGCCTCTGATCCTTCTGCTTGTCGCGTTTTCTTCGGTCGTATGGTTCTATGCCGACGTCCTCGGACGCGCGGGAACGTGGACCGTGTTCGTTTCAGCCGCCTTGATTGCCGTTCTCCTTTCTGCACGGTTGATCGGTAAAAACAGGACCGGTTGGGCGTTTGTCTTCAGCGGCACAGCGATCGTCCTCATCGTCACTGCGGTTTTTGCCGTCCTTTATCCTCGAGTCATGATTTCCACTTTGAACCCGGCCGGGAATCTGACGATTTACAACGCCTCTTCCTCTCCATACACGCTGCGGGTCATGACCATCGTCGCCGCCGTTTTTGTACCCGTCGTGTTGGCCTATCAAGCGTGGACGTATTGGGTCTTCCGCAAGCGCATCGATGCCGGGGTGGATTTAGAGTATTAAAAAATCTTCCAAAAATATAAAAATTAGACTTGACATTTTACAAAGTAGCGAATATATTCTTTATCGTTAAAGCTCTTGTTTATTATAATTAATTATTAAATAAAAATACTTCAAAATGGTAAGCGGGGCCAATGATGGAATCATTAGTGGCCAAATCGATTCTGTTTTCCCCGCTTGTTCTATCCCTTATGATCATAAATTCAGTTTGCAAAGTGAGCGCAGATAATCAGAAAAAGTCAAGCTGTCGAATTCGTGATGACAAAAGTTATTAAACGTGTTCTGAATTCGGAAGACCGAACGTTTCGAAGGATATAGCATTACGAGTTTTGAAAAAAGAAGCAAGTAATCTTTGTTTTATAAAAAGACTATTTTACTCGAGCAAAGATTGGATTCTCCATATCTGTTTTGGTGTTGCGGGCGGAAAAGAATATTGCGGCATGTCGGAGATGGAACAAATTAATTCTCTCCGTTATTCATAACACTGGTGCCGATGCGCACTCAACCCTGCCGCATAAATGCTAAGGGATTTCCTTCGAGGTGGATTTGAATCGTTAACTTGTGGAGCTTGTTTGAAAAAGGAGTTGCTATGAAGCCTCAAACAATAGTCCAAATGGCCTTTGGGGCCGCCATTTTTTTCGGCTTATTTGGTGAAGTACAAGCTCAAAAAGCTCAGATTACCGGTAGAATAATCGACGCTGAAACCGGCGCCGGTTTACCGGGAGCAAACGTGGTCCTAAGAGGTACCAGTATTGGCGCTGCCTCCAACATCGACGGTTATTACGTGATTACTAATGTACCCCCCGGTTCCTATGAAATAGCTGTACGTTATATCGGTTATGCCGAGGCCGTTTCAACGATTCAAGTTCGAGGAAACGAAAAACTTCACAATGATATAAAGATGACACCGCAAGCCGTCAGAGGTGAAACCATAACGGTTACGGCTCAGGCTGAAGGACAATTACAAGCCATCAATCAACAGTTGTCGGCCAAAACAATACAAAACGTGGTTTCTCGGTCACAAATTCAGGAACTGCCGGAAGCCAATGCTGCCGAGGCGATCGGAAGACTGCCGGGAGTTTCCTTGGAGCGCAGCGGCGGAGAGGGTAACAAGGTGGTGATCCGCGGTATGTCGGCCAAATACTCCGTTATACAAATCGACGGTGTCACTATGACCGCTACCGGAGAGGAAGACCGGAGTACTGATTTGAGCATGATTTCTCCCTATATGCTGGAAGGCATCGAGCTTACAAAGTCGGTAATGGCTAATCAAGAAGCTTCAGCGACCGGAGGAATTGTCAATTTTCGCATTAAGCGGGCGCCGGATCGGCCGACTATGAATGTGCTTGCCCAAGGCGGTTACAACGGTCTGCGCAATACTTATCAGGACTATAAGCTTTCAATAGGGGGCAGCAATCGTTTCTATGCGAATTTGTTGGGGATCTACGGCCAAGTCGATTATGAGCGCAAGGATACTGGCTCGCAGCAGTTGGGGGGTGTATGGTTCTCACAGGAAAATGAAAACGCGCCGGTAAGGACCAACAGCGTTCAATTAATGGATATTTATCGAAATATCGAGCGGCTCGGGGGAGCTTTAGTGCTGGATTATGCATTGCCGTACACAACGATCAAATCATCGAATTTCATCAGCCGCATTAAACGGGAGGAAACGGCATATACCAACAGCTACAACTATACACAGCAGGGATTCGGAATCAGCTATTCTGATACGCCGGAAAGCTGGTTAACAGTTATGACCAATGCATTGCAGCTTGAACATCGTTGGCGCAAGTGGGAGCTTAATTCCTCGGTCAGTCACTCTTACTCGGAAAATATATTACCGGCGCAAATAAGTTCGAGCAACAGCAATTCTCCGGCCAACCCGTTTCCCAAAGATCGTACATCCGATTTTAATGTTGACCTGGACCCGGAAACAATTCCCCATCTGCTGCAAATCTCAAAGGATGAAGCGGTTCAGTTCATGCACCTGGGTGGTATGAATCACAATGAAAGCAAAACCCGTGAGCGCGATATTGCAGCTGACCTTAATTTAGCCTACAAATTTGGAATCACTAACAAGATCAACATTAAATTAAATTTCGGCGGAAAGTACAAGTACAAAACTAAATTCTATGACCGGACAAATCTGGTCGCATCAAACGACGGCGGCGATCAGGAATATCGAAATTTGATCTATGAAGACTTCGAAAACGAGCTCAGCCAGCGCACCAGAGATGCATGGGCTAAAGATAATATGAGAATATTACTGGTCGACTTTTTAGACCGTAATTATAAGGGCGGCGAGTTCCTCAAGGGCAGGTATGATTTCGGCTATGTTTTTGATAAGGACAAATTTCGCCGCATTCATGATCTTGTGCTTTCCACCTACGACCCGACCAGTACGAACGAATACCAAATCATTCATCAAAACTTTATTACTTCGAATTATTATGATTTTCACGGCAATGAAGAGTATCATGCCTTTTATTTAATGCCGGAAATCAATTTCGGTGCTAACCTGCTTTTTGTACCCGGCGTTCGTTACGAAGCCCATCGCACAGAGTACACCGGCTACCGCGGGAATCGTTTGGGGGTGTTGAGAGATTGGCGCGCCACGCCTATCGATACTGTCACAAAGGTTCGGAATCATGACTTTGTTCTGCCGATGATTCAGACATTCTATAAACCTTCCCGCTGGCTGACCTTCAAGGCCGGATATACTCATACACTGCAACATCCTAATTACAATCAGATTATGCCGGGTTGGGTGATTAGCAATCAAGGGCAAATCGACAATTTGAGCAATTTCAGACTGAAACCGGAATTGTCGAGAAACTATGACCTTCAAATGTCGGTGCATTCACACAAGATCGGTCTTTTCTCCGCCGGCGCTTTTTATAAAAATATTACTGATATGATTTTCTGGACCGGACAAAAGGCAATTACCGATACAAGCTTTTTCGAATTGCCCACCATCATGTATCGTCAAAGGGCAGCATATGCTGTGAATAATGAGAAGCCGGCCATTAACTACGGTTATGAAGTCGAGTGGCAATCGAATCTCTGGTATTTACCGGGGGCGCTGAAGGGGTTGGTAGTAAATATTAACTATACGCGTAACAAATCTCGGGCTGAATACTTGCGCACGCGCATAAAAGTTCAGGTCGATCCGAAAACGTACAAGACCTTTCTGGTCAACGAAGACACCACTTATGTCAGCCCGCTAATCTCCCAACCGGATCATTTACTCAATCTCACATTGGGTTATGACTACAAAGGATTCTCTATACGCGGCGCCATGCGCTTTAAATCCCATGTATTCAAGTACGCCAATTGGTATCCAAGTCTTCGCGGCTATTCAACCGATTTTTACCGATATGACCTATCGATCCGTCAAAAGCTGCCTGTTAAGGGATTGGAGTTCTTTGTAAACATTAACAATCTGACCAATGAATTGGAACGAGACGTAATCAACCATATGAAATTTTCGAGCTACATAGAAGATTATGGCAGAAATGCTAATATGGGACTGAGATGGCAATTATAAGAAAGAAGGGAAAAGCAGACAAAGGAAACTGGCATAAAGGTAGGTGATGAGCTCGTTTTTTTTTCATATTGTACGTTGCAACAACAAATAGCCGATAAGGAGGTGAGCGCTGATAGTAAACGAAAACGATCTTATTTTACAAATGGAAGAGGAAGTGACCGTATGAACCGTATGAATTGAAGAAAGGGAAGGAAAAATGAGAAGCATGTTGTTTGTAACGGCCATTCTCTTTGTAATGGCACTCAGTACCAACCTTAGTGCCCAAACAGTATCGGTGGGTGACACTTTGATCATTGGACCGCTCAATTCTGAGGGGTTACCGCTGGGAGCTTTGAACGAAGCCCTTAAAAATGATATTGTCAACGGTGCGAGAGCTCATAAGGTTTATAAGCTCCAGCGAAATGCCCAGTATATCCTAACTGAAGTCATTCAGATAGATTTGCCGCTGATCCTGGTCGCCGACAAGCCGGATGCCGCAAACCGCCCCCCAATCATTCGCTGCGGCTTGAAAGAGGACGGCAGCCCGGTAGACAACTGGTGGAACATCTATGCCGACGTCACCTTTAAGAATCTTTGGATGACCGGCGTCAATTTGGACGGCACCGGCCCTATTTCGTGGATCACTCAAACCGTCAATGCCTCCGGAAAAAAGATCACCTATGAGGGCTGTATTTTTGAAGCCCCTTATACCTGGTGGGCTATGTTTGCCGACTGGGGAGGCAACAACGTTTACAAGATCATTGACTGTATTTTCATGAATGTCGGCAATCCCACCGGTACCACTTGGAACGGCGCCATCTTCCACCAAGCCCGCATCGATTCCGCCATCTTTCGCAATTCGACATTCTTTAATTTCGGCTGCTTTGCTGTGAACGGCGGAGAGGGCACTTTTTATACCGAAGTGGACCACTGCACCTTCGTCAACTCCATGGTTCATCCGGTAAACAACCATCGTCACATCAAACAGTACTATACGAATAACTTGTTCGTCAACTGCCATGCCTTCAGCGACGATTATGATGAAATCAAGAGGCATTTCGATCAAGAAGTCAAAGGCCTCATGAACTATGCTGAAATCCAGTGGGATCCCCAGCAGCTTGACTCACTCTACGGCCCGGCGGGCGTTTACGGTCAGTTTAAAGGATACGATCCCAACGGTGATGGTAAACTGACTGATGACGAGCTCGTATGGGTTTTGAAGAACAATGTCTGGTACTATACTGAACCAATCAGAGCATACTGGGATCAATTCAGCAATAAGGTCGTCCCTAATCCTTGGATGAATAATTACAATAAAGCCATGTTCGCCAATAAGGAAGGGGAGTGGGAATGGACGGTGATGACGTATACCAGAGATGATGACGGCAACATCCTCGACTCTTTAGAAGTCACGCTTAAGCATAAACCGTTCAAATATTTCATCGAAGAAAACACATGGAATGTTGATCCCGCCATAAAAAATATGAAGGGTTGTGATGCGCTCTTGGCTCAAAACTGCATCAATATACGAACCGAATGGGCCGGCGGCACCGTTACAAATCCGGTAAAGTGGCACAACGTAGAGGATTATTTGGAATTCAAATGGCCCCTGGACTTCGATCTCTCTTATACTAACGCTGATCTACAGAAAGCGGGCACCGACGGTAAACCAATCGGTTCCTTACAGTGGTGGCCGGGGATCGAGTACGTTCCGCCGACGGCTGTCAAAAAGAGTGAGACGATTCCCGCCAAGTTCGGATTGGAACAAAACTATCCGAACCCCTTCAACCCGACTACTGCGATCAGCTTTTCGGTTGCACGAAAAGGCCACGTTGAGTTGAAGGTTTATAACATCCTTGGTATCGAAGTCGCCACGTTGGTGGACGGCGTCAAAGAGGCGGGTAACTATCAAGTCACATTTGATGCCGGTACGCTGCCGTCCGGTGTCTATTTTTATCAATTGAAAACCCCTGAGGCAGTGCTGACCCGCAAGATGATGCTGGTGAGATAACAGGCTAAAATCGCCGGAATTCTGTAAGGCCGGCGTTGCGATAGGGAAGCGGCGACAGCCTTGTTGTTTGGCTGTGCGCCGCTTTTTTTATATATTTTTCCAATTGCGGCGTTAAAGACGGCATTCGGCTTTTCGCCCTTTATATCTCTTAAGCTTAGGGAAAGGACCGACTTTACGATAGGGTTGAAATTGTCTGTTGGACAACAATATCACTTGTTCGAGCAGGACAACCCTTTTTACCCCAAGCATAGTAAGGATGAAAGCATGAACCTCGACCGACGCCTGCTCCGCTGGTTTTTTTCGCAGAAACGCTTGTTGATGCCGGCCCTTGCGCTGTTTATCATGGCCGGCATCGCCGTCATTCTGCAGGCCAGACTGCTCAGCGCGGCCATCGCCCGCGTCTTTTTGGGCGGCCAAGGACTCGACCAAGTGAGGCCGCTGCTCTTGAGCTTTGTCGGCATCGCGCTGCTGCGCTATTCGTGCCAATGGGGCGGTCAGTCGTTAACCTATGCCCTCGCCGCGACGGTCAAAAAAACGCTGCGCCGAAAACTGGCCGATCAACTCGTGCGCCTCGGCCCCGTCTTCACCCGCTCGCAGCAGGCGGGCGAGCTCAAGAACACGCTCCTCGCCGGCGTCGAAAAGCTGGACGCCTATTTCAGCGAGTTCCTGCCGCAACTGTTTTTAGCGACGCTCATCCCTCTGCTCATTCTCGCCTTTGTTCTGCCGGTCGATTGGATCTCGGCGCTCCTTCTGCTGGTCACCGCGCCGCTGATTCCCTTTTTCATGATCCTGATCGGCGATGTTGCACAGACCATGACACGCCGACAGTGGCGACTGCTCGGTCGCCTCAACGCTTTTTTCGCCGAAATTCTGCAGGGCATGACCACCCTCAAACTGTTCCCCGCCGGCGATCATGCCGAGAGAATCCGCCGCGTCACCGAAACGTACCGCCGCACTACATTGCGCGTGCTGCGCGTCGCCTTTCTCTCGGCGCTTTCGCTCGAACTGCTCTCGACGCTCAGCGTCGCCGTCATCGCCGTGAAGATCGGCCTGCGCCTGCTCTACGGCCGCATGGTTTTCGAACAGACGTTCTTTCTGCTCATCCTGGCGCCCGAGTTCTATCAGCCGCTGCGGCAGCTCGGCACCCGCTTTCACGCCGGCATGGAAGGGTTTTCGGCCGCGCAACGCATCTTTGAAATTTTGGATGAGCCGACACCTTTGCGCAGCGCAACGACCGTCGTTCCCAAGATCGAATCCATCCGCTTCCAAAACGTCGGCTATACCTACCCGGGCGCCGAGCTGTCGGCGGTCGCAGGTCTCTCCTTCGAAATTCGCGCGGGCAAAAAAACCGCGCTCGTCGGTCCCAGCGGCGCGGGCAAGAGCACGGTCGCTGCGCTGCTGCTGCGCTTTGCCGAGCCGCAGTCCGGCGTCATCCGCGTCAACGGCCGCCCGCTCGACGAGATCGACCCGGATCATTGGCGCCTGCAGATCGCCTGGGCACCGCAACTGCCGTTTCTGTTCCACGCCTCGGCGGCGGACAACATTCGTCTGGCCTGGCCGAGCGCCGCACCGGCGCAGATCGAGCAGGCGGCGCAACAAGCGTTTATTCATCATTTTTTTGCCGAGCTGCCGAACGGCTATGAAACCCTCATCGGCGAGCGCGGCGCGCGACTGAGCGGCGGCCAGGCGCAACGGCTGTCATTGGCGCGCGCCTTTCTCAAGGATGCGCCCGTGGTCATCCTCGACGAACCCACCGGCTTTCTGGACGCCGAGAGCGAGCGGGCGATCGGCCGCGTTGTTGAACAGTTGGTAGATAAAACGGTGATCATCATTGCCCATCGGCTGCGCACGGTCATGGCCTGCGATCATATTCTTTTCCTTGAAAACGGGCGCTTGGTCGAAAGCGGCACGCACGAGCAACTGCTGCGCCTCTGCGGTCGTTACGTCGCCTTCCTGCAAAGTGACGAGGCCCTGCGATGAGTGCGCGTCTGAGCCGTCTTTTGCGTTTGCTGTCGCCGTTCAAGCTGCATGTACTGCTCGCTGTTTTGCTCGGCTTTCTCACCGTCGGCAGCGGCGTCGGATTGATGATGACCTCGGCCTACATCATCGCGCGGGCGGCGCTGCATCCTTCGGTGGCCGAGCTGCAGGTCGCCGTCGTCGGTGTGCGCTTTTTCGGCATCAGCCGCGGACTCTATCGCTACCTCGAACGCCTCCTCTCGCATCACGTCGCCTTGCGTCTTTTGGCACAGGTTCGCGTCTGGTTCTTTCGCGCCGTCGAACCGCTTGCGCCCGCCCGCCTGCTGAGCATGAAGAGCGGCGATCTGCTGGCGCGAGTGGTCGCAGACGTCGAGTCGCTGCAGTCTTTTTACGTCCGCACCCTGGCGCCCCCGGCAGTGGCGCTGCTGGTGACGCTGCTCATGTTCGCCGTCTACGGCGCCTTTTCCCTTATTCTGGGAATCACCGTCGCTCTGTCCCTGCTGCTCGCCTCCACGATCGTCCCCTTGATGACGCTCCGCGCCGTGCGCGGACTGGGTGCGCGCCTGGTCGGCTTGGAGTCCGAGCTTTCGGTGCTCGCGCTCGACGGCGTGCAGGGAATGGCAGATTTGACGGCGTTCGGCCGCGCCCGCGACCATTTCGATCGTTTCGGCGAGCTGCACGACGAGTTCATTCGCCTCAAACGCCGGCAGAAAACGATCCTCGCTCTTCACGAAGCTCTCGTCGTCCTGCTGATGAACGTCGCCGTGTTCGCGCTGATGATGATCGCCGTGCCGATGGTTCGAGCCGGAGAGATGAGCGGCGTCAGTTTGGCGGCGGCGGCGCTGGGCGTTACGGCGGCGTTCGAAGCGGTTCTGCCGCTGCCCGCTGCGGTGGTCCATACGAAGGAGATCGATCGGGCGGCTGCGCCGTTGTTCGAAATCATCGACGCACCGGTGCCTCCTCAGCCGCCTCGAGCCGTTGTCCCCCAAGCGTGCTCAATCTCCTTCAACCATGTCAGTTTTCGCTACTCGCCGATTGATCCACCGGTGCTGGCCGATTTTTCGCTTCATGTTCCCTTCGGCGGGCGCGTCGTTCTCGTCGGGCCCAGCGGTTCCGGCAAATCGACCCTGATTGCTTTGCTGCTTCGCTGTTGGGAGGTCGACGGCGGCGAGATCACGATCGACGGCCATAGCCTCAGCACATTTCCGCAGGCGCAACTGGCCGATCTGTTTTCCGTGGCGCCGCAGCAGGTCTTTTTGTTCAGCGGCACGATCCGCGACAACCTGCTCATGGCGCGGCCGCAGGCGACTCTTCAACAAATCGAGGAAGCCTGCAGGATGGCTCAGCTCGACCGCTTCCTCGCCGGCCTGCCGGACGGTCTGGACACACCCATCGGCGAGGGCGGTCTCCGGCTTTCGGGCGGCGAACGGCGGCGACTGGCCCTGGCTCGTGCACTGCTCAAGGACGCGCCCGTCTTTATCTTTGACGAACCCACAGCCGACCTTGACGTCGAGACCGAGGCGGCGATTTGGCAGATGATCGCAGAACTTCCCGCAGAAAAAACCGTGCTGGTCATCAGCCATCGCCGACCTGCAGCGGTGCAGTTCACAATCGCAAACATGGTAAAGCTCAATCGCGTCGGCAGTAAAGGTTGAAAGTGGCAGAGCGATTCTTTATATTGAAGCGGCGCCCACGATGCAAACTCGATTTACAGTTTCGTGTCTTTCGTGGGCAAAAAAAAAATAGATCAATCGGCTAATATCTTACGAGGTTTTAACATGCGTTATCTCATCCTTTTTCTGTTGACGCCGCTGATCGTCTCCGCCGCGGTCGTCACCTTTTCCGCCGTCAACCCGGTCACCTATGAACAGGTCAAGCTGGACAGCGTGCGGGTGGAGAATTTGACGAGCGGAAGAGCCGCGACCTTGATCGGCGTCACTGCGTTTGACGTGGATCGTTGGACGCGCGTGGAAGAGGGCGCGCCGACGCCGCAGGGCTTTGCTTTGAGCGCCAACTATCCCAACGGCTTCTCGCAGAGCACCCATTTTTCGCTTGCGATCCCGCAGAACGACCTTGTCCGCATCCAGGTCTTCAACATTCTCGGCCAATTGGTTTTCGAACATCAACAGGAGCTTGCCGCCGGCAGCCATCTTTTCAGCTTCGACGGCGCACCGCTAGCGGACGGCGTATACTTTTTGCAGGCGGCCTACGGTAATGAACGCCGTGTGATCAAGATCTTGAAGCAAGGATCGGCAAGGAGCGGCGCCCTTTCGATCCGCTACGTCGGTCGGGGGAAAATGCCGGTGATGCCGGCCAAAGCGTCGGCCGATCTCTTTCGTTTCACCGCTTTTGCCAAAAACTATGAAAGCACAACGGTAGAAAGGGCTATCGTGGGTGATACCTATATCCACTTCGCCATGCTGCCGCCCAGGCCGCCGGACGATTTTACCTCCAACTGGCGCGGCTTCAACCTGCTCGGCTTCTTCACTTATGAATGGAGCAACGACGGATTTTACGAAGAAGACTTTCAGATGATCTCCGAATTCGGCTTTAACTTTGTACGCCTGCCGATCGATTACCGTATTTACACCAAGCCCGGTGACTGGAATACGTTTATCGAAAGCAAGCTGGCGCAGATCGACAAGGCGGTCGAGTGGGGACAAAAGTACGGCATTCATGTCAGCATCAACCTGCATCGCGCGCCCGGCTACTGCGTTAATCCGCCGTCCACGCCGCTGCCCGCCAATCAGAACGTCAGCTTGTGGAACAACGCCTCGGCGCAGCAGGCGTTCGCCGCCCATTGGCGCATGTTTGCCGAACGTTACCGAAATGTGCCGGTGGAAGCGCTGAGCTTCAACCTGGTCAACGAGCCCGGCAACGTGTCGGCCGCAGACTATGTAAAGGCGGTGCTGCCCGCCATTCATGCGATCCGCGAGGTGTCGCCCGACCGCATCATTATCAGCGACGCCGTGGATTACGGCAACGGACGCATCGATCAAATCCTGACCTATAACGTGGTAATTTCGCCGCATTTCTATAATCCCATGCAGATCACCCATTACAAGGCCGAATGGGTCGACGGTGCCGACAAATGGCCGGAGCCGACTTGGCCGCCGACGCTGGTCTCGAACTATTTTTACGGCTACGGCAAGAGCCCGTGGAACACGCCGCTGGTCATCAAGGGGCATTTCGATGCCGGTACCGTGATGACGCTGCATGTGCTGCAGGTCTCGGCACGCGCAGATTTCCGCGTTTATACGGGGAAGGAGATGCTCTTTCGCAAGGACTTTATGCCCGGCCCCGGCACCGGCGAGTGGAAGGAGGTCATCTACAGACCCGAATGGAACATCTATCAAAACATCTATGATCGCGACTATAGCTTTACGTTGGAAAAAGACGTCGACGAGCTGTCGTTTCGCGTTTATGACGGCGATTGGATGACCTGGACCGAGCTGCGCTTTACGCCGCCCGCAGGGTCGCAGGCGGTTGAGGTCATCATCCAACCCGGCATCGCCGATTGGGGAGTGCCGCAGGCGACTTTTCAGTTGGAAGCCGACGGCTCGCTGCTGCTGGTCGCCGCACCCAAGGGATTCGAAGACAAATATCGCCTCAACGGCTTTTTACAGCAATGGGTCGATCTCAAGCTTTCGGGTGTTCCGGTGCATGTGGGCGAATGGGGCGTGTACAACAAAACGCCGCACGATGTAACCCTGGCTTTTATGGAGAACCGCCTGCTGGCGATGAAATCCGCAGGCCTCGGCTGGGCGCTGTGGAACTTTCGCGGCAGCTTCGGCATCCTGGACAGCGGCAGAAAAGACGTCAAGTACGAAAACTATCGCGGACACAAACTCGATCGAGCCATGTTGGAGCTTTTGCAGCGCTATTCCAGGTAGAGACGGCGAGGGCGGTGGTCCGTCGGCCGCCGCCCTGCATTCTCCGAAAAAAGGGTTTGGAAGTATCGCCTAAAGACGCTAAAATATTTAGCCGGGGGCTGCGGCGAGGGAGGAAAAAGGGGGCTACTGCCCTTTCCAAAAGGTTCTAAGGAAGGGGAAAAGATGGCGAAGGCGTTTTTTCTATAACTCCAGGTTTGTATGAAAAGAAGGGGTTATAATGCTCCGCTGACGTGATTTTTCGAACTCATTTATGACTGGGGAGTTGTCGGTCAATACATCTTAGAAAGGAGGTGATAAGCGTCCTGAGCAGATGATGCAAAATTGACCTAGGGGCTCTTTCACTATTCACCATCAACAAACCACCAACAAAACAGGAGGGACTGACCATGCGGTCGAACATCATTGCGGCGGCAGTGTGCGGACTCGCTGTTTCCGCCTTTGCCGATCTGCCGAACGTCTGGATCAACGAATTCCATTACGACAATGTCGGCACGGATGTGGGGGAATTCGTCGAAGTGGTGGCGCCGAGCACTTTTTCGGAGCTCGACAAAGTGACGGTGACTTTTTATAACGGCGGGGACGGCAAAAAGTACGGCAGCGCCAAATTGAGCACCTTCAGCGTCGGCAGCAGCAGCGCCGGTTTCACTTTTTACTACCTCGACAAAAGCGGCATCCAAAACGGTTCACCGGACGGCTTCAGCCTCGATTACAACGGCTCTCTCATCCAGTTCATCAGTTATGAAGGCGACTTTGTCGCCGTCGACGGCCCGGCTGCAGGGCATATCAGCACCGACATCGGCGTCTTTGAACCCGAAGACACACCCGTCGGAAGTTCGCTGCAGCTTCAGGGGAACGGCATCCGCTACAACGATTTTGCCTGGGCCGGCCCTATGGCATCGACCAGAGGAGAGCCCAACCGCGAGCAGGCTCTGCCGGTCCGGCTTTCTTCCTTCAGCGGCCGCTACGAAAACGGCGCCATCCGATTGACTTGGCGCACAGAGAGCGAAACGGACAACCTCGGCTTTATTCTCGAGCGACGGGTGCCGCCCGAACCCTGGCAGCCGCGCGCTTCGTTCATTACGCATGCCGAGCTGCAAGGCCGAGGCACCTCCGCTCGCCCCCACACCTATACGTTTGTCGACGACCGCATTGAGCCGGGGTGGAGCTACGAGTACCGACTGCGCGACTGCAGCGTCGCGGGCCTTTCGACGATCTCCGTCATTTTATCCGTAAAGGCTGAATCTCCCGTTGTTGCGCCTCACGAGTTGGCCCTTCATCAGAACTATCCCAATCCGTTCAATCCCGTCACGCTTATCCGCTTTTCCCTCCCCAAAGAGGAGGAGGTGCGGCTGGCGGTCTATGACCTGCTCGGCCGTCTGTGCGCCGTTCTGCTGGAAGAAAGGACAGGAGCCGGTGAGCACTCGGTCTCCTGGCAGCCCGAAGGTTTACCGGCCGGCACTTATCTGGTCGAGTTGCGTGCCGAATCCGGTATCAAGGTTCGACGGGCGGTGCTGCAGCGCTGACCGATTTTGCTTTCGCCGAGACTTATTGCGTTTCGGGGCGAGCGATCCGCGCGCCCCGAAACACCTTTTTCTTCTTGACCAATTGGCGGAAAAGCTATACCTTTTTTATGACGTTTCTACTGAGAAGCGGAAAAGTCTCTTTTCCCGTTGTCCAACGGACTCGACCGACAGGAGAATCAGATGAGCAGGATGAAACGGCGTGACTTTTTACGCGCAGCGCTGGCGGGTTCGTCGGCAGTTCTTATGCCGAAGGCGCTCATCCCCGCGCCCGATGAGGCCGGCGCTTTGGGGCCCATCGTTCTGGGTAAGACGGGCATTCGCACCAGTTTTCTTTCCTTCGGAACTGGTACGAACGGCAGCAATCGCGAATCGAAGCAGACGCGGTTGGGCATGACCGGCTTTGTCGATTTAGCCCTTCACGCCTACGAAGCCGGCGTCCGCTTTTTCGACGCCGCCGATTCCTACGGCTCGCACCCCTTTATCAAGGAGACGCTGCGATACATCCCGCGCGAAAAGGTGACGCTGATGACCAAGCTGTGGAACCGGCCGAGCGATTGGGCCGATTTCACCACCGCCCAAGCCGCCGTCGACCGCTTCCGCAAAGAGCTGGGCCAGGACGTGATCGACGTCGTGCTGATGCACTGTATGGTGGAGCCGGATTGGACGACCCGTTACCGGCAGGTGATGGATGACCTGACTACTTTGAAGGAAAAGGGCGTGATTCGTGCCTGCGGTGCTTCCTTTCATTCGATTTGGGCGCTGATGGCCGGCGTCGAGTCGTCATGGCCCGATGTGCTGTTGGCGCGCATCAACGATACCGGCACGTTGATGGATCATGATCCGGATGTCGTGGTGCCGTTGCTCAAGCAGGCGCGGCAGGCCGGCAAAGGGGTCATCGGCATGAAGATTTTCGGCGGCGGAAGGACAAAGGCCGAAGATCAGCGGGAGAGCTCATTAAAGTTCGTCATCGAAAGCGGCGCCGTGGATATGATGACGATCGGCTTCGGCAGTCGCGAAGAGTTCGACGACGCGGCGGCTCGGATTCGGCGCCTGCGCACTCAGGGGCGCGGCTGAGAGCGGAGAGACGCCGTGGATCCGCTCTCACCGGAAAAGCGCCGCTGGAACATGAGCCGCGTGCGCTCCGGAGACACCAAGCCGGAATTCGTGCTGCGCTCGCTGCTGCATCGCGCGGGCTACCGTTTCCGGCTGCGGCGCAAAGACCTTCCCGGTACGCCGGACATCGTGCTGCCGCGCTATCGGCTGGCCATTTTCGTGCACGGCTGCTTTTGGCATCGACATACGGGGTGTCGTCGCGCCTCAACGCCGGCCGCCAATCAGGAGCGCTGGGAAAAGAAATTTGCCCGCAACAAGCAGCGCGATCGGGAGGTTCAGCAGGCACTTTCCGCCAACGGATGGCGAGTTCACGTGGTTTGGGAATGCGAGCTGATGCGTTCGCCGCACGCCGTTTTCGAAGAGATTCAGCGCCTTTTGGGCGCAAAGCCGAAAGACTACCCGTTGCCGGAAAAACGCGACCTTTTAAAAGTCGCCGAAGAGAAACTTCAGGCCAAATTCTACAAAACCTCATCATAGGTCGGTGTATTCGCAGAGGTAGTATGACTTGTCGATGCTTCATCATGATCTTGGCGCTTGTTTCGGCCGTTTCGCCGCTCGCCGCACAAGCGCCGGCAGCCCCAAGCGGCGCCGAAGAAAGCGACGGTTGGCGGCTGCTGTTCGACGGACGCACGCTCGCCGGTTGGCGCGGCATTAACCGCTCGGACGCACCCAAATGCTGGCGGGTTGAAGAGGGAAGGCTCGTCGTTCAAGGGGGATTGCTGGGCGATCGCGGCGATCTGATCACCGAGGAACAGTTCGGCAATTTTGAATTCGCCTTTGAATGGCGCGTGGAGGAAAAGGACGGCAACAGCGGCGTTAAGTACTATGTGCTGGAAAAGCTTTCGAAAGGCGGCGGCATGGGCCTGGAGTACCAGATATTGGACACGGAGGCCTCTGCAAAGGCGCAAGGAAAGCACAAAACCGCTTCGCTGTACGATCTTTACGCGCCGCTCGACTGCACTCCGCGGCCTTCAGGCGAATGGAATGAGGGAAGGATCGTTTCGCGCGACGGCCGGGTGGAGCACTATTTGAACGGCGTCAAGGTGTTGGAATATCGCCGCGGCAGCGAAGAGTTTCGCGGGCAGGTCAAAAAGAGCAAATTCCGCAACATACCTTTCTTCGGCGAAGCGCCGCGGGGACATCTGCTGCTTCAGGACCACGGCGGCACCGTCTCTTTTCGAAATCTGAAAATACGCTGTTTCGATAGAAAGGCCGTGCTCTATAAGGACGCCGCAAGGCCTCGACAGGCGGCGTGATCTCGAACATTTTTGAGAGGGGTGTTTATGAAAAGCCGATCGATTCGTGCGATGCTCTTTTTCGCATTTTTTGCATGGAGTCACGCTGCAGCACAGGTGGGCAATCGAGCGGAAGGAATCGGTATTCGAGGCACTTATTGGCAGTCGCAAACGGGAGAGCAGCAGATTATCGCTTCTTTGAACGGGATGCAAGCCTCGGTGTAAACGGGGAACGGAGGGGGCCATCTCTACTTTTTTAGGCGAATGACCGCCTATGGCTGGTTCGAATGCTCCGTCGGCGACGTCGGTCAAACCAGCGTGAAGGAATCAGTAGGCGGCGACGAGGTTCGGGTGAAAGCGGTCGTTCCGGCACTGGTCGGTTGGCGCCAGGACGTTTTCGCCTACGACACGCGCGCCAATCTGATCCCTTATCTCCCTCGGCGTAGGACCCTATTGGCTGAGCACCGTTGAGGTTGCCGACAACCGTTTCGGCAACGCCGAATTGACTACCATTACCAACACCGTAAGCGGCGGCTACGGCGGCGTGGGATTTCATATTTACATTTATGACTGGGTCGGGTTCAACGTCGACGCCCGCTGCCACTTTGTCCGCTTCGACGTTCATCACGAGCGCAGCGGCTGGGAGTTCGGGTTCGGCCTGTTTATCGCTTGGAAGCGATGGCGTCCGCTCGAGCAGGAACAGCCGTAACCGCACGTTCGAAGGCATGCGGCGCTCGACTTTGCGTTTACGATCGGCTTTGAAAGCGGCCGGCCGGTGACGGAGCGCCTATTTTGCCTGCTGCTGCATGGCGTGCACCGTTTCCTTCCCTAAATAGCGCTCCATGGCACCATGAGCCAGATAGATCAACGGGGTGATGAGCACGGCGATGATGAATTTATAGAGATAGTTGAACAGCGTCACCGCCATGATCTCCTGGAACCGCAGCGTCCCCGAGAATGCGACCGTAAGGACGATAAAGGTGTCGATAAACTGCGAGCCGAAGGTGGAGCCGGTGGCGCGCAGCCACAAATGACGTCCGCCGGTCATGCGACGTAGGGTGTGGAAAAGCGAGATGTCGGCCATCTGACCCACAAGATAGGCGGCAAGGCTGCCGAAAATGATGCGTCCCGCGGAGCCGAACACCTGTTGAAAGGCTTCCCCCGACACCGGCGAAATAGGCGCGGCGGGCACCCGAATCGCTGCCTGAAGGATGAGGTACTCGAAGAGAATCATCACCATGCCCACGAGCGTGATGAAGCGGATGACCCGCTTGCCGTACAAGTCGTTGAGAAGGTCGGTGAAGATGAAGGTGATTGGAAAGGAGAGAACGCCCGCCGTCATAACGACCTCGGTAAAACTCATGCCGAGAATGGTCACGGCGAACGGCAGGCGGATCAACGTAAAGAACTTGCTGCCCGTGGCCTCGGCGACGACCAACGCGGTAAAGAACACGGCGCTCGATACCAGCAGCAGCTTTTGCGGACGATCGAATGAAAACGGAACGTTTTGCAAGTGACCCTCTTAATGTTTAGGTCGAATCATCGACCGATTGTGCTTTCTTGGTTGAACTTTTTGCCGCCGCCTCATCATGGCTGCCCCCTTTGCATTCAACCGACCTGAGTCATCCGAACGGGCGAGCCGCTCCTTCCGTGCTGTCCCACGCACGACCGGTGCGGCCGGAATGCGTTCGATTCACTTTTCCACATGGAAAGGCTATGGCCGCGGCTCGGAGATTTTTGTAAAGCCGAGGACGTTGGGAAGCGGCACCTCGCCTTTCCCTCGGCGATCGACTCGGCTGCCGCCGTAGAAGTACAGCGTTCGGTCCGCGTGGGAGAGATAAAGCGCCGCTTGGCGGCCGCCCTCCAAATGTTGCGCGCTCACCAGACGCAGCGGCAGGCGCAGCAGCAGCGTGTTAAACTCATACATGGACAACGGCGTGGAACAATAGAGAAAAAGGATGTTGCCCTCCTCATCCTGCCCCAATGCGGCCTCGGTCCAACGCTGGGCACTCTCACGCCAGCGGTTCTCCCGCGGATACTTGATGAGCCGCAGGTTTTGAATGACCGTACGATAGAAAACGGTGATCTGCTGCAGCCGCAGTTCGTCCAGATCGAAAAGGCGGACCGGCGGCAGTGAATCGACCAGCGGATTGAAGGCCAATACCGACTGATAGCCGTTGACCGAAGGATTGTTGACATGAGCGCCGTTCTTCATGAATCCCACGTGGCGCCGCCGGTCTTCCTGAAACATGCCGGCGTTTATGACGCCGATGAGTCCGTAACGTTCGGCCCATTCCTGCGCCGCAAGAGGCTGTCCGCCGACTTCGGAAACCGTCAGGAGCTGAAGAGAAAAGCGCTTCGGGTCGATGCGGACGGCGATCAGGTCGGCACGGCGGCCGCTTTCCGTGCGTTCGGAAAACTCGGCGAGGGCCAGGCCTTCGTCAATGCTTTGCCAGGTCTGTGCAGCGGCGGAAAGCTGCAGCAGGAAGATGAGTATCAGCAGACGACGATCCATGGCTCAACCGAATTGTCTTTTAAGCCCGTGACCGGTGAGCACGATGACCGTTTTTTCGTCGCCCTCATGCGGCAGGCGTCGAAAACCGGCCAGGGCAACGGCCGACGTCGGTTCCACATAAAAGCCTGAGTGGTGAAGCTCCGTCAGCGCCCTGAAAATCTCGAACTCGTCGACCGAGAGAACGGAGCCGCCGGTACGGCGGACGGCTTCCAATATTTGCGGCCCGCGGATCGGCTGGGCAACGGCAATGCCGTCGGCTGCGGTCGCGGATTTTTCTATCGGAACCGGAGAGGCGGCGCCGACGGCGTAAGCGCGGGCCAACGGCGCGCACGCCTGCGCCTGAACGGCGACCAGGCGCGGCATCCGGCTGATTAATCCGGCTTCGCTCAGTTCCTTGAAGCCGAGGTAAAGCCCGAGTACCAAGGTTCCATTGCCGACCGGAACCACGATGCGCTCCGGCGCCTCACCCATTTGCTCGAACAGCTCATAAGCGCATGTTTTGATGCCGTGAAGGAAGAAAGGATTCCGCGCGTGGCTTGCATAATAGGCGCCTTCGGCGGCCGCCATCGCTGCGCGGGCGGTGTCTTCGCGGCTGCCGCGCACCCGAACCAGTCGGGCGCCGACGGCTTCGATCTGGAGCAGCTTGGCCGTCGGGGCGCTTTCGGGCACATAGATGTCGCAGGTGATGCCGGCACGGGCGCAATAAGCGGCGACGGCGGCACCCGCGTTGCCGGAAGAGTCTTCCACAGCCTGATCGACCCCAAGCTGCTTCATCTTGCTGACCAGCAGCGCGGCACCGCGATCTTTGAACGAACCGGTGGGAAGCAGATAATCCAATTTTAAATAAACCGGCCGGCCGTTTACGTCAAACGGCAGCAGCGGTGTCGTTTGCTCGCCGAGAGAGACCCAAGCGCTTTCATGAATAAGCGGAAGGGCGACGCGCAAACGCTTGATGTTCTCGGCGGTCGGCTTGACGGCCGCGGCCGGCGGCTTACGGAAGGCGATATCCAAAAGACCGCCGCAGAGACAGCCCCACCGCGGCTCGTCGATGGAAAAGACGGCGCCGCAGGAGGCACAAACCAGTTCGGCATAGGTATCGTTCATCATCAGCTCCATCTCGCGAAAAAAAGCGGACGCTGCAATTAGTGCAAACAGTGAGGGAAGCTCGGGTGCTGTGGCCCCGTTGCTTAAGCTATTCCTTTCGGACCGATGGGCTTTATCACAGCAGGCTTATGGCTCCTGCCGTGACCATTCATCCCACAAATCTTTGCGGACAAAAAGATCGATCTCGACGCCGACTCGCAGAAACAGCCCGTTTTCGAAAAAGGGGACGTATAGGCGCCGTTCGCCCTCGGGCGGCACCTCGAAGAGTTTGGTGATCAGCTTTTCCTGCACCTGAGGCATGGCGATGATCAGGCGGGCCGGCGGCAGCGTCATGTCGACGTCGTTGAACCACCCGACGCGCGAATAACGGCGCAGATACCAAGGCAGCGGCCAATAGTCGTCCCCCGGGCAAATCACTTCGATGTACTCGGCGTTGCCGGCGTCGGAGCTGCGGCAAAGCTGTTCGACCGCTTCGACAAGGCGGAACACATCGCGGTGAGTGTGAGCATAGACGTACGGGTTCGAAGGGTCGGTGTCGTAAACGTAACACTGTGCCGTTGCTTGGGCGCCGATGTGAACGATGCCGAGCGTCGCTGCGACAGCTGCGACAATGCGAACTCGAGGCTTGCTGAGCAGGAAACCGACGCCGTGGGCCGCCAGCAAAATCCAGCCAAAATAAAAGCTCAACAAGCTCCAAGGCGTTTTGTAGGGGATTGCCGAATAGAAGGCGGTGAGGAGCATCGTGTAAACAGCGATAAAGCGCCAAAACGGCCGGACAGCGCCTTTTTTAAAAAGGGCGCTCAGCATGCCGACAAGGCCGAGGATGAGAACGAACCCTTCGCTCCACACAGGGCGGCCTGGCATGCGGTTCCACAGCAGCCATTTGAAATAGGCATACCATTCATGAACGTGGGCCGTTCCTAAACCGCTGCCGCGCCGCAGGTAGGTTCCGTAAGTAAGAACCGAATCGAGAAGGCCGCGGGGGTTTCGGCCGAACGAAGTAAAAAAGGCGGCGGAAACGGCCGCGCCGACGAGCAGAACCGTTGCAACGACGGCCAAAGTGGGGCGGACAAAGCGCTCATGCTTTTCGGTCTTTATGATGAAAAGGAGGGCTGCTGCGGCAGCAATGACGGCGAGCACAAAGGTTTCCTTGGCGGCGTGCATCAATCCGAGGGACGCGCCGAGAAGGGCGGCGAAACGCAGCTCTCCGGTTTCCGCCAGGCGGTAAAGTGAGAACAGCATCAACGCCGAAAAAAGCACAAGCTGAATTTCCATGATGTAGTAGCGACTGTAGAAGGCTATGGCCGGAGACACGGCAAGCAACAGTGCGGCCGACAGGATGGTGACCGGCGGAGCCCAGCGCCGGAAGGTAAGCGCCGCAAGAACGAGGAAAAGGCCGAAAAACGCCGGCACTCGACGCAGCACGCCCTCATCGAGGTCGGCAAAGGAGGTGCGCCCGCTGATTAGGGCAGAAGGCAGCGTCGAATAGACCAGAAGCGGGCCGTGATATTCGAACGGGTCGTAGCGATAGAGGTGGTTTTCGAGGAGTTGACCGAACTTGACGGCGTGAACCGCTTCGTCGGTGTGCAGCGGGCGTTGCGCCGGTCGAGGCAGGCGCAACGCCGCCGCCGCAAGAAGTATGGCAAGAAAGCTGAGGCAGAAGACGAGCCGGCCTCGGGGGAAAAAGCGGAATTCGCCGAGGCGCGAAAGCATCGTCTCATCCCGTGCCGATTATTTAACCGGCTTGCCGTAAACTTCGATCTCGATGTAGTGATTGAGATCGTTGCTGGTGTTGCCCGCCGACCAGGCGCGAACGTAACGGCCTTTCGTGCCTTTGCAGTCGATCAAACGGCCTTCGTTGGTTTCCACATAGTGCCAGTCTTCGCCTTTGCCGAAACCCAGCGAGTTGTCGATGTCGTTGTTGAACACCGTCACCACATTCTTTGTGAAATCGGCATCATCGGCGATCTGCACCACCACGTCGTAGTAAACGCGCGGCTGCTTGTGATAATGCCAGATCACGATGGCATAGATCGTATGCGGCGCACCCAGATCGATTTTCACCCATTGTTTGAAGGGCCCCAGTTCAACGTAGGAGCCGTCCGAAGCCTCCTTGTCGCCGTCGGTGATCATTTCCAATTCGCCGATGACCGGCAGATCATCGGACGAGGTGACCGGCTTGCCCAACGCCACGTTCTTGGTGCCTTCGGGCGCCAGAAAGGGCGGACGGGGTTTGCCGCTCGGTTTTTCCAGACGATCGACCTTCATCGGCGTCGGCGTTCCGACGAACATCGGTTTGGGCAGTTCGAGAGGAATGGGGACCAGTTTTTGGTCGGCTGCAAGGCCGGCGCCGCTCGGCAGAAAAACCGCCGGCACGACCAGCGCCGCGACCAAAAGCCATGCAAGTGTTTTCATGAATCGTTTCTCCTTATCCAATCGTTTCTCCGGCTAAATGCTGGTTAATTTAGGAAATATTTGTCAAATTAACAACGACGTCGCACGGTCATTGCATTCAACCCTCATGATCGTCGGCGGTTCCGACTGAAAACCGCCGAGGCTTCGTCACTGCAGGATGGACTCGACCGCCCGTTTGATGCGCTCGTCGGTGCTGCGCTCGCCGATCCGGCGAATGATGTTCTTGCGCGCTTCGGTCTTTTGCTCTCCGAGCCGCACGGCGTTTTCGACGACCGCCAGTTCGGCTTCTGCGGCGGTTTCGGGATCGTCGAGGTAGCGGGCCGCCAGGTCGAAGGCCTCAGCGCTGTAGACCTTGGCCAGGCCGGAAAGCGCCTGACGCTTTTCCGCAGCGTTCTGCGCCAAATCAAGAGCCGTCTTGTAGAGCGCCGTGGTCTCGCTTTTCGGCCGTTCGCAGGGCCGACCGACGAGCGTTATGAACCCGCGCAGCGCCAGCACCCGCAGCGTTTCATCCTTGAGATTTTTTGCGGCGTCCAACAGGTCGTTCAACGGCTCGGGCGTCGGCCATTCGGAGAGCGCGACAACGGCGGCGCGCTGCAGCTCGACATTTTTATCCTTGAGCGCAGACATGAGAATGGGCAGTCCTTCGGCATCGCCCAATCGGCCGATGACCAGCAAAAGGGAAGCTCTTGCTTCCGGCGAGGTCGCTTTGGGCATCGCCGCGATGGCGGCGCCGGCCTGTTTTTCGTTGACTTTGCGGCTCACGGCGACGACCGTTCGCTCGGCTTCGCGTCTTTCGGCGTCGCCGGAGCAGGCGATGAGCGCGTCGATGAGCGCCGGCAGATCGGCGGGCGAGGCCACCAAGCCGAGGGACTTGAAGGCGGCCACGCGCACGCGGCGGTCGCCGTGTTGCGTGAGGGACAACAGCTTCGGCACCGCGGCCAGATTCCGCTCGCCGAGCGTCTCAATCAGCGTTTGCAGTACCGGACCCTCAGCGGTTTCCATGGCGGTTAGCATCGCGTCGTCGGTTCCCGGCGAATTCAAACGGGCGAGGCTTGTTTTAGCGGCGGACTTGACCGGCTCGGCGGCCGTTGCTGCGAGCAAAGCCAGCCTCGGCACATCTTCGGCACGGCCGAGGGTTGCCAGCGCTTCTGCGGCCGCTGCGCATACCTCAGGATCCTCATCGTCGAGCGCCTGCAGAACGTTTTCTCTCGCCGCCGTGTCGCCCTTGAGCCGCAGCGCGGTGAGCAACTGCAATTTGGTTTCGGCAGGCAGCTTGGGCAGCTCCTCGACAACCGCCTTGACGTCGATGGTGCGGCAGCTCTGATGCACCAACCCCGCGGCCACGGCTTTTAACGCTTTCGGCTCGCTGCGAAGCACGGAGATGAGCAGCTCCGTGGGATTGTCGACGGTTTTCACAAGTCCCACCAGCGCGGCGCTGCGCACGGCCGTCGGCTGATCCGGCGAGAACATCAGCCGATAAGCCGACTCCGCCTCCTTAACCTGTCCGGCTTTGCATAAAAGGTCGGCGTTGTGAAGAAAAGCGTCCACGGCGGCGGGCCGCAGCGCGTCGATTTTTTGCGCCGCCGCCAGGTTTTCGGCAGCGAAGGAGGTGCCCATTTTGCCGAGTGCGGCGGCCGCTGCGGCGGCAACCTGCGTGTCTTTGTTCTTCAGCAGCTTGGCCAACGGCTTTTGCGCGGCGAGCGTCTTTCTTTCACCCAGCGTGTTGATGACCCCGACTTGAACAAGACCCTTCGTTTTACCCAGAGCCTTCAACAACGCCTTGTCCACATCTTCGCCGGGAATGCGCTCCAGGGCGTACCGGGCAATGTCGGCCGTCCGCGGGTCGTAGAGCATTTTGCTCAGCGTCGGAACGGCGGCAGCACTTCCCATAATGCTGAGTTCTTTGCAGAGATATTGTTTGGCCGCAAAGGTGGTTTTGGGGGAAGCCAGCGCGGTCAGCATAGCCTGCTCGTAGGCGGCGAGTTGTTGCGCGTCGCCTGCGGCCGCGCGCAGCATGTCCGAGAGCTCGGACAGCTTTTCACGGCTGTCTCCGTATTCGTAGGCGGAAACGGCCGTGAGCACGGCATTGAAATCCGCTGCAAAGACGGTCAAACTCAACATCAGCAGCAGGGTTGCGAATCGGATTGACGACATGGTGATCTCCTTTTCAAGAACGATTACTGTGGTGTTATCAAAAACTCGAGGTTGACTTTACAATGAACCTTCAAAACCATTCTGAATGCATCGCCTTGAGGCCGAAAAGGGTTTGAAAGCCGGCGTCATCCATCGGCCGACGTCCCGACAGCGCTCAACCTTCGTTTGCAGAATTGACCGCTTTGAGCAGCGCTTTGGCCGCTTTTCTGACCACCGCTCTGTCGCTGCGGCCGAACGCCTCGGCAACGGCGCGCAAGTCGCCGTGCAAGGCGGGAACCTTCGCGGCGACGTTGGCCAGGCCGATCAACGCATGCCCCGCCTGCTTGCCGTTCCAAAGGGTCAAAGCTTCCGTAAGATAGTGATAGACCCTCTCCGCCTCTTCTTTGCCGAGGGCGGCATAGTCGGCCAGGGCGTCCGCCGCATAATCGCGGACAATGACGCTCGCATCGTTCCGCAGCCTTTCGGCGACTTGCGAAAGATGAGCGTCCAGCACCTCGCGGGCCTGTTTCACCGTCAACGCCAGGAGGTGCATGGCCTCCCAACGGACGCGCGTCGCTTTGTGACTCAGAAGGGCCGCCGCTGTTTCGGCGTACGGCGCTGCCCATTCCGGTTTATGCTCCGCCACTTTGGTCAACACCTCGGCGCAGTCTCCGACGAGCGCCGCGTCGGCAGACGCGAGCCCTTCGACGATTTCGGCGATCAACTCCGGATCGTCGAGACATTCGAGGACCGCCTTTCGATTCGAATATTCCGTCCGGTCGCCCGTCTGCGAAGACAGCTTTTTCAGAATGGACATTTTGTCCTCCTTGCCGCTCCGACGCCTCCTTTTTTGTGGAAAGCATCCCGGCGTCGGCTCGGCTCAAGGCTAGTCGATTTTCCACGGCGAGCGCATCGGCCGCTTGAGCAGACGGTTGATCTCGTCGTCGTCGCTGCGCTCGTTCTGCGGATCCCAACGGATCGGCTTGCGCGTCAACATGGCGATGTTGAGCAAATGGCAAATCGTGGCCGTCCGATGACCGATTTCGGCGTGCGCCACGGGCAAACGGCGACTCTTTACGCAGTCGAGAAAGTTGCGATGGTGGCCGGGACTGCGCTCGGTGTGCACCTCGCCGGCGCCGATGATCTCGCGAAGGATGTCGGGATTCGACGCTTCCAGGCGGCCGCCGTGAATGTGGATGAAGATCCAACCGTCGCTGCCCACCAGGCGCAGACCGCGGTTGCCGCTGCTGGTTCCGATCAGCTTGACGCCGTCGCTGTAGGTGCACTCGAAGGCATATTCGATAAAGCAGTCGAACAGCTTGCTGGTCACCTGCTTGCCCTCGGCAACCAGTTCGATCGGGCCGCTGTCGTCGCTTTCGTGAATGAACTGCGCCAGGTCGATAATGTGCGCGCCGCGGTCGGTCATCTCGCCGCCGCCGGTTTCGAGAATGAAACGCCACCAGAAATGGGTGCGTTTGGGCGTGTAGGGCGCCCAGCAGGCGGGACCCAGCCACATATCGTAATGAAAGCCCTCCGGAACCGGCACGGCCGGATGGTCGCCGCGGTCTCGGCGCAGCTCTTCGTGGTGGCTGTCGCTGTTCGGCATATTGACGTGGATTTCGCGCAGTTTGCCGATGCGGTCGTTCTTCACCAACTCCCAGGCGTAGCGGACGCTGTCGTTGGAGCGTTCATGACTGCCGGTCTGCAGCACGCGGCCGTAGCGGCGAACGGCTTCGACCACGGCCCGCCCCTCGGCCACTGAGTTGACCAGCGGTTTTTCGCAATAAATGTCCTTGCCCGCTTTGGCCGCGGCGATCGAAATCAGCCCGTGCCAATGGTCGGGGGTGCACACGGTCACCGCGTCGATGTCCGGCCGCGCCAGCAGCTCGCGGAAATCGGTGTAAAGGGCGAAGCGGTCGAGGGGAACGTGTTGTCCCTTTTCTTCATAAGCCGCGACGGCCTTGACTGCCGCGGGCTGCAGACCCGCGCGGTTGTTTCCCGGTTCCTGATACAGCATGTCGAAATTGCCGACGCCCTCGTCCACGTCGCACAAGGCGACGATCTCGGTGTCCGGCTGGTTGATGAAGGCGCGCATGTTGAAGGTTCCTTGGCCGCCCAGACCGATGCAGCCCATTACGATGCGGTCGCTGGCCGCCGGGCGACCGGCTCTTCCCAGCGCCGAAGCGGGAACGATGAACGGCGCCGCGGCTGCCAACCCGCTTTTCTTCAAAAAGGTTCTACGATCCATATTCACCTCAGCGAATTGAGACGGGAAACCTGAGTGCTCGGCCTTGAATCCGCTTCCAGGTCGCCGAGCGCGTACTGTATGCCCGCCAGAATGTGTTCGAGCACCGCCGCGTTCCAATAGACGGAGCTGTTGTGGCCGAGGCTGGTGTAAAAGACGCGGCCTTTGCCGTAGGTGCGAATCCAACTGATGGCAAAGTCTCGGTCGGCCCAGCGTTCCGGTAGAAAACGTCGGGCAGGATTCATGTCGGTCTTTTCGGTGTCGATAGCCAGAAGCACGCGCAACAGATCGCGCGAATAGGGCAGCCTGAATTGAAAGACCTCGTCCTGAATGGGAAATGATTCGGCGGGGAACATGGCGGTCAGCGGATGCTGCGGTTCTTCGGCCTTGAGGTAGATGGTTTCGTTCGGTTTCCAAGGATGGCCGCCGTCTTCATAGGCGCCCAGCATGTCGCCGAAAGCGGGGAACTGCCAATATTCGGGCCACTGGACAAAGGTGGCGGCGGCCGCGTGAATGCCGACGAATCCGCCGCCGCGCGAGACAAAATCGAGGAGGTTCATGCGCAGCTCGGGGTCTTTACACAGGACGCCGGCGGTGTTGAGAAAGCAGATGCCGTCGAAGCGGGCCAGGTTTTCAGCTTTGAACATCAGCGTGTCGTTGCTGAAAACCGCCTCGAAGGCGCCGGTGCGCCCCATGAGTTCGAGAGCATAGTTGCCGCAGGGCGTGGAGGCATGGCCGTTCACCGGCTTACCGTCGCGCATGTGAAGGTTCATGATCAACAGTCGGCGCGGCTGTGCCGGCTGCACGAAGGCCTTTGCCGGAACCGCCTTTTCCACGGCCGCCTTTTCTTCGGGCGTCATTTGGGCGGCGGCAAATTTCGAAGTAAGCACAACAGCGCAGGCGCTGCAGACAAAAACGATCCAAAGTCGCTTTTCCAGGCTCATCTCCTAAAATCCTCCGAGAAACGGTTCGTCTTACAAGTGCCAAGGGCTGCGCATGGGGCGGCTCATCATGCGGTTTGCCTCTTCATCGTCGAATTTTTCCAGAACATTGTCCCATTTTACCGGCCTGCCCAGCTTCATGGCGATGTGGGCCTGATGACAGGCCACGTCCGAGTAAAAGGCGGCGTCGATGGGACTGACGGTTGAGGCGCGTGTGCGCACGGCATCCAAAAAATTTCGATGATGGTTGCGGCTCGCCGGAAGCCGTTCCTCATGGCTTTTCAGTTTTTCGGTCAAAAGCGATTTGGGATGAGCGTCCATAAAGCCGCGGCCGACATAGATCCAGCCTTCGGTGCCTTCAAAGAGGATCGCCATCCAAAAGAGGCCGAACTGCCAGGCGGTCTTTTTCGCCGTATGCATGTCCATGTGGCGCAGCCGCAGGCCGTTGGCATAGACTTGTTCCACATCGAAATGTTGGGCGGTGTCGTAAAAGCCGTCCTTGGGAAAGAAGCCGCTGCCCGAGGCGAGCACCGGCGCCGCGTCGTCCGAGCGGTTGGCCCACTGGACGATGTCAACCGAATGAATGCCCCACGCGCCGCTGACGCAGCCGAGCGAATAGTCGGAGATGAGCGTCCATTGGCGGGTGCAGCGCTCGGCGGTGTAAGGCGCATAAGGCGCAGGGCCGAGCCAAAAGTCGTAATCAAAGCCTTCCGGAACCGGCTGCTCCGGCTGGCGGGGGATCTGGCTGTAGCTTGCCGAACCGATTTTGACCGACGTCAGTTCGCCCAAGCGGCCGTTGCGGATCAGTTCCACCGCGCGTCGGAACTCCTGATCGGAGCGCTGCTGCGTGCCGAACTGAAAGACGACGCCGCTTGCCTTGACGGCGTCGCGGACGGCTTTGCTCTCCTCGATGGTCAAACTCAACGGCTTTTCATAGTACATGTCCTTGCGGCGCCGCACGGCTTCCAAGCCGATGAGCGCATGCCAGTGGTCCGGCGTGACGTTGGTAACGGCGTCGATGTCGTCGCGGGCCAAAAGCTCGCGAAAGTCGTTGTAGACGGCGCAGTCCGAGTTGCCGTAATGTTCGTCGATGATCTTTTTGGCGCGGTTGCGGTGTTCACGGCGCACGTCGCACACGGCGACGATACGAACGTCCGGTTGACCGAGAAAGGAGCGTACGTGTCCCGTTCCCATGCTGCCGACGCCGATGCAGCCCATCACGATGCAGTCGCTCGGCGGCACCGCGCCGCGGCCCAGCACCCGCGCCGGCACTACGATGGGTGCCGAAACAGCGGCGGCCCCGAGCAGCGACGTTTTGATGAAATCTCTTCTCTTCATGAAGGGTGTCCTTTACAAAAAGAACCACTGCCTCCGAAATTACAGCGTCCACGGCGAGCGATAGGGACGGCTGAGCATGCGCGACGCCGTGTCGTCGCCGATGATCTCCTCGATCTTGGGGTTGAAGCGGATTTTTCGGCCCAGCAGCATGGCGATTTGACCCAAGTGGCCGGGCGTCGCCGAGCGGTGTGCGGTTTCGGCCGGCGTCAGCGTTTCGCGGCGGCTTTTGACGCAGTCGAGAAAGTTGCGAATGTGCCCGGGGGAACGGTAGAGATGCACTTCTTCAGGGCCGAACTGTTCGCGCAGCAGCGATTTGGGTTCGGCATCGATCACGCCGCCGCGGGTTACGAACACCCAGCCGCGGTCGCCGATCCAGCGGGTGCCGAAGGCGATGTCGGGATAGCCGCCGGCCATGATGATGCGCACGCCGTCGGCGTAAGTGGAAACCACGCGGTAGCGCACCGCCGTGTTGCGGAAGCCGTCCGCGGGGTATTCGCCGCTGCCTTCCACTTCGACGGGGCCGGTGCGGTCATAGTCGAGGCCCCAGTGGGCAATGTCGTTGTGATGACCCACCCAATCCATGAGCTGGCCGCCGCCGTAATCGAGATGCCAGCGCCAGTTTTTATGCACGCGTTCCACGGCATAAGGGGCGTAGGGCGCGGGTCCCAGCCAAAAGTCATAGTCGAGCTCGGGCGGCGGCGGTTCCAAATTCTGCATGCCGAAGGTTCCGGCAAAGTCGGTGTGCCCGCTCGGCAGTCCCACCTCCACGGTGTGCACGCGACCGAGGCGACCGTTGCGCACCAGTTCGGCGGCAAAGCGAAAGTTGGCCTCGGAGCGCTGCCAGGAGCCGGTCTGCCAAACACGTCCGTATTTGGTTACGGCGTCCACAATGGCGCGGCCCTCGCGCAGATTGTGAGAAAGAGGCTTTTCGCCGTAAATGTCCTTGCCGGCCTTGGCGGCGGCTACCGCAATCAGAGCGTGCCAGTGGTCGGGCAGGGCGAGCATCACGGCGTCGATGTCGCTGCAGGCCAAAAGCTCACGAAAATCGTGGAACGCGCGGCAGTCGCGGTTGCCGTAATGACGGTTGACCAGGTCGCGCGCCTCCTGCAGATGACGCGCGTCCACGTCGCAGACGGCGGTGACCCGACAATCGCTTTCGGCCAGAAAGCCTTCCATGTTGCTGACGCCCTGCCATCCCACGCCGATGCAGCCGACGTTGATGAGGTTCGAGGGCGAAAGCCGGCCTTCTCGGCCGAGAACGTGTGCCGGAACGATGAAGGGCGCCGCCAATGCGGCCGCTTGTTTGAAAAACCGTCGTCGGTTCAATGGGGTCTCCTTTGCGTCAGGCTTTGGAAACGAAAAGCATTTGCGAAGCGCCTTCAAACGATGTAGGGGCTGCGTTGAGCACGGCGACAGAGCCGATTGGCTTCTTCGTCGTCGATAAACGTTTCGTTTTTAGCATCCCAGCGCAGCGGGCGGCCCAGTTGTTCCGCCAGATTGCCGAGATGGCAAACGATCACCGAACCGGCGCCCACAACGCCATTGCAGATCGGTTCCTTTCGACTGCGCACGGCGGAGATAAAGTTGCCGATGTGATCTTTGCTTTCGTAAAGGTGAATATCTCCCGCCTTTATTTTGACCAAAAGCAGCGAGCTTGGCTCGGTTTTGATGTACTCGCGGTTGACCGTCACGACGCCCTCGGTACCCTCGAAGCGGATAAAATTGCTTTCGAAATCGACGGTCATCTCCACACCGTCGTCGTAGCGATAGGTCAGCAGACCGTATTCGCTAAGCCGGGCGGGGATGATTTCCGCCGGTCCGCTGCCGTCGCGGCCCATACCCCACTGGGCGATGTCGCAGTGATGCGCGCCCCAGTCGGTCATGCCGCCGCCGGAATAGGGGCGATAGTTGCGCCACGAGGGATAGCCGCGAAAGGTGACGGGCGGCGCCAGTATCTCATTGAAGGGCCGCGCGGGCGCCTGTCCCTGCCAAAGCTCCCAGTCCAGAGCTGCAGGCGTCGGTTCCGCGGGCAGGTCGCATTCGACGGGATGGGGAATGAAGCCGGTGCGGATGGAGACGCGCACGTGACGGAGCCTGCCGATGTAGCCGTTGCGCACCAATTCGCAGGCAAAGCGGAAATGGTCGGAGGATCGCTGCTGGCTTCCGGTCTGAAGAATCCGGCCGGTGCGCCGCGCCTCGTCGCGCATGCGCCGCGCCTCGTCGATCGTCAGACTCAGCGGCTTTTCGCAATAGACGTCTTTGCCGCTGCGCATGGCGGCGATGGTCGGCAGGGCGTGCCAGTGGTCCGGGGTGGCTACCACCACCGCGTCGATGTCGCTGCTGCCGATCAGTTGGCGGTAATCGATTACGGCATCGCAACCGCTGAAAGCGGCGCCTTGCTGTTCACCGTAAAAATCTCCCACCATTTGGGCGGCGAGCGCCAGCTTTTCGCGATCCACGTCGCACACGGCAACCACGCGAACGCCGGGCGAGCGCATGAATCCGTTCAGCAGTCCCCTTCCCTGCATGCCGACGCCGATCACGGCGATGCGCAGGGCATCGTTCGCCGAACGTCCCGAACGATTCGCCCACACATAGGAAGGCAATATGAAAGGCGCAGCACCTGCGCCGAGCCGAAGAATAAAGTCTCGTCTGTTCATCTGCTCCTTTTTCTCTATAAATGTAACCTATTCCAAAACGGCAAAGAAATATAGCCCTTAGGGCCGCGCCATGCAACGGGAAAAAGCGCGAATGACGATGTTTTACAGCGCCGCTATTTGTCGTCCGCATAATAGCGGCCGAGCCTTTCGATGATCTTCTTTTTCACCTCCAAGGGGTCGATGATGCCGGTGTGGCGAAAGAGAACCTCGCCGCCTGGAGCAATGAGCAACGTGTGCGGTATGGCGCCCGGCCACTTGGGGTCTACGATGTCCATGATCGCATAGGCGTCGCCCTGTATCTGAAAGTTGCGCACGGCAGCCCGCTGCTCCTTGAGGAACGCCAGGACTTTGTCGCGCACCGTCGGTTTGTCGGTGCTCAGCGTCACCACTTCGAAGCCGCGATGCCCGTACATGCGCTGCAGCTTGACCAACTCCGGGAATTCGATGACGCACGGCCCGCACCAGGTCGCCCACACGTTCAGCAGCATCAGTTTGCCGCCGTCGTTCCTGACCAACCGGCGCACCGCCTCCGCGTCGACGGGCTGCAGCTCGACCGGCTTGGACGCCCAGTCTTCGTTCAGCTTGGCTACCCACGCCTCTTTGTCGCGCCACTTGATCGAGCAGCCGAACACTTTGGTCTGCTCCACCGGCACCGGCCTCCCCTCCAGCAGCGCCTTGACGGCGTTCTCCGCGTCGCGCGAACGCGGCGTTTCGTAGGGGTTTTCGGTATCGTCGAAACGGCCCTGATAGCGAAGCCGGCGCTGTTTGTCAAAGATGAACACGTGCGGCGTCGCCTGAGGCCCGTAAGCTTTGGCGACTTGCTGCGTTTCGCCGTCGTACAAATAAGGAAAGTTAAAGTTCTTATCGGCGGCGTGGCGCTTCATTTCCTCAAAGGAATCGCCGAGGTCGCTGTAGCCCAGCTCTTCCAACGCCACGGCGGTCGGGGCGTTGGGCGAAACGGCGACCACCGAAATCTGCGGATACTGTTCCACCAAGCGGCGGATTTTGTCTTCATACGCCTGCGCCGTAGGGCAATGGTTGGCCGTGAAAATGATGACCAGAACATCGGATTTGAAATGCTTCAGCGAATAGGTTTTGCCGTCGACTCCAGGAAGGGAGAAATCCGGCGCTGTGGCGCCGATAGGCAACGGCTGTACCTCGGCCGCCTGCAGAGCGGCGGCGAACAGCATCAGCAGAATGATATGGCGAGACATTGTTACCTCCCTAAAGTATCTATTCCTTGACCAGGGTAGAAATCGAATCGCCCAGCAGCGTCATCGGCTCGTTCAGCCGCACCGTGCCGATGGGTCGGCAGTCCTCGTACGGCGAAGTGCGAAACAGCGACAACGACGACGGCAGGCCTTCGCCGACCAGTGTGACGGTCTTGTTGACCGCGGCGCGGTTGATGAGCACGATCGCCCACTTGTCGGTTTTTTCGTCCTGAAAGGCTGCAATAAGCACGTCCGGGTCGAAGGCCGAGGCGGCGCGCTGCACCATGCCCGGCCGGATGAACTTGTAGTACTGCTTGGAGACATGATAGCGGGCCGTTTTCATGTTCAGGCCGATGATGAGGCCGTATGGATAGCTGTCCGGAAAGTTTTCGCTGACGCTGAGGCTCCAGTGCAGCCAGGCGGAAATTTTACCGTAGTAAAGAGCAAAGTGGATGGCCTGCGCCATTTTCATGGCGCCGTTCCAATCGTTGGAAAACCCCGACGTTTCGGTCATCCACAGGGGAATGCCGTAGGGGGCGCCGGCCTCGTAGAGCTGCCGCCACTGCAGCGCCTGGTAGCCCTGCCCCGTCTTGCCGTCCAAGGCATAGCCGTGCACGGCGTTGGCGCCGATGTAGCGCCGCGCCTGGTCGTTATTCATGCCGGCGTTGACAAAGCGCATCACCCGCTCGTGGTAGCCCAGATCTTCGGGCGAGAAAATCTTCGTCGAAAGCCCTTCGCGCTCCAGGCGGGCGCCGACCACGGCGATGAGCGCGGCCAGCTTCTCCGGACTGTAGACGCACGAGTCATAGGGCTCCTCGAAGGCCGGCTCGTTCTGCAGGCTGACCGCGTAGACATCGATGCCGGCTTCGCGCTTCATCAGGATGATATAGGCGGCGATGAATTCGGCAAACTCTTCGAACATATCGTCTTTGAGCGAGCAGTCCGTGGTTGCGGGGTCGGGCGCCGCTTCGCGCTTGCCGGCGGTTTGGCCGCTTTTCTTCATCCAACCGGGCGGGCTCCAAACCGTGGAAATGATCTTGACGCCGGCGGCGGACATTGCTTTCAGATATTCGATGCGGTTTCCAAGATACTCGCCGCCGCTGCCGTTGACTTTAAAACCCTCCCAATTGAAATGATTGGGGTCGTCGTCGTCGTTTACCGCTTCCAGGGAAGGCGGGATGTTGGTGCGCAGCATGGTCAGGCTGAGATCGTTGAGGAGCATGTCCACAAATTCCGGGCTGTTGTACCATCCGGCAAAGCCGCCGTATCCGCCGAAGCCTTCGATGGTCTGATAGCCGATGCTGCGATCCACCGCAGCCAGAGCCTTGAGCGCGGGCAGCGTGAGATTTTTCTCGATCTCGGGCCGTGCGGAATCGATGAGGAACTGCTCTTCGGCCGTCAACCGCAACGCATCTTTGCGCACAACAATCTTGAAGGCGACTTCTCCGGAGGCTTTGGCCAACGGCGGGACAAGGCCGGTACCGGAGACACTGCCGTCCACGAGCGCCATTTTATGCACCGCCGACAAATCCGGCGCCGTTAAACGGCAAAAGTAGAGGCCGGCGGCGACGCCGAGTCCTCGGTCGTCGCGACCATCCCAGCGGAAGAAATGTCGCCCTGCAGGAAGTGCGCCGCTGAAAAGCCGGGCGACCCTTTCTCCGCGAAGGTTGTACACCGCCAGGTCGACCTCCGATCCTTTCGGCAGATCGGCGACGATGGTCGTGGACGGATTGAAGGGGTTGGGAAAACTCTGCAGCAGTTTGTAGTCGGCGGGCCGCCGTTCGCTCACGGTTGCGGGAAAGAGCTGCAACGTCAGGCTGTAGCGTCCCGCTTTGTCGGTGACCGCCGTGGTGGTGTCGTTGGTAAGCAGCGAAATGTAGGAGACGGCGGCCGCGGAAACGGCGGCGCCATCGGCGTCGGTTACCGTGCCGCGCACTTGAACGGTTCGGCTGCCGGCTCGGCCGTTTAACACCGCCATCATTGCAAAGGCGATGATCAGGTTGCGTTGGCGTATCATATCTTATCCTCCGGCTGTTGACGAAATGGTTTAAGTTTTTTGTCTAAAAAAGCGATCCGTTGAAAGCGGATCGTCCGTTTATCGATGTCGACCGAAGCCGATCGTCTGATGATCGGTCTCCAGTACCAAACTCCGCCGACCGTTTTTTTCTAACTTAAGTCCGAAGGTGCCTGCTGCAGCTTTCCTTTCTGCTGCAAAACTACTTCTCAATGAAAAGTGACCGGCCCGTCAACCGTTCTTCACGGCCGGTCGAGTTGGCCCAGTAGACTTCAAGCTTTTCATCGCCGCCGGCTTCAAAGTATTCGAGGCGAAAGGGATGATAGCCGGCGGCAAGGCCGATCTGGCCCGAACGGCGTCGTTCGGCGTGCCGGCCGTCGTTGTCCGTGACCAGTTTCCCGCCGATAAAGAGGCGGCCGCCGTCATCCGACAGCAGGGAGAAGGTGTAGATGTCGCTCGTCGGCACTTTGATGTATCCTTCAAAGACCAGCGCATAGGCGTCGAGCTGCGCGGCGACGGTTGTCGTGATGTCGTCGCCGACTCCGCTCCGCTGCGGCCGCAGGTCGTTGAAATCGGGCAGTTTGTCCCATTCGCCGATGTAGAACGTCCAGCGCACGCCGCGCTTTACGCGCTGCAGCGGTTCGGCTGCCAGCGGCACCGCCTTGCGGAACAACCGTTCGCTGAGTCTGCTGGAGCGGCCGTCCTCGGAAAAGGCGGCGACGCGCAGCAGGGTGCTGTCCTTTTGAATGACGATCGGCGACTGGTATCGCGGCGATTCGGGCGTTGGAAGCGAACCGTCCAGCGTAAAGCGGATGTCGTTCGAACGCGGGTGGCGCAGCTCCACAACCGCCTGCTGCAGAAAGAGATTGCCGTTATAGAGAATTTCAACCGGTTCGAAGGGGAAGACGAGGCCGACGCGGCGCATGCGCACGGCGGTATGCGGCTTGTCCGGCATTTCGATTTCGCAGCGGCCGCTGAAACGTCCGAGCGGCTCTACGGTCATGTTCCAGGCGTCGATCAGCTCCACGCGATACTCGCGCATCGGCGGCAGCTCGAAAACGCGGCGCCCCGGCCGCGGCCGCGGGTAGTAATAGAGAAAGCATTCCTTGCCGACCGCGCCGCATTCGGGTGACACCCGACGCAGACGGCCCGGCGCCTCTTCTATTATTCGGCGCAAAAAACCGATGCGGGCGGGACTTTCGCCCAGCAGGGTTCCGCCTTTGTTCCACCAAATCCATTCGTGCTGCGGGTTTTTGATGGTTTCGCCGTGGGTATAGAAGGCGCCTGAAAGAGCGGCGGTCCAGAAACGGCGAACGATTTCGGACGCCGAAAAGCGCCCCCACTCGGGGATCAGATTACCCTCGTAGGCTTGTTCGTCCAAAAGAATCGGTTTCTGCACGCGCTCGAGCAACTGCGGCAGCTCCTCGAGCGGCGTTCCCTGCCAGGAACAGTGACTGATCCACGGCTTGGAGACGTCGTAGGGGGTTCGCCGGTGGTGAATGGTGCGCGGATGGTCGTAGGGATCGTTCTCGTAGAGGATTTCGAAATAGTGATCCCAGTCCTCCTCGTCTTTTTGTTCCATCTGGTCATACTCGGCGGCAACCGTCCACCACACGTTGCGGAACGCGGCGAGCCGCGCGGTCACATAGCGAAGGTAAAAGTCGTCGGCGGCCTTGTCCATGGCGGCGTATCCCCAGCGGTCCCAGGGATGAAAGAGAATGATATCAGCTTCGATACCCAGATTGGCCAAGTTGGTCAGGCGTCTTTCCAAGATGCGGAAGAAGCGGGAGTCGAAGCGGTTGAGGTCGTTTTCGCCTTTTCGGCTGCGCGGAAAAGGGTAAAGCGTCGGCTCGTTGGTCGTGTAGAGATAGTTCATGGGGAAAAGGGTCATGCGCAGGCGATTAAAGGGCGCGGCGGCCAACGAGGCAAGCGTCTCCTGCTGTTTCTCGGCCGGTTGATGGATCCAGGCAAAAGCGGTGGTGCCCACGGGAATGAACGGCGTACCGTCGGCGTAGGCAAAGGTGCCCGCACCGGTGACGCGCACCGGCCCATGGTTGCCCGGGGCGGCGGGGTAGCAAATAAAACTTCCGCTGCGGCCGTCGAGGGCTTGGGCGGAGGATCGCGTGACGAACGAGTAAGCGCCGACCTGCTGCGGCATGAAACGGATCTTGTAGACGCCGTTGCCGTCGTAAAAGCCGTTGACCGTGGTCGAGTCGTTGCCGATGACAAAAAGGGCTGAAAGCTGAACGTCGCGGAAGGGGTTGTCGCCTTTGGGGCCGGTCAAGGTGATCTCCAGCACCGCCCAGCGCTCGACATAGGTGGCCGCGTTTTCCTGCAGAGGAGTGATCAGCGATGCCGCTTCCCACAGCGGTGTTTGTGCCGTGAGGAGGATGGGAAAAAGGGAGAAAAAGAGGAAGCGACGATTTTTCATGATGACCTCATCGAAAGCGCGGCAGACATCCGCTGACAAAATACATAACCCGTTGCGCAAATTCAAGCGCTAATATCGGCGCCTAATTTTCAGACGAAAGAGCCCAGCCGTTCGGCGGCGTCTGAAAACGATTCGCCTGCGGCGTCGACGGCCGGCGGGCTTGTCGACGGGCGAACAGGCATGCACCATGAGTGCCTTGGTCGAAATGAGCACCTTTCCGGCCTTGCACGCCGATATTGTGTTTACGCCGTTTTACTTCAGCGCACCGGTGCGGATGGCCCTGATTGCCGCCGCCATGTTCTGATTTTTATTTCGCGCGTCAGCCTTTGTCTTCAATACGTCCATTTTTCGCTCAAGTGGGTATGACGGTTTTTCAGTGGGATTTGTCGTCGATCGAACGACCGATCATGGAGTGACGGGCATCGAACAGAACGTTCCTTTCGATCGCTCGTTGCCGATAAACGCAGACTTGCCGGCGGTTTTGCTTCGCCCCTTCGCAGTTCCATCGTTTCCAATTTATTTTTCTTTGTCTTGTATGTCTCGGCAATTTTGATTTTTTTTTTTGTATAAGCAGTGCGAATTGCTCCCGATCGACAAAAAAGCGCTTGCAACATATCACAAAATATCATATAATTTTAAAGAGATATTGTTACTGTTAGCGGTTTATCAAAATCGTGTCGGCGATCCAAGGCCAGGATATGTGGTGAATGACGTTGTTCAAGAGAGTCGATTCTCCTATTTTGCGTCCGATCATCGGGATGCAATGCCGCCTCCTAAGCTGCTCGATCAAGCTCGCGGAGTAAATAGTTTAATTGATGACAGGTTTGATTTAACCTTAGAATGTATACATCTTTTTTATTCCGGCGAAAAAAGTCCACTTTATGACACCTTTTTGAGATATGAGAATTTTTTCGGTTTGTTTGATGATTTTGTGGGATACATCCGTTTTGTTTTGTTGGATGATCTGATAGATAAAAACAATAGGATTAAGTTTTATTTGCCTTTTGATGGTTTCAAAACTCGTCCGTTATTTTCCGATGTTAATCAATATCTTTAATACAAAGAAAGGGTACTTGACTTCATTAAAAAAGAAACAAACGAATAGAAAATTATCTAAAAAGTAAATGAATAATGAGTATAACCCCAGCACATAACAACTGCATCTAATCGGACTGGCTATTCCGCCGCACTCCACATCGGCAGGTGAACTTTTTCGGTAGGCCTAAAAAAGGAGAACAATACTATGAGAATCAATCGTTCTGAATCGACAGCCTGCCTGTTCGACAGTTCCGGACCGATGCGTAAAATGTCAATTGCCATACTGCTAATCGTTTCTCTGTTTCATTTCCCGGCGATCCTTTTTGCACAGGAAGGAACCGCTTTTGATCTTGTTGGGCATTTGGGCGGGCGGATCTACGACGTCGCGCTCCAAGGGGACTATGCTTACCTCGCTCAGGCGACTACGCTAACCGTACTCGATCTCACTTCAGCGACTCCGACTCCTGTATCCATGGTGACGCTTCCTGAATGCTGGCGCGTGTGTGTCCGAGGAGATTTTGCCTATGTCGGACATGGAAACGTGTTGGAAATCATCGACATCTCTGACCCACGTCATCCCACTCATGTTGGATCTGGCACGTTCGGGACCGAAAGGGAACGGATTAACGATATCTTCGCCTCGGGCAGCCATGTCTACATAGTGCAATTCGACTGGGTCAACAGGACAGGGGCGTGTCGAATCGTCGATGTATCCAACCCCTCCTCTCCGCAACTTGTGGGAACCATAGGCGTGACCTGCAAAAGCGTCCAAGTGGTCGGAACCACGGCTTATCTGATCATTGGGCATGAAACGCTTAGCCTCGCTTCGCTCAAATTATGCTGCTATGACGTCAGCAATCCTGCTGCGCCTGTACGCCGTGGTGTGTTAGATCTCCAAGGCGCCGAGATGCTCTGTGTAGTAGGGAACTACGCCTATGTGGTCGGCAGGTACCGACAGGGTCTTACCATCGTTGACGTCTCCAACCCAGACAATCCCACTCGGATAGTGCAAGGCGGCACGTCTGAGAAGCTGAGCAGTTTGGCGGTAAACGGTCCTTATGCCTATGCCGCGGGGGCCAAGCTGGTGGTGATCGACGTTTCCACTCCCGCCCGTCCTGTTCAAGTGGGCATTCTTGATATGGGGGCAGTGGACGTTACGGCCCTTAAGGTCTCCGGGGCCAGGGCCTTCTTGGTGGAATCTGGTTTTCTGCAGATGGTCGACATCTCGACGCCTTCCATGCCGGGCCCCCTAACCCCATACCAGTCCCCCCGCGAGATAATGAGCATGACGATCATGGGGGAGACCATGTTCATAGCTGACGGAAGAAGTATCTGGCGTTATCATCTGTTGAGGGGGGGAGCCCCCACACAATGGCTGATCACGCCAAGCAATCTGGTCAAGGCTGCGGACCACCTTCTCTATGTTACCGATCTGGGGGGTAAGATGACGTTGTTCGACATTTCCAGTATGGACCGGCCCGTCCAGAGGGGCACTTACTCCACCACCTCTAATATCCAGAAGTTGGCGGTGGGCCAAGGATTGGTCTACCTCCTGCCCTCCACCATCACCGGCGGTAGCCATCGGTTGGAGATCGTGAATGTGTCCAACGCCGATTTTCCCAACAAGGTGATCGAAGTGGCCTTACCCGGGGCAGGTATCGATCTTTTTCTCCACGCCGGCACATTGGCGAAGACCCTGTACGTCGTCTGCTTCGATTCGACCACTTCAGCACGGCGGTTGCACATCCTGGATGTCACCGATGCGAATGCGCCTACGGTTCTGAGTTCCACCGATCTGCCGGGAAACCCCACCGCCGTCTGTGTGGACAAGGATGTGGCCTTTGTCTCCAGCATGACTCCTGACGAAAACGGCTGGTATCTACAGGCGTTCGACGTGAGCAATCCGCAGGCGCCAACCGTGTTGGCCGAGGCCGGCGAGCCGACGTCCGGCACGGCTATGTGGGATGTTGCTGTGGTCGACGACATCATTTTCGCCACGCTTCCTGGTCGCGGTATTGCGGCATTCCGCCTGCAGCGCTCCCTACCACAAGGAGCTCGCCTGCTTAAAGCTGCTGTCGCGAGCCCTCAGGATTCCATTATTCAGACCGGGGCAAACAATCAAGTGAGGTACCTGCGTGATGTTGAGCCGTACGAGGTTGAAGGGGAAGTGTGGCCTTTTACTGTCAGCGGCTATTCCAAATACGGCAAGGGATACACATTCGGTTCTGGGGGTATCTACAAATTCAGGACCCCGAGAGTATCCCCCTTGGTGACCCTGACAATGAACGTCTCCCCCCATGAAGCCGAACAAGCCGGTTGCACCACAGATCCGCCGCCAGGTCAGCATGTGTATGCCCGGGGCAAATCCGTCCACCTTTCGGCATTTGAGCAACCCTCTCAGGGGTGGTACTTCAAGGAATGGCGTGGCGATGCCGGCGGCACGCAACCGAGTACCGATGTTATTATGGACAGGGATAAATACGTTGCAGCCCATTTCGCGGCGTTAAAATTGACGGTCTCGGGGCACGAGAAAAGTAGCATCCACTGTGCCGGCCAGATCAACAGAGAAAAGAGATTTGTCATGCTCCCCATCACCCTCTGCGCCGGCGAAGCTGACGATTGGAGGGTCACAAGTATCACCTTTAGGACTTGGGGCACAGGCAATGAGGCGACAGACATTGCCGAGGTGAACCTCTTCCTGAGGGGTTCCAATATCTACAAAGGGAAATACGACACAGACGACGGCGAGATTCGGGCGAGCTTTCAACCGCCCGTCTTTGTGCCCGCAGGGCAGTGCGTGCAGCTCGTTCTTTATTACGATTTCCCCACACTGGACATCGATACCTATGCTGCGGACGCTCCCAAGACTTTTTCTGTGGAGACGAAGACCGTGGTTGCAACCCCCGTCCATTATCCCGGCGGCATCATTAAAGGGGAGGCGGAGAGAGATCCCTTTACGATTGCAAGGGTCTACAACTCCCAAAAGTATGCCTTTTCCAAAATTCAGGAGGCAATTGATTCGCCTTCTACGATGGAGGGGGATACCTGCTTTGTGTGTGCGGGCGAATATCGTGAGCAAGTTCTGCTTTCGAAAAAAATAAGTCTGGTCAGCATCGAGGGTGCAGAGAAAACTATTTTAAACGGAAAAGACGACTGGGCGCTTGAAGTAAATAAAGTAAATGATTGCTCTATCAATGGCTTTACAATCGTGGGAAAAACACGGTCAGCCCCTGCGATTATAATGATTATGAGCCATTTCATTAAATTCGTAAACAATATAACGTATGTTGATGACATATTGGTTTCCCGAAATTTGGGCTCGGACTTTTCAAACAATAGGTTCCACAATTTAAAAACTTTGACTTTTGAAGCGTCCGCAAAGGTGAAAATTATGAACAATCGAGCAATAGGAAACGATAATAAGATCGAGTTAATTGGTACAACGGACAGTGAGATTAGAACAAATTCCAATTTCAAAATCGCTATTCTCCCTATTCCGGAGATATTGGGCGGCAGCATATCTTCACATAATCTCGTGACCAATAATACGCTATCCGGAGTTTTCGTCAATAGTTCGTCGTTTCAAAAAATAGTCGGCAATACAATTTCCGGCCCAAGGAGCGGAATTACAATTATCGGAAGTGCATCTCGTCCAGCCATTGACAACGAAATTGTAGAAAATGAAATCTTTTCGTGTTCTGAACAAGGCATTCTGTTGGAGCACGCGGCAACTACGGAGATTTATGGTAACAAAATACATGATAATGAAGGTGATGGTGTCCGCATAGAGAAGACCAGCGATGGGACAAGAGTACACAAGAACAACATCTACAACAATAGGGGACATGGTATCTTGACGCATTCGGCCGCGTTTACTGACATCTATGACAACATTGTCAAGAATCATCAGGCGGGTGGGAAATGCGGCATTTGGATTGATTCCTCACGCAAGAGCAGAGTCTGTGTAAACCGCATCTTGCGTAACTGCGAGGGCATTCGCGTTACTAACTCAACCTCAACATTGATCGGGCTCAACACTGTGAACGATGCATTCTGTCTGTTCACGGGCATCCACCTCGATCACTCCAGCCCTGATATTTTTGGTAATAGCATCCTCAACAATGCCGGCAGCGGCGTTTTGGCGGAAAATGGCTCCGAGCCGATCATCAGGTCGAACAACATCGTGGGCAATACTGAATTCGGCGTAAACAATGCCGACGCTTCGGTGAGTATCGACGCCCGCAACAACTGGTGGGGCTACGCTGCCGGCCCCGGAACGGCCGGCATCAGCGGTAATGTGGACTTTGCCGGGTGGCGAACCCGTCCCGTATCCGTGGTAACCGACGCGGCTCTGGACACGCTGTTCGTGGCCAGAGGAGGCACCGATTCACTTCTGTGCTTCTTCCAGAACTGGGAGAA